>APMI01002694.1_pt1 | contig 100427 bp, 77 predicted proteins | sample 667938 | NCBI WGS metagenome assembly APMI01 (sample SAMN01084076, study PRJNA167559) | wastewater metagenome | biome: Wastewater | place: Denmark: Ejby Moelle, Odense | collected 2011-11-28 | reverse complement strand
ATTATAAAATTCGGTAGATTTACCTTAAAATCTGGCATCGAAAGTCCTTTTTATGTAGATTTAAGACCATTAGCTTCCGAACCAAAAATCTTAAAGCATCTTGCCAATTATCTTCTAGAAATGCTTCCTTTGGACAATTTTGATGTCATTTGTGGCGTTCCTTATGCTGCATTACCAATGGCAACTGCCATGTCTCTAGAAAGTTATATTCCGTTGATTATCAAAAGAAAAGAAGCTAAAGAATATGGCACCAAAAAATTGATTGAAGGAATTTATAAATCTGGACAAAACTGCCTTCTCGTAGAAGATGTTATTACCTCCGGAAAATCATTGGTAGAAACCATCTCCGAAGTAGAAAACGAAGGCTTAAAAGTTTCTGATATTGTGGTGGTTCTAGACCGTGAACAAGGCGGAAAACAACTTTTACAAGACAAAGGGTACAACGTACATACCCTTTTCAGCATTTCTGAAGTAGTAGAAATCCTAAAAGAAGTAGATCATCTTACAGATGAAGAAGTTTCTAGAATTAATGAATTTATCGCTGGAAACAAAATAGAATTCAAAGAAGAAAAAAGACTTTCTTACGAACAAAAATTAAGTAAAAATGAGCATTCTATTAGTAAAAAATTATTAGAAATTGCTATTGAAAAAAAATCTAACCTTATTGCTTCTGCAGACGTTACCACGACAAAAGAATTGCTAGAACTGGCTGAAAAAGTAGGACCACATATCGTGGCGCTGAAAACACATATTGATATTATCTCTGATTTTGATAGTGATAAAACCATACTTCCACTGAAAGATTTGGCTACAAAACACAATTTTCTTTTGATGGAAGACCGTAAATTTGGAGATATTGGCAACACTCAAGAATTGCAATACAGAGGCGGAAAGTATAAAATTTCGCATTGGGCAGATTTGGTCACTTCTCACGTGATTGCAGGCTACCAAAGTCTAGATTGTTTTATGAATTCTGGTGTAATTGCCATACTTTCCATGTCTTCTAAAGGTGCACTTACAGACCAAAACTACCGAACAGAAGCCTTAAAAATTGTAGAAACCCATCCTAATATTGTGGGATGTGTGGCTCAAAACAAAGTTCCAGAAAATGTTTTGCATTTTACACCAGGTGTTAATTTAGCAGACAAAGGTGATGCTAAAGGTCAACAATACAATACACCAGAACACGTATTCAAAAATTTACATACTGATTTTGTGATTGTAGGACGCGGAATTTACAAATCTGAAGATGCCGAAAAATCTGCAAAACTATACAAATTAGAATCTTGGAACGCTTATCTTAAATCTTTATAAAAAATGAAACAAAAGAAAATCATTACCCAACAATATTCTAATTTAGAAGAAAAACTCAATGTTTGGTCTCACGCTTTTGGTATATTTTTAAGTGTGATTGCATTGGTTTTATTGATGACAAAAGCAGTGGAAAAAGGAAACATTTGGATGATGATTAGCTTCCCTATTTTTGGGGTAAGCCTCATTTTGCTTTATTTGGCTTCTACACTGTATCATTCTGCAAAAGACCCTAGCAAAAGATTCAAATTAAAAATTTTCGACCACGCTGCTATTTATGTATTGATTGCTGGGAGCTACACTCCTTTTACATTGGTGAGTTTAAATGGTGAGACTGGTTGGTTTATATTTTCTATCGTTTGGATTTTGGCATTTACAGGAATTATTTTAAAACTGTTTTTTACAGGAAGATTCAAGGTGCTTTCCACCGCAATGTATGTTTTAATGGGCTGGCTTATTATTTTTTATTTCAAAGAATTAACGGCGAATTTACATTCTGACGGTGTTTTTTACCTAATTTTGGGTGGTGTTTTTTACACCATTGGTGCAGTTTTATACAGTATTAAAAAGATAAAATTCAATCACGCTATTTTTCACGTTTTTGTTTTGGGCGGCAGTTTCTGTCATTTTTTATCGGTTTATTTATATATTTAATTTTTTTGTTTTGAGTAATTTAATCTTACTTTTCGTTTGTCTTTTTATTGGAATCTTTTTGAAAAAAGCCAAAGCAATTCCAGAAAATTTTCATACTTCACTTAATGCATTTGTAATTTACATTTCACTCTCTGCACTATCGTTTTATTACATTTCTAAAGTTCATATCAGCAGTAAAGTTTTATTTCCTATGGCTGTTTCTTGGATAGGAATCTTACTTGCCATTTTATTTTTTGTGATTTTGGGTAAGATTTTCAGTTGGAAACATTCTATAATTGGCGCACTAATTATGTGTGCAGGTTTTGGGAACACCTCTTTTGTTGGGATTCCTGTAATACAAGCACTCTATGGTGAAGAAGGTATAAAAACCGTAATGTTGGTAGATCAGCCCAATTTGGTGGCTCTATTTACCGTCGGAATTTTGGTTACAAACTACTATTCTGGGAAAAAAGATTCTATATTAAATAATATCAAAAAAATATTTAAAACGCCTCCTTTTATTGCTTTTTTAGCAGCATTAGTTGTGAATTTTTTCTCTATAGAAATCCCGAAAGATATAGACGATGTCTTCTTTAAACTAGCTTCTACGACTGTTCCATTGGCTTTAATTTCTGTAGGAAGCCAAATGCAATGGAAAAAACTAGAGCCAAAAGAAAATTTTTATCTTTTTTGGGGATTACTTTTTAAACTCATTATACATCCTTTCATCATTTTAATCATTTACAAATTTCTTTTCCAACAGAGTGGCGAGATGATTGAGATTTCTATCTTAGAAGCAGCAATGGCACCTATGATTACGGCAGCTATTATAGCAGCATCTCACAATTTAGAACCTAAACTTTGTAATTTAATTGTGGCGATAGGGATTCCTGTTTCGTTTATTAGCTTGGCTGCTTGGTATTTCATTTTGCAAATTTTGTAAATTTTTGATTAAAAAATCAATCTAAACTTCTAAAATTGACTGGCGAAAAAGTAAACCTTGCCGTATTTATTTTTTCTGAATTCACTTCTAATTTATACCACGGCGAAATGTTTTCATCAAAAGGATTTTTAAGCAAATGAATACTTTGTGCTGGTGTAAAGCCCTCACTCAAAAGGAATAGCCTTTCTCCTTTTTTGTTTTCGCAAGTTCCCGCTATAAAAACCACATGCCCAGGACTTCCAGGGATAATGAGAATATCACCAGTTTTCAAATTTTTAGTAGAATCTACAGGTTCAGTTTCTCTAGTCAATGAAATTGTTCCTGCATAATTGTATATCAAATCTAGATAATTTCTAAAATTTTGGTAAGAATCATCATACGCTGCAGTCTTTCTATAATTTACAGAATTACCATTAACATAAGCTCTGAAACCATCTCTGTAATCAGACCATTTTACTAAATCTCCGTTGGTAAAATGAAAAGCAATTTCGTCTCTTCGGTTCTGCTTCCAAAGAAATTCTGCATATAACCGAATAACCGAATCTGCGCATTGTTGCAGGTCTTTTTCGCCAGTGTCTATATCATAAACTGCCTCGTGTAGATATTGCGTAGCGATAGGAGTTCCGTCATATTTTAAAATCTCCGAACCATATTTTCTCAATGGAAAATCCAATAAAAAAGCACCGAAAGAATTTGGCTTTTCTAAAGCCCATTCAAAATTTTCTGGTGGCAAAACCCTTGTTTTTACCGTATTACTTTCTTTTGAAATTAGAGATTTAGAAGGTGATAGTTCATTATCATCTAGTATAACTTTACCTTTTTCTTGACTATTATTACAACCCATGAAAGTCCAAAAAATAATCATTACAAAAATTCGTTTTAACATTTGGATTAAATTAAAGTGGTAAAGCTCTTGTCTCATCATAGAATTCAATGTTAAAAAGTGTATATCCTATAATTATTTTATGATTAATTGTAAAATAATTTAATTGTTTCTCTTTATATTTGGGTGTATAAAAATTATGACGAAAAAAATAGTAATTTTATTGTGCATGGTAGTTAATCTTTTTGCCTTCGGACAAAAAGATTCTATTTATATACAAGCTGATTTATCTGCAAGAATACTGCACGTAAAACAGAAAATTGTATATCACAATTCATCTCAAAAATACCTTTCGGAAATCAAATTACTTAATCTGGCAGCAGCCTACCAGAATAGACAAACGCGCCTCCTAAAAAGAAAACTTGAAGACCAAAAAACCGACCTCTATTATGCTAAAAAAGACGAGGAAGGTCAACTGCTCTATCTGGTGGTAAACAATACACCTATTACAAAAAATTTGCAAGAAGAAAACATCTATATTTCTCTAGAAAAGACATTAAAAACCAATGAAACTACTAATCTATCGCTAGAATATTCCATCAAAATTCCCGATGCTAAATTTACAGGATATGGTGCTGGAAATGATAGTTATCTGCTGAAAAATTTTTTCTTAGTACCAGATAGTTTTGATAAAGAAAATGCCACCAATAAGCATTTTATAGACATAGAAGAGAATTACAATACCAATACATTTTATAAAATAGATTTTAGCACATCTACATACAATATCCAAAGTAATTTGCCAGAAATTTCTCCCAAAGTTTTCTCAGGTGTTATTAATGATGATGTAGAAATATATCTTTCAGCGATTAAAAATTTCCAATTAAAAACCGAGATTGAGGGCAAGAAATATCTGTTAGATTTCGGATACGAAGTGCCAGAAGATGACCAAAAAAACATGGAGTTTTATATTCCACTTCAATTAAAATTTTTGAAAGATAAAATTGGTTTCTTGCCTGATAAAATATTTATAAGCCAAGTTTCTAAAAAGAAAAATGATTTTTTCGGGAATGATGATATTAAATTCTGGAAATATAAACTTCAACTTTTCTCTGATGCAGAAAAGATTGATATGGATTATTTCAGCATTATAAGTCAGGAGGTTGCAGACCAATTATTTAGCTCAAACAAAAAAGAAAATCACTGGATAAGTAATGGTCTTAAAACCTATTGGGAAATACAATACTTAGAAAAATTTTACAAAGATTATAAGCTCTTAGGAAATCTAATTGATTATAAAATTTTGGGAATAAAACCTCTAAAATACTCTTTCGTGTCTAAACTTAACCTTAATGAAAGATATGGTCTTGCTTATCAATACATTATGATGCAAAATTTAGATCAAAAAATAGATGAAAATCTACAACAATTGAGTAATTTCAATGAAATTGCCATCAGTAAATTTGAAACAGGAACGCTCTTCAATTTTGTGTCAGAAAAAATGGGTAAAGAGAATTTTGAGAATTTCGTAAAAGAATATATTTCAAAATATAAAAATGAACAACTAGATAAAGAAGAATTTCTAAATGAACTTGCTATAAAATCGGGTTATTCTTCTGCTTTTATGGGAAATTACATTCAGCACAAAATGAGAGTTAATTTCAACTTGAAATCTTTTGAAAGAAATGACAATCAATTACATATAAAAGTCTCTAAAAATACAACAGAAAACATTCCGTTTAAACTAAATGTTCTAGATGCAAACGGTAATGAAAAAACATATTGGTATGATACGAACGATAAGAAGGGAGAAAGCACCTATGTAATTCCTGATACTGATGTTGAGAAAATTACTATTAATAGCAACTATGCTTTTCCAGAAAATAATTTTAGGGATAATTACCTCTATACCAAAGGTTTTTTCAGTAATACCAAAAAGATAAAATTTAAACTTTTTACAGATAAACCTAACCCTGAATACAATGAAATTTTCTATACTCCAAAATTAAATTGGAACAATTATGATAAATTCTTACTTGGGATAAAATTTCACAACAAGTCTATCATAGAAACACCTTTTCAGTATGCTGTATTACCTTATTATAGCACTGGAACAGGAAAATTGGTAGGAAGCACAATGGCATCTTACAGAATACAACCAGCCGAAAGTTTCTATAGAAGCATTACTCTATCTGCTTCTGCTGCTGTTTTTCATTACGATTATGATTTAACATATAAAAGATTTGGCGCAAGTGCTACTATGGCGCTTAATAAAAACCCGAGAAGTCAGATTGGCAGAAATTTAATAGTTTCTTATAACCATTTTGATAGAGAACTAAGTGAAGCTATGCAACTGAAAAATGATTATTCTAAATACAATATTTGGAATTTTGGCTTCATCTATTCTGAAAACAATGTAATTTTAGAAAAATATCTTTTCAGTAACTTTCAGGTAATGGAAGATTATCAAAAATTAACTGCCGAAAGCTTCTACCGCTGGGAATATGCTCAGAATAAAAAACTAAGTTTAAGATTTTTTGGAGGTTTGTTCATCAATAACCAAACAAGAAACAACACTTTTAATCTTGGGATTTCTAGAGTTTCTAATTACTCGTTTTCGTATAATTTATTAGCTCAGAGTGCTTCTTCAGGTATTCTCTCTCAGCAGTTTGTAATAGCTGAAGGTGGTTTTAAATCTTTTATTAATGGTACAGTAAATCAGTGGTTGATTTCTAGCAATGTAGATGCACACGTTTGGAAAATGTTTAATGTTTACGCAGATGCTGGTCTTTATAAAAATAAAACGCATGACCCTAAATTTATTTGGGATAGCGGAATAAAACTAAAAGTAGTTCCTGATTTTCTAGAAATCTATTTCCCTGTGCAATCATCATTAGGTTTTGAGCCAAAATTTAAAGACTATGCAAGTAGAATAAGATACACGTTGAATTTCAACCTTGGCGCTGTAGTAGGATATTTCAGAAGAGGTTGGTTTTAAAATAAAAAAGGTTGCCAATAAAGCAACCTTTAATTATATAACTAATAATTTTTAGATTATTGTTTGATGATTTTTTGTGAAACAGTTTCACCATTTACATCACCTTTAACAATATATATTCCTTTTGATAAAGAAGATACATTTAAAGAAGATCCATTTTCTACAGATGCAGATTTTACAACTTGTCCATTTAGATTAACAACTTGTACATTAGCTTTAGCTCCAAAGGTTACCACATCTTTTACTATAGTATTTTTCACTAAATTAATTTTTGATTTGTTAACATCTCCTACAGCTAATGAAGCTTTATTTTCTGGAGTTGGAGCTTTTGCTTCAAAATCATTTGCATTGTTATTCGTATCTGCTAGCGGTAATTTTCTTTGAGCAGATTTAGTAGCATCTAATGCTGGTGCAGCTCCTGTTCCTTCATATGTAGTTGCTGTTCCGTAACCTACATAATCCAAAACACCTGAAGAAGCAGGACCAGTTGCTTGAACTGCAGCTCCTGAAGTACCTTGTACTAAGGCTACTTTACCATTAGAGGCAGACATATTATATCCTCCAGCAAAAACCTGTCCGTCAGAAAACCTAGTATTATTAACTACTTGATAATCTGCTGTTGGCAGCGCAGCACCAGTAGTATTGGCAGTACTTGGAACCATTTCTATTAAATATTTCTGTCCTGGTGATAATGTTATTGATGGAAGAACATTATAACTATTAAAAGTACCAGATGCAGAAGCATACTGAATCGATGCATTATTAAGAGTTTGAGTTGTTGATCCAATATTAACCAATTCTACATAATCATTAATATAAACAGCAGTTCCGCCGCCACCGCCGCCATAAACTTCATTTATTACAATCTGTGCATTAGCCGAAATTCCTAACGCGACAAAACTTAAAAGAGTAAAAATTTTTTTCATAAGGTAATTTTTTATTATACTATTATAGTCTTCAAAATTACGAAGTTTTTTTTAATCTCTATCTAAATTACAAGAATTTAACACTCTATATTTTTGAAACAAAAAAACCAGATGCAAATGCATCTGGCTTATAAATTTTATAAATTTTTATTTTTTAATAATTTTCTGAGATACCTTTTCTCCATTTAATTCTGCAGTAACCACATAATTACCTTTTGGTAAAGAAGCTACATCTAAGTTAGAATTTGTAGCAGATATAGTTGCAGATTTTACCAATTGACCAGAAACGTTATATACTTTTACAGTAGCTGTCCCTTTAGTTTGGAAAGATAATGCATTATCTACAACTGTATTCTTAAGGAAAATGTTTTTTGTTTTTGAAATATCTCCTACTGATAGTGTAGAAGTTGTCCAAGAAATATCATCTAAAACAATTTGTCTTGTTCCAGTAGATTTAAACTCTATTAATACATCACCAGCCACATTAGCAGTAACTGTTCTTGTATAAGTTGTAGCCATTGCAGCCAAAGTATAAGTTTCTAATTTTGTTCCGTTAACCCAAACTTCTACAGTACGATTTGCAGCAGTGCCTCCTGTAAAATATGAACGTACAGAGTAAGTTAGTGTCCCAACTCCGTTCACTCCAGAATTAGCTTTAACAAATCTAGTCCCAGTATCTTTTAGACCAATAGATGTTGTATTTATTGCATCAGTTCCTGTAGCTTTCCTACCTTGACCATAAGTCCATACTACGCTATTATCACCTGTAAATGATCCATCACTATATGCACTTGCAGATGCATTTAAATTAGTAAATGATTCGCTACCTTGTGCAAAAAATACACCAGTGAAAACCATTGTTGTCAAAAAAGTAAAAATTTTTTTCATAAGTCTTTAATTTTAAATTATTTTATTCTTAACATCAAAAGTACAAAGTTTTTAAACAAAATATTAATTTTTTCATTAAATTATCATTAATTATTTATCCACAATAATCATCATTTTTTTTAGTTACTTTTACAGTTGGTATCTCTACACTATGGGGTGAGAAATTTATTAATCTTTTTTACACTATTTTTCTGTGTTTTTCAAGGAAAAGCACAAATTTTTACGTGGAAAAACCCCAACTTACCAAAAAAAGATTCCCTAAAAACAGATTCTATCTACATTAAAAAATTCAATTCTGAATTTTTCAAAAAAGATACCACCAATTTTACCATCAGAGAGAAGAAAATCCTCTATGATGAAGGTATATTAGTAAAGAAAAATTCTCGTTCTCAAATTCTGGGCGACCTCAATGCGAAAGGCTCTATCATCAGAGGAATTACTTTCGGGAACAATCAAGGGCAATCTGTGCAATCTTCTATGGATATGCAAATTGCAGGAAAACTAAGCAAAGATGTTACTATTCTCGCCAGTATTTCAGACCATAATCTCCCAATTCAAGCTGATGGTTACACCCAAACTTTGCAAGAATTTGACAAAATTTACCTTCAACTCAACATTAAAGAAAAAAATATTTTACGAGCAGGACATCTTGATTTACAAGACAACCAAACTTATTTCGGAAGGTATCAAAGGCGAAGTATGGGATTGCAATTTCAAACCAATTTTGGAAATGATAACAAAACTTTTCTAGATTTTTCGGCGGGAGTTGCAAGAAGCGAATTTAATAGAATTCGTTTTCAAGGGGTGGAAGGAAACCAAGGCCCTTATCGTTTAAATGGAAAAAACGGAGAAAATTTCATTACTATTTTGAGTGGTTCTGAACAGGTTTTTATTGATGGGATTCTCATGAAACGTGGCGAAAACCAAGATTATATCATTAATTACAACACAGGAGAAATTACTTTCACGAGCTTTAGACCTATTTTTAAACAGAATTTCATTACTATTTCTTACAATTATACCAACCGAAATTACAACCGTTTTATCGTGACTTCTTCGGTGAAACATCAAACTGAAAAGCTGAAACTTTCTTTCGATGTTTTTATGGAAAACGACAATAAAAACGCTCCACTTTCTCTGAATTTATCCAAAGAAGACGAGCAAATTCTAGCCAATGCAGGAAACAATCAAGATTTAATGTACGCTCCTTCTGCGGTAGTTACAGAATATGATGTGAACAAAATTCTCTACAAATTGGTGCAAAATCCACAAGGAAATTATTATGAATTTTCTACTGATAAAACCGAAACTTTGTACAATGTTTCTTTCACCTATTTTGGTACAGGAAAAGGTGATTACAAACTAAAACAAAGCACCAATAATGGTAGAGTTTTTGAATTTGCAGGCACTGGAAATGGTGATTATTCTGCTCTTAGAAAATTACCATCACCGCAGAAAACACAGGTTTTTTCTACTTCTGCGGAATATACTTTTAACAAAGGAAAAATCGGCGGAGATTTTTCTTTGAGCAATTATGATTTGAATTTATTTTCTTCAAAAAACAATGACCAAAATATAGGTTTTGCAGGAAGAATTTTCGGAAATAAAGTTTTTACTAAAAACAATTGGAAAGGAACAGTTGGCGCAGAATTTCAGAGAATTTCTTCGCAGTTTCATATTTTAGATAGGATAAATGATGTAGAATTTTCTCGAGATTTTAATTTAACTCAAGAATTTAGTCAAATTACTCAAAATAGATTGATTTTCAGTGTTGCAAACCAATGGAAAAACACTAATTTTATTAATTACAAACTGAATTACCTCAACGAAAAACAAAATTACAACGGTTTCAAAAACGATTTAGATTTTAAATTTTTGAAAAAAAATACAGAAACCAAAGGAAATCTATCTTATTTGAAAACGACTTCGGATTTTCAAGACACTCAATTCTCCAGAGGAAATGTTTCCACTGAAATTTTAGGCAAAAAAGGAAGTTGGAGTTTTGGTGGAAGTTTTGAACATAACGTGAAGAATTTTAACCAAACCAAAACGTTAGATGTCACCAGTTTTTCTTGGAAAGAAGTTTTTGTTCAAAAGAAAATAGGCGACAGTTTGCGCACCAAATTATTAGCAAAATCTTACTTCAGAACCAATGATTCTGTACGTGATAATTCTTTGAAAAAAATGAATAACATTCTCGGTTTGATGCTCGAAAGTCAATTCATTAGAACCGAAAAAACACAACTTTCAACGCTCGTTCATTACCGAAAATTTTTCTACGAAAATGAATTAAAAACGCAATTTAATTCTGATTTTGTAATTGGAAACATTCAATATAATCAACAATTTTTAAAAAATGGAATGCGTTTGCAAGCGTTTTACGAACTCGGAAACGGACAAGAAGCGCAGCGAGAATTTCAGTATTTAAAAGTAACAGACGGACAAGGAATTTATAAATGGACGGATTATAACGGCGATGGAATACAGCAATTAGACGAGTTTGAAATTGCAGAATATGCTGATTTGGCGCAGTACATCAGAGTTTACACCAATACCGTGAAATACATTCCTTCCAACAAAAATAAGTTGCAACTTTCGCTTTTTGTGAATCCTTCGATTGTTTTTAGTTCAGAAAATCAGTTTTTAAAACGTTGGAATTTTAATGTTTCGCTCAATGCTCAAAATTCGTTTTATAAAGAAGACAAAGTTTTAGAATTTAATCCATTTAAAACTGAAAATAATCAGATTTTAAAAAATCAAAATTTATTGTTTTCTGTACTTTTTAATTCTACAGAAAAATCTGGTTGGAACGGAAATTATCGTTTCATCGACAATCAAAATTTAGTCAATGCCAATTTCAGCATCGAAAAGAAAAATACACAAACTCACTTGGTGAATTTTGGCTATTGGTTTAATAAAAACTTGAGAGCAGATTGGGAAAATCAATTACAAAATTACCAATCTTCGTCTCAATTATTCAGCACAAGAGACTATAAATTAAACATTTACGAAACCAAGCCAAAATTGATTTACAAACTTTCGGAAAGCATACAAACCGAAATTTCTGCCGCTTATAAAATAAAAGACAGAAAGGATGGAGACGAATTTCTAAAAACTTTCGACACTACTGGAACTTTACAATGGGAAAAGAAGAAAACGTCAATCCGAGGAAATTTCAGTTTTATCAATAACAATTTCACAGGAAATGCTTTCAGCATTGTAGGAAATCAAATGTTAGACGGTTTAAAACCTGGTAAAAACCAAGTTTGGAGTGTGATTTTGCAACAAGCATTGAACTCATTCCTTCAACTCAATGTAAATTATGAAGGTAGAAATTCTGGCGATAGAACAATTCACATTGGAAGTGTGCAAGTTAGGGCATCGTTTTAGATTTGTAAAACTGTGAAATCGTGAAATTGTGAAACTGTAAAGTTGTGAAATCGTTAAACTGTGAAGTTGTGAAACATTAAATAATAATCATAAAAACTATAACTATGTACACATTTTATTTTGAGAAATTAGAAGTATGGCAAAATGCTAGAAAATTGGTAAAAGAAATTTATAAAATTTCAATGAACTTTCCCAATGAAGAAAGATTTGGAATTACAAATCAAATAAGACGAGCATCAACAAGCATTACTGCAAATATTGCTGAAGGTGTTTCAAGAAATACAAATAAAGACAAATCAAAATTTATAAATATTGCTTATAGCACAAGTATTGAAGTCATTAATTTTTTAATTCTTTCGTGGGATTTAGAATTTATTTCAGAAGAAAAATATATCGAATTAAGAGAAAAAACAGAATTAATCACCAATCAATTAAATTCATTTTACAAATCATTAGAAGAGAAGTAAAATCGTAAAATAGTAAAATCATTTAACTAATAAACGATTTTACGACTTTACAGTTTAACAATTTTACGACTTTACGGTTCAACGATTTTACAAAAAAAGCTACCTTTGCAAAATGGTAAAAATTGGCAACATAGAACTTCCTGATTTTCCGTTTTTATTGGCACCTATGGAAGATGTGAGTGATCCTCCTTTCCGAAGGTTGTGCAAATTACACGGTGCAGATTTAATGTATTCAGAATTTATTTCTTCTGAAGGATTGATTCGTGATGCGATGAAGTCTAAGAAAAAACTCGATATTTTTGATTACGAAAGACCTGTTGGAATTCAGATTTTTGGTGGAGACGAAGAAGCAATGTCACTTTCTGCAAAAATTGTAGAAACCGTAAATCCTGATATTGTGGATATTAATTTCGGGTGTCCTGTAAAAAAAGTAGTTTCAAAAGGAGCTGGAGCTGGAGTTTTGAAAGATGTAGATTTAATGGTTCGGTTGACGAAAGCCGTGGTAAATTCTACACACCTTCCTGTTACTGTAAAAACAAGGTTAGGTTGGGATGTGGAAACCATTAATATTGAAGAAGTAGCATTGAGATTGCAAGATGCAGGAATTAAAGCATTGACAATTCACGCAAGAACTCGCTCACAAATGTACAAAGGTGAGGCAGATTGGGAATATATTTCTAAAATCAAACAAAATCCTGATATTGAAATTCCAATTTTTGGAAATGGAGATATTGATGCTCCCGAAAAAGCTTTGGAATATAGACAAAAATATGCTTGTGATGGAATGATGATTGGTAGAGCTGCAATTGGTTATCCTTGGATTTTTAATGAAATTAAACATTTTTTTGAAACAGGAGAAAAATTGCCAGAACCTACGATTTCTGACCGACTTCTTGCGGTAAAACAACATGCAGAATGGAGCGCAGAATGGAAAGGTGAAAGATTAGGATTGATAGAAATGCGACAACATTACAGCAATTATTTCCGTGGAATTTCACATTTTAAAGAATTTAAAACCAAATTTTTACAGGTTTTAAGCTTGGAAGAATTTTATCAATTATTAGAAGAAACGGAAGAATTTTATAAAAATAAAATTGAAATTTTATAAATTTAGTTCAATCCTTCAAGGGATTAAAATCCTCGAAGAATTATTTATATAATTATGAAAATCATCTCCTACAACGTAAACGGAATTAGAGCAGCTTTTACCAAAGATTTTATCGGTTGGTTGCAAGTGGCAAATCCTGATATTATTTGCATTCAAGAATCTAAAGCTGGAAATGACCAGATTGATATAGAAAGTCTAGAAAAAGTAGGCTATAAAAGCTATTGGCATTCTGCGGTGAGAAAAGGTTATTCTGGAGTTGGAATTGCCAGCAAAACAGAACCAAAACACGTAGAATACGGTTGCGGAATTGAACGTTATGACAACGAAGGTAGAATTATAAGAGCAGATTTCGAGGATTTTCCGGTGCTTTCTGTATATGTTCCGAGTGCTTCTAATATTGAGCGATTAGACTTTAAACTTCAATTTGCAGAAGATTTTTTAGAGTATATCAAAAATTTACAAAAACAAATCCCGAATTTGGTAATTTGTGGAGATTTCAATATTTGTCACGAAGAAATAGACATTCACAATCCCAAAGGTCTGAAAAATGTTTCAGGATTTTTACCAGTAGAAAGAGAATGGATGACGAGATTTCTTAATGAAAATCAATTAATTGACACTTTTAGGTATCTTCATCCAGACAAGCAAGAATTTTCTTGGTGGAGTTACCGACAAAATTCTAGAGCGAAAAACTTCGGCTGGAGATTAGACTATCATTTCATTACAAAATCTCTTGAAAACCAATTAAAAAGAGCTTTAATTTTGAAAGAAGCAATGCATTCTGACCATTGTCCGATTTTGATAGATTTACATAAATAAACAGCTTTCTAGAAGCTGTTTATAATTATCATCTGTGTTTTCAGAATTGTTACGCAAAAGTTATTAATTAATACCGCATTAAAAATAATAAAATTATTTTTACTTTTTACACTTTTTTAGATTTTTGTTATTCTGAAAGTTCATTTTCTTTTTCTAAAATTTTATATTCTACAGGAATAGGCCCAGTTCTAAGGTCTCCAATTTTCAAAAAAGCGGCTTTAGAAAGGTCAAAAGTTCTGGTTTTGTGAAAAGGACCTCTGTCATTTACTTTTACGATAACGCTATCACCAGTTTTAATATTCCTCACCATTACCATCGTTCCAAAAGGTAGAAATTTATGAGCGGTGGTTAATTTATTTTTGTCGTATATTTCACCACTTGCAGTTCTTCTTCCATGGAATTTATCGTGGTAACAAGAAGCGATGCCTGTTTTTAATTCTGTTTCGCTTTTGAAAGAAAATATTCCTAAAACAGAAATTATGACAACAAAATAAAAAAAAAGTCTTCTCATTTATTAAAATTTTAGTTTTCTATATCTCGACTAATTCACCGATTAAATCATATTCTTCTGCTGAGGTAATTTTCACATTTACAAATTCGCCTACAGAAATATACGTATTTTCGGCTGGTACTAAAACAGTGTTATCTACATCTGGAGAGTCATATTCTGTTCTTCCTACAAAATAATTGCCTTCTTTTCTATCAAAAATACATTTGAAGGTTTTACCAATTTTTTCTTGATTTTTCTCCCAAGAAATCTGAGATTGAAGCTCCATTATTTCCTCTACTCTAGATTGTTTCACTTCTTCTGGTACATCATCTTCTAATACAAAAGCGGTGGTATTTTCTTCGTGAGAATATGTAAAGCAACCGAGTCTATCAAAACGCTGGTCTTTAACCCAATTTTTCATTTCTTGAAATTTTTCCTCCGTTTCACCTGGAAAACCTACGATAAGCGTAGTTCTAATTGCCATATCTGGCACTTTCTCTCTAAATTTTGTTAATAAGGCATTTGTTTTTTCGTGAGTAGTACCACGTTTCATCTCTTTCAAAATGTCTGAATTGATATGCTGAAGCGGAATATCTATGTAATTACAAATTTTAGGTTCTTGTTTAATTAGATCTAAAACATCTTCTGGAAAACCACTTGGAAATGCGTAATGAAGACGAATCCATTCTATACCTTCTATTTTCACCAATTCTTTTAGTAAATCTCCTAAAGCTCGTTTTTTATATAAATCTAGACCATAATAGGTTAAATCTTGAGCAATAAGAATAAGTTCTTTCACTCCATTTTTAGCCAATTTTTGAGCTTCAATTACAAGATTTTCTATAGGTGTAGAAACATTACCACCTCTCATTAAAGGAATAGCGCAGAATGAGCAAGGTCTATCACAACCTTCTGCTATTTTAAGATATGCATAATGTTTAGGTGTAGTAGTTAATCTTTCTCCTACCAATTCGTGTTTGTAATCTGCGCCAAGATGCTTCAGAAGGATTGGTAAATCTCTGGTTCCGAAATATTGATCAACATCTGGGATTTCTCTTATTAAATCCGGCTTGTATCTTTCTGAAAGACAACCTGTAACAAATACTTTTTCTACCTCGCCTCTATTCTTAAGTTCTACGTAATCTAAAATGGTATTAATAGATTCTTCTTTGGCATTGTCTATAAATCCGCAAGTATTGATAACAACTATATCTCCTCGCTGTTCGTGTACCACTTCTTTTCCGTTGGCTTTTAATTGGCCCATTAAAACTTCAGAATCATAGATATTCTTGGAACAGCCAAGAGTCACGATATTTATTTTTTTCTTTCCTACAGATTTAGTTCTCATAAAAGGTATAAATAATTTGCAATGATTAATATTACAAGGCTGCAAATTTATGAAATAAAAAATAAGTGGAATCTGAGATGTAGTATTCTAAGATAACTATTCAATAATTAATAAAATATTTAAAAATTTTTATCTTTTAATGCGGGTAGTAATTTATCTTTTTCCGATATAATGATTTCATTTTCAGGAAGTTTCCAATCAATATTCAAATCTGTATCGTTCCAGATGACACCACCTTCTGATTCTTTGTTATAATAGTTATCACATTTATAAGTGAAAATAGCGGTAGAACTTAACACTGAAAATCCGTGAGCAAATCCTCTAGGAATAAAAAGTTGAAATTTATTTTCATCTGATAGTTCAATGCCAAACCACTTACCAAACGATGGAGAATTTTCTCTTAGGTCAACTGCCACATCATAAACTCTGCCTTCGGTACAGGAAACTAATTTTGCCTGAGCATGCTCTCCTTTTTGTAAATGAAGACCTCTTAGAACTCCATAAGAAGATTTTGAAATATTATCTTGTACAAAATGAGGGCAAATTCCTGAAAGCTCATGAAATTTTTTTTCATTAAATTTTTCGTAAAAATAGCCTCTTTCGTCTTCAAAAACAGTTGGTTCTATGATGTAACAGTCTTTAAGTATAGTTTCTATGATTTTCATTTCAAAATTAATTATGAATATTTTTTTTGATTGAGATTTTTAAAAATATATAAATAAATGCTGTAGGAATGACAACAATAATATATGATAAAACATCAAAATTAGAAGTCTTAATGATAAATATATTAATTATTAACTGTACTAAAGCATAACCTAGGCTTACTAATCTTTGGTCTATCTTTTTTTCGTTAGATAGCAATTGGTAAAGATGTCTTCTATGTGCTTTGAATATATTTTCCTTTAGTTTTAATCTTTCTAAAATAGTTAAAATCACTTCCGTACCATAAACTGTAAGAAAAAGCATCCATTTTAAATCTTTAGTAGTAATCATTAATAATCCTAAAAGAGCAATTACCCAAAAAGCAATTCCCATGCTTCCCACATCTCCCATAAAGCATTTTGCTTTTTTTCTATAATTAAAAAATAAAAAAACCAAAGTAGCCATAATTGGATAAATAATGAATTTATTATCTACAAAAAGCGTAATTCTGCTATTCACAAACCATAATGAACCTAAAATCACAAGACTGTATAAACCTGACATTCCATTAATACCATCCATAAAATTATAGGCGTTAAGAATTCCTATAATTAAAATGTATAAAATGGGAGCTGCCCAAATTGGTAAATTAGTAAAAACACCTATAAAGTATAATAAAAGTGTAACCGCTATAAAATGAAAAACCAATCTAACTTTACTAGATAAATCTACTAAATCATCTACGAAACTTATAATGCAAATGGTAAACAAACCAGCACCAAAAATCAAGTAACTATTAGGATGAAGAAAATAATCAAAATCCGAAAAAAAATTAAACCTAGAGATAAAAACTACTAAAAACATTAGAAAAACTAATGGAAATACAATACCTCCACCTCGTAGAGTAATCTGCGAGTGAGAACTTCTATGATTAGGCTTATCTATAATATTGTACTTATCTGCAATTTTAAAATAGAACAATTCTAATGCAAAAAGAATGATAAAAATGATTATTAATTCCATAGTTTATTTAAAACCTTGTATCGTTTTTTTTAATCCATCTTGAGCGGAAATTTTTAGATTTTCTATTTCTAATGCAGATTTTATTTTATTATTAGATACCAAATAATTTTCTGTTAGTTTTTTTAGCCTTTCTGTATTGAGTGGCAATCTAAGAATATTTCCTATTTTGGCAATTGAAACAACTAAACCTCTAGGAATTTTCCAAAATTTTTGTTTTTTACCAGAAACCTCAGCAATAATTCTAACTAACTCGTTAGTTGAAATACTCTCATCATCTGCAAAATTATAAATTCCTGATGAAATATTTTTATTAAAAATCATTTCTAGAACTAAATAATTGAGATTATCAATACTTAGGAAAGATCGTTTGTTATGAAAAGCAGCCAATGGATAAGGAATTCCTTTGTTTACAAGTTGATATAATAAATTTAAGTTCCCTTTGTTACCAGGACCGTGAATCATACATGGGCGAATAATAAAAAGTCTTTTTCCTAAAGGTAATTCCTGAGCAATAAGAAACTCTTCTGCTAATAATTTTGATTTACCATAAGGTGTTTTAGGTGAAGAAATATGGTTTTCATCTAGAATCCCATCAACGGAATCAGCTGTTGCTTTTACACTGCTGAAATAAAAAAAATCTTCAATCTCTGAATTTAGAAAATCGTGAAACAATTTTTTGGTAAGTTCTGTATTAACCTCAAAATATTCTTTATCAGCAGATATATTTTCAGTATCATGAGCTTTTCCTGCTAAGTGAATTATTGCATTAGCTGGTATAAGACTCCAAGGTTTTCTTAGAGATAATGGAATTGTATAACAGTTATTATCCTCCAAAAATTTTGAAATATTTTTTCCTACAAAACCAGTTGCTCCTGTAATAATAATTTTCATTTATTATTCAATATTTTTTCCAAATTAGAGATACATTCATTCAATTTAAAATTTTTCTCAAAAAATATTCTTGAATTATTCCCTAGTGTTTTTAAATCTTGAAAAGATAATTCGGACATTTTAAGAATTATTTTTGCCAATTCTGTATAGTCACCTGCTGGTACTGCATAACCACAACCAGCTTCGTCTATATTATCTGCACCTTCACCGTTTAGCATCGCTATAATTGGCTTAGAAGCACTCATGTAAGCTTGAATTTTAGCTGGTACTGTAAGATTAAAAATAGGATCATCTTTAAGGGTTACTAGCATTACATCTGCTTTTTCAAAAAAACTAGCCATAGCTTCTACTGGAAATCTACCTGGTAAATACACATTTTCATGCAATTGATGCTCTTTTATAAAGTCTTTAACGAAAGGCATTTTTCTACCATCCCCTACCAAAATAAATTTGATGTTTTTTTGGTCTTTAAGGATTAGGATAGCCTTCATTATATTTTCTAAATCTTGTGCTTCACCGATATTCCCCGCAAACATTACTTTAAATCCTTGAGGAAGTTGAGGTATAGGATAATTTTTATCGCCTTCTGAAATACTATCTTCTGCCCAATTAGGAAAATAAACAATTTTATCATCAAAGCTTCCTTTTTGGTTGATTGCTTTTCTGAAGCCTTTAGACGTGATTAAGATTTTATCAGAATTTCTATAAAAATTCTTAACAACTGACTCATAATAATTAAGTATCAATTTATTTTTAATTCCACCAGCAATAGAAAGGCTCTCTGGCCAAAGATCCATTACCCAAAAATACACAGGTGTTTTCCAAAGTTTTTTAAACAAAAGAGCAGGATAAAACTGGGTAATAGGTGATGGTTCGTGAACAATTATAGCATCATACTTATTTTTAAAACCAAGAACTAATGCTTTGAGAGATGCAAAAAAAGCAAAACTGTAATAATTAAGAAACAATCTAATACCACCTCCATTTCCTCTGGGCAATAATAGTGAACGAAAGATTTTAACTCCATTTACTACTTGTTTTCTATTTTTGAAAAACCCATACTCGGGATAAATTTTACCTTCCGGATAATTTGGAATACCAGTGAGTACAGTTACATTATGACCACGTTTTTGAAGCTCAAAAGCCATATCTGTACTTTTAAATGTTTCAGGATAAAAATATTGTGTAATGATTAGAATATTCATTCTCTACTTCTTACTCCAAACTACTCTGTTTACATAATCTGTGTAAGAAAGAATAATCCTTACTACTTTATCAGAAACATTTGGCATGCTATAATCTGCTACTCTTCTGAAATTTCTTTCCTCATAGATATTTTGTTCTTGCAATTGCACTAAACCTTGTAAAATTCTCTCAGGAGATAAGCCTACCATCATTACACTCGCTTCTTCCATAGCTTCTGGTCTTTCGTGTGCATCTCTTATATTTAAAGCTCTGAAATTAAGAATTGAAGACTCTTCAGAAATGGTACCCGAATCCGAAAGTACTGCATAAGAATTCATTTGAAGTGCATTATAATCATGGAAACCTAGTGGTTTTAGAAACTGTATTTCTGGTCTTACTTGTATTTGTTTTTTATCTATCATATTTCTTGTTCTAGGGTGTGTAGAAACAATGATTGGATAACTAAATTTTTCTGCTATTGAGTTTAAACTCTCTATTAATCCATTGAAATTCTTTTCAGAGTTTATGTTCTCCTCTCTGTGAGAAGATACCACAAAATATTTTCCTTTTTCAAGATTTAACCTAGATAATACATCAGAATTTTTAATCTCAGGTAAGTAATGATTAAGTACTTCGAACATAGGAGAACCTGTTTTGATAATTCTATCTGCTGGTAACCCTTCTCTTAATAGGTATTCTCTAGCGATATCAGAATAGGTAAGGTTAATATCTGAAGTATGATCTACAATTTTACGATTGGTTTCTTCTGGTACTCTTTGGTCGAAACAACGGTTGCCTGCTTCCATGTGGAAAATAGGAATTTGTCTCTTTTTAGCAGGGATTGCACATAAACAAGAATTGGTATCACCCAAAACCAAAAAAGCATCTGGTTGTAATTCTTCTAAAAGCGGATCTATTTTTATTAAAATATTTCCTACTGTTTCGGTAGCAGTTTTACCAGCAGCTTCTAAGAAATAATCTGGTTTACGAAGTCCTAAATCTTCGAAAAATATTTGGTTAAGCTCATAGTCATAATTTTGACCAGTATGCACAATTGTATGTTCTATAGCTTCAGAACGGTCTAATGCTGTAAGCACTCTTGCTAAACGAATTATTTCTGGACGGGTACCAACCACCGTCATTACTTTTAATTTTTTCATGTCTATTTTATAAGATTTACACTTCTACGAAGTATGTATCTGGATTTTGTGGGTTATAGGGTTCGTTAATCCAGAACATCGTATATAACTCTTCATCTCCAATATTTTTAATATTATGGGTGTACCAAATGGGCATATCTACATAAGATGGTTTTGTACCATCTAAGTAAAAATCATACACTTGGTCTGAATCTATTTTTCTTAATTGAATTAAAGCTTTTCCCTTAATCACAGCAAATCTTTCTATTTTTCTGGTATGAAAATGATTACCTCTCGTGATGCCAGGTACTGTGGTAGAGAAAGAGCATTGCCCTCCAATTCCTAACCTTATCAATTCTACAAAAGCACCTCTGTTATCTGTATGCTGAGTGAATTTTACTGGATAATGATTTTCTAAATCAATATAACACCTAAAGGTATTGAAAAGATTATAATCAAATGGTGTTTTTAGTTCTGGAATTTCACCATTGTCTAGATATAAATTTTTGTAAGTTTCTAGTTTGGCTAAAACTTCTGTCACTTTATGCGTAGAAGTGTAAGGCACAGCATAGACTTCTTCTGAAACTCCAGTTTCAATTTTATTGATAATTTCTTGCACCAATTCTCCTACATAGATTAGGTTTACTTCACCATCTTGTTGTACTTCAGGTGTTTCACCGTGGGTTAGCTTATGACAAAAAGTAGCAATAAAGGAATTATAATTAGGCATTCCGAAAGGTCCAAAAACATTCGGAATAACCAATCCTGTGAATTTACCACCTGCATTGTTAGCCCAATTTGCGAGTAATTCTCTCCCTTCTTTTTTAGATTTTCCGTAGAGATTATCTTTTTCTTCTTGCGAAGAAGAGGAAAACAGAACATGCGCTTTTGATTGAGTTTTTTCAAGAGCAGCAATGAGTTGTTTTACCAAATTGATATTGGTTTGATAGAGAACTTCTGGATCTGGATGGCGGTTCATAGCAGCTAGATGAACAACTACATCACACTCTGAGACGAATTTTTCTAATTTTTGATTGTCTTGAAAGAATGAAATATCATAAAAAACCCTTTCATACTTTTCAGGATTTAAACCGAGTGTATTGTACAAATGAGTTCCTACAAAACCTTCTTGACCTGTAATTCCTATTTTTATCACTTTACTCATTTTTTAAAATTCAAATACTTCTAAAGGAAATTTATATTCATCTTTAATTTCTCCTAATGCATAATCTGCCATCACTAATAATTGAGAATTTTCTTCTAATGCCTTAATACCAGTTAAAAAACCGCTCGGAACATGAAGAAAATCTAAAGTCTTTTTTTCTAATACAAATTCAAAGCTAGCATTAGTACCAGAAGGATTTTCCCAATGATCGGGTTCAATGACTTTAATTAAGAATGAACCATTAATGGCAGAAAACCACCTTTGCTCAATTTTATGACCTTGCCAAGCTCTAATATTTTCTGTAGATTGATTTTCTATCGTATAGATTCTCTTAATTTGCGAAGCATCAAAATCATTGTTATATCGCAGAGAACCTCTATGATCCTGAAATAAACTGCCTTCGTGGAGAAATGGTTTCATAATTATTGTTTTTTGAGAATGTTACATTGGATATTGCAAAACATTTTCTCCAAAAACTTCTTTTCTAACAAGTGGCAATTTAGAAATGAGGTTTTTAAGCCCTTCTACCCCTTGCTGTTCTGTATTATGAGAATGATAATCTTCTATCTTGGCAACATCTTCTTCTCCTTCAGAAAAATATTTTGCATAATTAAGGTCTCTGTTATCTGCTGGTATTCTATAAAACTCACCCATATCTTCTGCTTTCATCATTTCTTCTCTGGTGCATAAAGTTTCATAGAGTTTTTCGCCGTGTCTGGTACCAATAATTTTTATTGGGACTTCTTTCCCTGTTAATTCAATTAATGCTTTGGCTAAATCTCCAATACTACCTGCTGGAGCTTTGTTTACAAACAAATCTCCTGCATTACCATGTTCGAATGCAAATAAGACTAAATCTACCGCATCTTCTAATGACATAAAAAAACGAGACATATTAGGGTCTGTAATAGTAATTGGTTCACCTTTTTGAATTTGATTTAAAAATAAAGGAATTACAGATCCTCTAGATGCCATTACATTTCCGTATCTGGTAAGACAAACAGTAGTATCTTTGAGATTTCTAGATTCTGCTACGGCTACTTTTTCCATCATTGCTTTAGAAATTCCCATCGCATTGATAGGATAAGCTGCTTTATCAGTAGAAAGGCAAATGATTTTTTTCACTCCACTATTAGCTGCAGCTCTAATTACATTTTGAGTTCCCTCTACATTGGTTTTTACTGCCTGCATAGGAAAAAATTCACAAGAAGGTACTTGCTTAAGCGCTGCGGCATGGAATATGTAGTCTACTCCCCTAGTTGCTGGTTCTACAGAAGAATAATCTCTTACATCCCCTATATAATATTTGATTTTATCGTTTTTATAGAGATTTCTCATATCATCTTGTTTCTTTTCGTCTCTGGAGAAGATTCTGATTTCTGAGAAATGGTCTGTATGAAGGAAACGATTAAGTACTGCAGTGCCAAAAGAACCTGTACCGCCTGTAATAAGTAGAATTTTATTTTTAATTGTTTGCATTTTTTTCTTTACTAATTTGTTCTAAAATATTGAGATAAGATTTGGTTCTATCCATACTTGTTCCAAATCTTTTAAGATTTTCTGTACCTTTCTGGATTAAATCCTTTCTAAGGTTTTCGTTAGAAGCAAGTTCAAAAATTGCTTTAGCATACTCTTCCGAATCTATCGGATTACAAAAATACGCAGAATTTCCACATATATCTCTAGAAAATCCCATATCTGATGCAATTATTGGCTTTTTCATAAACATTGCTTCTAAATAAGTTGTGGAAAAGGTTTCTAATAGAGATGGCATGAAAACCAAATCAATTTGTTTGTAGAGTGAGGGTAAGTTTTCTCCTTTTACTCTACCAAGAAAATTAATGTAAGTTTTATGCTTTTCGGAGAAAGCTACTTCATCTTCATTAATACTTATGTGAAATTTAAAATTGTTCCAATTGTACTTCTCTGAAAGAGCATCTATAACTTCAGGTAAAATTTCTATATTTTTATGTTTATAGTTGGCTGTTAGAAATAATACATTAGTCTGGTCATCTTCTATTCCGAAATTATACTGATTAATTGATGAGTTTGGGTTATAAAAGACATTATTGAGTGTATTAGAAATACAAATACACTTAACTTTATTGGTGTAATTTTTTTGATAAAAATTTTGAGCATACTTGGTTTCAAAAACAAGGGTATCAGAATTTTTATTAAAGAAAAAGACTTTAAAATAATTGAGTAACTTATATTTTAAATTGTCTAGCCATTTTAGTTTATTATAAAATGGAGAATCAGGAAAAATGATATACCCCCATGCAAAACCCACCATTTTAGGAACATTACTTTTGTGATAAGAAGGTCCGAAAACTGTAAAAATCACATCTGGAGAAATATTATTTTCTAGCACTTTCATTGATTTTCTTCTTTTTAAAATAGAGATTTCTTCATCTTGTTTTAAACTGTAAAACTTAAAATTACTTGGAAAGTTAGTTTTATCAACAACGTTAGAAAAGTTTTTAGATTCTACAATATGATAATCGTGTTCCTTTTGCAAATTTTTTAAATCATCAAGAAATGAAATGGCTACTTGCAAACCTCCACCGGCATATAAATTAGAACAGTCTATTAATAATTTCATTTTTTAAAATTTCAATACGTTTTAATGGTGTTTAACTTAAATTAGAAAAAAACTGATGCCATTCCATCATAATATTCTCTTTACAAAATTGTTTTCCTTTTAAATATGAGTTTATCCCTTTTTGTACTCTAACATTATCATTCTTTATAAGATTTACAATTGCTTCAGAAAATTTTTCCACATTATTAGCCTCTACTAAAACACCAATATCATCATTTATTATCAGCTCCCCTGGACCTTCTGGACAGTCAAAGCTTACAATTGGTAAACCACAATTCATTGCTTCTATGAATACCAAAGAAAAGCCTTCATATCTTGATGAAAACAAAAACAGTGAACTTTTCAATAATTCATTTTCTATATCTTTAGTTACACCATTTAAAAAAATATTATTCTTTAAATCATTTTTCTCTATTTCTTGGTTTAATAAAGTTTCCCATTCTCCTTGACCAAAAATATGAAGTTCCCAATCTTTCAAATCATTTTTAGCTAAAGCCCATGATTTTATAAGCATATCAAAACCTTTTTGGGCATCTAATTTACCAATAGCTATGGCTCTTTTATTAAAACCATCTATTCTTTTAGCACCACTAATAGAGGAAAAATTATAAATTTGACGTACATTTTTATTAGTTGATTTCCACTCTTTCAAATCCTTCTTCGTAAGCACTACTACAGCATCTAATTTTTGGGTTTGATAAATCAATTGCTTAGTTCTTATACTACCAATTATTCTGTTTTTAAAATTATTATTTCTAGCAACTAGAAATTGCTTTCTAAAGTTTTTGGCAAAATGAGCTTCAAAAATTTTTTTGCAATCAGAGTTTAAATATGATAGAAACTCTAACTCTTTTCCTCCAGTAGAAATACATATTTCAATATCACTATTTTTAATAATATTTTCTAATTGTCTTTTATAAATTCTTAGTTTTTTTCTAATATGTATATATTTTTTAAATATACCTTTTTTAAAGTCTAGATTAAAATTTAAATTAAGATGATATACTTTAACCTTATCACTTAACTTAAAAAAAAAGGGTTTATTTAATTGATCTGTGGTTACCAAAGTAATTTGATATCCTAAATTATCTGCTAGGTAGTTCATTTTTTCGGTAAGAATCCTTTCCATACCACCTGGGTTATACATTGAAGGGACACAATATAGAATTTTCATAAGCTCAAAATAGATAAGAATTAATCTGGTGTAGGTCTCTTTTTTCTATATCAAATTGCTTTACATTTTGTGCAAAAAAATCAAAATTAGAAATCATTTTTTCTATTGCATTTTGAATATCTAGTTCATCATTAGGATTAAAACGCACGCCTGTATTATAATCCTCTAAAAGTTCAGGAAGTGAACCTACGTTTTCACTTAACAATATGGGGCAACCAAAATGAAGCGCTTCCTCTACCACCAAGCCCCAAGGTTCTATAAGAGAAGGAAGAATAAATACATCGTGAGAATTATAATAATTATTAATACGTTCATTATCAATAAATCCTTCGAATGTAATATTATCATGAGCTATAGACTTTAAAAAATCTATTTGCTCTCCTATACCCACAATCGTTAATGGCAATTTATTAGAATTAAAAACATTAATAATCCTTTCTACATTTTTTATTTTAATTAGTCTGCCAATAAATAAAAATCTCAGAGGGTTATTGGCATTTTTTTTAATTGGTTCTTGTTTTTTTATTATACCTACTCCTTTAGAAACTCTTATATCTCCACTAAAGCCTATGTCTAATAAAACTTCCTTATGCCTTCTTCCTGAAACAATAGCATATTTATATCTAGAAAGTAATATTTTTTTTATAACCATTTTCAAACCTACTGTTTTTGCTTCAAAAGCAGATTCTGTTTGTAAAATATTCTTAGATTTTTTTGATAAAAATGAAAGTATCAAAAATTCTGGTTCTATATACCCTCCATATATTATTTTTTCAAATTTAATCTTGCTTATTAATCTAAAAAAAGATATGATAGAACTAAAAAAATTTCTTTTTTCTAATTGAAAATTATGTAAAATATAATAATCAAATTGAATTAATTCTTTGAAATTTTCTTCTATAACAACTTGATCCGAGAGCCCTAAAAAAATAACAAAGATCTTCCTCTTTTTGTTAATTTCGTTGTATAAATTAATTTTATAAAAAGATGGGCAATTATTGAGGATAAGTAGATTATAACTATTTTTCACCGATTTTACTTTTGTATATTTTTAATCAATTTTGCTGGTACACCACCAACCATACTATATGAAGCCACATCTTTGGTTACGACACTACCTGCAGCAACAACACACATTTCTCCCACGCTTACTCCTGGCAAAATAACAGATCTAGCTCCCACCCATGTTCCACGACCTATTGTTATATTTAAGTTTTTTCCTGTACCTGCCATTCTATCTACTAAATCCATCTCATGAGTACCAGTGCCCATATATACATGAGGTCCAATATCTACATTATTTTCTATAGAAATTTTTGCATTACTTGCGGATAGAATAAAAGTATTAAGTCCAATCCATGTACCACCACCAATGCTTAATTGACCATCACCAATAATTTTGACACTAGAGCAAATTCTTACATTATCACCTATAATGACACCAGCTTTTCTCAAAATTTTATTTTTAAAAGAAAAAAAACGTGTCTCTGGTAAAATATTTCTAATTATGTTATAAATGTATAATTTAGATGATTTCATTTTTAAAAGATTTTGACAAAAAGTTTAAAATTTTATGAGCTTGAGCATAATTGTTCTTATTTTCCAAAACAAATTTTTGAGCACTTATACCTTTTTCTTTAATCAAAATTTCTGGAAGGCTCATCATTTCTGAAAATTTATTTTGAAAACCAATAGAAGACTCATTTTCGAAATAGAATAAAAAATCATCATATTCTTTTGGTATCCCTGGTAGTTTGGTGGTAAGTACAGAGGTGCCAGAAGTCATATACTCCATCAGTTTAGACGGAAATGAGTATTTAGTAAGTTCTAATGCAGAAGGTCTGGGGTTGATTAGTAACTTACATTGTGGTAGCAATGCTACAATTTCTTGATTAGAAACCTCACCTAAAAATTTTAGTTGGGGATATTTTTCAGATTTTTGTTTTAAATAATCTACCATATCTCCATTTCCGTAAATGTGCAGTTCGTGTTGGTTATTATCAACTTCACAAAAAGCATCGACCATTTTTTTTATACCAAAAACTTCATACAAACCACCTGCATACAAGAATATATTTCGATTGTTATTATCCGCATTATCGACTTTATAGTCTGCATCTACAAAACCTTCTATAATTATGTTTGGTTTATTATTTTTGTTTACCAAATCATTCATTTGTTTGGTTAGTAAGATATATCCATCAAAAGAATTGATAAATCTGTACTTTAGGTGGCTCAAAATTTTAGAATATACACTTACATTTTCTCTAAAACCTGGATGGTCTGGTAAATCTGTGATAATTACAATTTTTTTAATTCTTAGAATTGTACACGCTAAATATCCTCCAATAGTAACAGACTGATTAAGGTAATCAAAAATTGCAAATTGAATTTTATTTTTTTTATAAATTCTAAAAGTATATAAAAATGAAAAAATAACGTTAAAAAACTGTCTAATATATTTATTGGTAGAAAAACTAGTGTATAATTGATTTTTTTCTTGAAAAAGATTGGCATCTATTTTCTTTGCAATATTAGGAATGGGCAAGGAAGAGATTTTATAAAGACTAGATTCCTTACCAAGTCCTGTTGTAAGCAATCTATGAAATTTCTGAATAGCCTGAGAGGGAAATGCTCCAGATTTTTTATATATTTCATTAAATAAATCTAGAGATACTAGATTGCTATAGTAAATTAAGTTCATATTTATTAAACGCTGAAAAAATACATGTATTTTTTATTGCTTAAGCTGCAAATTTACGAAATTGGAATTATAGTTTATTAAGCGCATTTTAAATTTCATTTATATACAATACTTCTCATCATATGAAGCTAATATAACTAAATTTCATCTTTAATCCTTTCTTTTTGAGATAAAAAAATAATTTTAAAAACAATCTTAAGAAGCTAATAAATCTAAAATACTTATTTGAAAACTTTCTACACACACCACTGATTTCAGTATTGTTTTAATCAATCTTTCAGTACTTAAATTATCATGAAATTTAAAGAAGATTTTTTTCAATTCAATTCTTTTAGATTCATAAGGATCTTGATTTTTTTCTAGCAGAGTATTGATAAAAATTAGAAATTCGTTTTTATCTTTAATCACTTTTGTAGGGATTTTATCTTCAATGTCTTCAAAATAAAAACCTCTAGAATTTTTATATTCTTCAAAATCTTCACTTATACAAATTATAGGTTTGTTTATAAGCATATAATCAATCATTATAGAAGAAACGTCTGATATTAATATATCTGTAGCGCCTACAAATTCATATAAATCTAAATTGTTTTCGTACAACCAATGATTATCTATAATTTTAAGGTTAGGTAAATTTTTCGCATCAAATTTCGGAGCCATAGGATGGGGCTTAACCAAACAAACGGCATTATTTTTTTTCAGAATATTATTAAACTCATTAGTATTAAAATCTTTTATATAAAAAGGATTATCTACTTCTTCGCTATCTATTCTTATATCTCCTACTACACTTTTCCTATAAGTAGGCATCCAAAGAACTACTCTATCAAAGTGAGATAGATTTAATTTTTCTAAGATTAATTTTTGTTTTTCAACTCCTAAAAAAAGCTTGTCATTTCTAGGATATCCAGTAATAATTACAGATTCTTCGGTTACTCCGAAAGCATCTGAAAACATTTTTTGAGAAAGTTCTGATGTACCAACTGTATTGGTAGCTGGAAATCCTTCAGCTCCAAGTAATTTTCCGATGTTTTTATAAAATAAGCCATGCCATAGGTTTACAAGAACCTGAGATTTAGAAAAAGAAAAATACCCTACCCCATGTGTAAAGAAGATAAATTTAGAAGAATATAAATGGTAAATAACGCTTAAATCAAACTTCGACTTCTTATAAATGATTTTCACATTTGGATTTAATAAATTCTGAGGGTTATCCTCAGTAGGATTTATTAGAAAAAAGACTTTATGCTTATAATTTTCTACTATATAATTAGCACAGCTAATAGCACCAGATTCTGTATTAGGCCAGGCAACAAAAACAATTTTTTTGGGGTTTTTGTAAAGTATGAAATTAAGTAATTTATGAATTATATTTTTAAGCATGATTTTTATTTTTCTTAATTTCTTTTAATAATGAACTTGATATATCTTCCGTTCTAGGTAGATACACTACTTCACAAAACTCTCTCAGATAATCAAATTTCCCATTCCAATCATCACCCATCACAAAAAAACTAGCATTGTATAATTTTACATCTTCTATTTTTTGATCCCAATTTTTTTCTGGAATTACTTTGTCAACATATTCCAATGATTCTAAATATCTTTTCCTTTTTTTATAATCAAATTCGCTTGTCTTACCTTTTTCAAGATTAAACTCATCAGTAGAAAGCCCCACAATAAGTCTATCACCAAATTCTTTAGCTCTTTTTAGAAGTTCTAAATGACCATAATGAATTAAATCAAAGGTTCCATAAGTAATTACAATTTTATATTTTTTCCTTTGTAATTCTTGAAAATTTAAAGTTAAATTTTTATAATCTTTAACAAAAAAATTTATTAAAGAATTCAATATCGGAAGATTTTCTTGAAGTAGTTGATTGGGTAATTTTTTATCAAGAAAAGACAGAGTATTGATTAGCTCATCAATCACATAATTTTGATGAAGTTTTTTTTCATATAAATTTTTACCAATAAGAAGCCCTATCGTTCTATATGTACTATTATCATTAGTAGATTTAAGCCCGAAGTCTCCAATTCCACAACTTAGTAAACTGATATTTTCTTTGCATTTTAAAAACTTGAGAATTGTTCTAAGTTCTTTTAAAGACTTTGTAAATACAAAGAATTTAGTGTTTTTAGAGGTATATATTGCATCAATAAATCCAAAGAAAAGAGCATAGGCATTTTTAATAGAACTAATATATTCTATTCCGTTTACATCTGAAGCGTAATCTAGAAAGATAGAAGTGTTTTTAAAAATATCATTCACTTTATCTATTTGGTATGAAAACTCATAACCAAGTGTAAATAAAGTAGGTGTATTAAGAAGTAGATCTTCCTGAGTATATGCACCTTTTAGAGATACAATATTTTCTAGTTGAAAATGATTTTTTAGAAAAGAATTGATTGATTCACCTTGAATATTAATACCTGAAGAAAGATTAATAATAAGTGTTTTTTTGTTTATCCATTTAAAAAACTCTGGTGTTTCATTGAAAATAATTTCAGAGGGAATGGTAAGAAAAATAATTTTAAAATTAACAAGTTCTTTAAAATTATTTTCCTCATCACAAATATATTTGATTTTTTTTGCAATTATTTCATTTTGGTGTTTTGATATAGTATTATCGTTATTTTTTTGATAATTAATATCAAAAACAGTAATATTATTTTTTGAATTTTGATTTAATTGATAAGCAAATGCTCTACCTAAAGATTCAGAACCGATAATTGCAATTTTTCTCATTAAAACTAATTATTTATATATCTCCATGACCTTATCTGGTATATCAGTCATTATGGCATCTACATAACCTAGTTGACTCATATTTTTGATTTTGTCAATGTCATTGACAGTCCAGACTACTATTTTAAGTTTATTATTTTTAATTTTTTGAATTTCTTCATCAGTAAAATTACATTTGTCAAAATATAGTGCATATGCTGTAACTTTTAAACTAATTAATTTATCTATATTAATTGGTACATCAGTAACAAAAGCTGTTTGATGATTAGAATTATTATCTCTTAAAAAAGATAAAATTCTAAAATCATAGAAGCAAATTGTATTATCCTCTGATATGTTATATTTATTAAGTAATTCTACAAATTTTTTAACAAATATATTATTATATGCATAATCATTGGTGTTCTTAAAATCAAAATATAATTTAACATTATAATTTTCTATTTGATTATAAATAACTAAAAACTCTTCTAAAGTTGGCAAATATTCATTATCATTAATTTTTTGCTTTGCTAAAACTGATGAATCTGTTTTAGATATTTGAAAACCATTAATTGTAGGATCATGATAAACAAATAAAACTCCGTCAGCAGACATTCTGATATCAAACTCTATACCATGAGCATTTCTTCTTACAATATTTTCAAAAGAACTTAAGGAATTTTCTGGGCTGTCTTTCCAAACAGTTCTATGAGCAATAATTTTTGTGCCTTTAAAGTCATATTTGGGAGGCTCATTAGTAACTACTTTTGGTGGTGTAGGTATTACTGGTGAATCTTCTCTAGAACCACAAGAGATTACTAAAATGGAAAAAACAGTAAGCAAGTAAATCTTTAACAAATAATTTTTCATCATTTAATCTAGTTTAATTGGCAAATATAAATAAAGTGTATTATTCTACCTAAAAAAAATTAACTTAGCTTTAACAATTTGTTAAAGCTTCATAAAAATTATCATAAAATGTTTTAAATAAATAATTGTTTAGACAATTTTTTTCTGATTCTAGTATAAGAAATAGAATTTTTTGATTAATAAAATCATACAAACTACCAGAATTATAACTTTATTAAAAATAAATATGCAAACTTCATTATACTTGTTCTAATCTTTTGCATCAATTCTAAAAATAGTTTTATAATCTCCAAATTTTTCTTTGTACACCTCACTACTAAAAAAATTATGAAGACCATATATACTAAAAACAAGATTAAGCATTAGATAAAGTACTTTAATCTTCCTGTTTCTAATTACAGAAAAAACAAATGGAATGGTAATAATTTGGAAAAATGAAAAATAGAAATTCACTCTGCCTATCATTCCAATGGATAAAGCTAATGGAGATAAAATGTAAAAAATAATTACGCATTTGTAAGCTAACTCTACATAGCTGTTTTGCTGTTTTAACTTATCATTAAAAAATAATAGCATAGCAAAATTAAATGCAGAAAAAATAACTCCAAAACCGCTTCCTATAACTACTTTAGAATTATTATCATCCTCTAAATAAAGTGAGTAACTAGGTTTTATAATTAAAATAATTTGGTTAATAATATCAGAAAAATTATCTCCTATAAAAAATAAAAAAATATAAAGTAAAAAATAAATTATACTGAGTTTATTATTTACACCCATCCAATTAAGAAAATACAATGGTAATAATAAAAATGCACTAGAATGCAATAAACTTGCTATATAAATAGAAATTGAATACAAAATAATGTTTCTATTAACAATAAACCTAAAAGAAGCTAAAAAAATTAATAAGGCTAAGGTTTGTCTCAATGCGCTTAGTTCTACTAAGAAAATACCTGAGCTGATTAAAAAAAACAAAACACCAAGAAACAGATATTTTTTTTCTAAATTTCTTCTTATATAATTGTACATTACTATACAATACAATAGTGACCATATGGCAATCAGAGGAAAAAAACCGATGCTTTTAAATGTTTTATTAAGATATATCCAGCCTGGCTCTAATCTTTCTAGACCACCATAACCTTTTAAATTATCTTGTGTATTTATTTTATGAAATTCATAGAGGTACATAGAATAGTCATTCCCAAAATCATATCTAATACTTATAAAAATAAATATCACAATAAAGGAGAACAGCATACCATACTTAAATTTTTTAGAAAAACTCTCTAAAAAAGTAAAAAATGTTATGAATACACTAAAGATTAAATAATAATATAGCATCCGTAATTATGCGTTTATAGAAATTTTTTTATAAATATCTATTAATTCTTGTTTTATTTTTTCGGGGTTATGTCTTTCTTCTACTTCTTTAGAATAGAAATTTGTAAGTTCAATATTACTGAAAATTTCATCAATATAAAAGGCTAGCATTTCTATTTCTTCAAACCTATATAAGTATCCATTTTTTCCGTGAGACACCATATCTGGCAGACCTCCTACATATGCAGAAACATTTGGTGTACCAATAAATTGAGCTTCTGCCAATGAATTAGAACTATTTTCTATAGATGATGGGCAAATAAAAACATTAGCTTTTTGGTATTCTTCTATCATTTTACTTTCTGATAATAAGCCTAAAAACTCTACATTTTTTTCTAAGTTGTATTTGCTTACTAACCTTTTAATATATCTAGCATAACCATTTATTTTTAATTTACTTTTAAAACTATGATCTCCCCAAATTGTATTTCCACCTATTCTAATTTTTAGTAGAGGATATTTTTTTTTCAATAAAAAACAAGCTTTTAAAACTTGGTGTAAACCTTTAATAGGATAACCAGCTTGACTTAAAAATATAGTATAAGGCAAACAATTTTTATAATTCCATTTAGAGGCTGTGTAAAAACCAGGTCTAAGAATCTCTCCCCCGTGAAAATAATTTATCTTAGAATTTAATATTAAAGCATGTGCTTTATCCCATGTGGTTCTTCCTATAACATTATTAATTGTTTTAAAATATTCTTTTTCTAAAACACCCCGCTTCTTAAATTTTTTTTTAGCCTGAAATAAATTATCTGTTTTAATAATGTCTCTAAAAGTAATATTTTTAATAATATCCCAATTAGAAATACCCTGAGTGTAATATCTTTCTATCACAGAAACCAATCCTTGAATAGAAAAAACTACCTCATTGTTTCCATTAGCTTTTATATAATTAATTCCATAGGGAAATTCTGTTCCATGAATATGTACAACATCTGGATTAATTGTTTCTTTTAAATTCCTCCATTGTAACTCAGAATTATCAACCATGTAATAATTAATATGGTCAATTTTTTGGTTACAGTTTTGATATTCAGAATTTACTGTAGCAATATGTAATTCTATATTTTTTTCTTCCTTAAGCTGCTTAGACAGACCTACTAGCCACCCTCCAAAAGGGTTTAATGGAAGATTGAGTTTATCAGCAAGAGCTGGCATAATTATATTTACAATCCAAAGAATTTTCATAATTAATATATTTTAAGCCCCTATTTAATTAGATAAAACTAAAATAGTAATCTGTTTAAGCTTTGGAACAAGGCCCATTATTAATCTCGATCACTTTTTCACTGTTTAAATTGTTAATTAATTTAAGAAAATTATCCACTGCATTCTTAGGACTCCAAACTAAACTAATTGTTTCATAAGCATTATTAGCAAAATTAATTCTAATCTCAGGATTATTGATAATAAATTCTGCTTTATTAGTAAGATCTTTTAGGTTATTTGATTTAAAAACTAACCCATTCTCATTATGATTCAGAAGATAAGGTACCGAACCAATTTCATTAGAAGCAATAACCGCACATTTATTAGCCATAGCTTCGTTTAAAATGGCTCCCCATCCTTCGTTTTTATCACTGGTAAATAAAAGCACATCTGATTGTCTTAAATTATCTATTACTTCTTGATTTGGTAAACTACCTAAAAAACTAATTTCGTTTTTCAAATTTAAAGATTGAGTTAAACTTTTTAGTTCTTCTTCAAGCGAACCAATTCCAATAATAGTGAGGTGAACTTTATATCCTTTATTTTTTAATTCATTTATTAGTTTTATTGAAAGTTCTGGGTGCTTCCAATCCAAAAATCGCCCTACCCAAATAAAATTTGTAATATCATTGGATTTATTTGGTTCCATGCAATTATCAAGGTTTAATTTTGGAAAATACCCCCACTTAAAACATTTATTTTTAAAAAGTCCTAATAAATTTACGTCTTTTTTCGTATAGGCGCTTGCGCATAGCATATAGTATTGTTTATTGATAAATGGATAATAATTCTTAAATATATTTATCCAAAATTTAGGATGAAATAAATGTTTGTATCCTTGTTTAAACCATCTTTCACTGTAGCGAAAGGTTAATTTATTTTTTTTTAACCGTTCATATATATAAGTATCTGGGGCAGCTCCTAGAATTACAACATCTGAAGATAATGCTAAATCCATTGCTTTTTGATAATTCTCTTTACTTTCATAAGCGTTTAGAAGATAGGGCTTATCAGAAAAATCAGGGTAGCCAAGTCTCAGACGTTCTTCTGTAATAGGCATAGTTGAGACAAATGTATAGTCACTTCCTAGTATATCATATAACTCATCTGCTACAGGAACCTGATGATGATTAATAAAATTAGTAAAAAAAGTGATCTTCATTTTATGAATTATTAATTGTATTTTTTTTTCTAAACTTAACAAAAAATAAGGAAGATAGGCTTATTATTCCCATCATTATCCATGTTACAGATTGGCCCCATGCTGCACCATAGAACCCCCAATGTTTAATAAAAAACAGATAAATCCCAATAGAAAAAACAGCTCCTAAAACCCTATTAAATAATTCATTACGAGAAAAACCATAACCCACTAGAATTTCCGAAGCAAGAAAGGCAAAAGTGGTGGCGATAAGCTTCACACTCAATATCCTAGCAAAGTCTGCAGATTCTATATATTTACCATAAGTTAAAATAGAAATCAATGGCTCTGAAAGAACAACAAATAAAATGATAGGAATGGTATTAAGTGCTAGTACTAATAATGCCAACCATAGTACCTTTTTATGTTCATTTTTAGCTGTATGCTTGTAAATATCTGGCTGAAATGTTTGAAAAAGCACGGTTCCAAAAATACTTAAATAGCCAGAAATCTGTATCCCGACATTATAAAGACCTAGATTATAATTATCATTAATTTTTTCAAGGAAAGTTCTATCTATTCCCATAAAGAAAAAACTTAAAACTGCAGAAATAATAAGTGGCCACGAAAAAGCAAAAGCCTCTTGAGCTATTTTTTTATCTATTTTAAATTTAAATTTTTTGATATTAAAAGATAAAATTCCAAACAAAATACTCGTTAATAATAAAGCCGATAATCTTCCAATTGCCCCATACTTAAGAAAATAAACTAATATTAGTGAAAGTGCAGCTCCTGTAAAGGCGTTAGAAACAGATATAAAACTATATTTCTTTGCTTGGTTCTTCATCCTAAGATCTAGGAGATACAGATTATAAAAATTAGTAAAGTATAGTGGGAGAAAACTTAAAACAGCATAAGGAGAAAATTCTATAGATTTTACAAAATATTTATGATAGTAAAAATAGCCTAACACTAGAATTGCGAGAGAAAACAATCCAATAAATAAATAAATAGACAGTATGGTTTGATAAACTTTCTCTCTCTCTGGGATTTCTAATTGATAGTATTTTCTTGCATAATAATTACTAAGAGCAAGAGACAAAAAAGGCATAAATAGCGAAGAAAAAGAAGCGTAATATCCTATAATAGCAAAATCTTTGGCGGATAATCCTAGAGATAAAAAAGGATTGATTAAAATGCCTATCCCTGCTGTAATGATAGAGGAAAAAAAATACAGAGATAGACTTTTTAATTTAAGGATTTTTGAGATTTGAATATTCATTAATGGATACTGTAAAAAACATTGATAAAGTTATTTAATAGCATTGAACATGAATTAGAAAAATTTATCTAAAACTTTTTGAAAGAAAGTTCTATTATCTACTCCATATCCATATCCATATTTATTTCCGTAACCAAAATAATCTTTATCTACATCATTTAAAACAAATGCTACATTTTTGATCTTATTAGATTCAATATTTTTGTTTGCAAAATCAATTAGAGATTTCTCTGTATATTTTGATCTAGCTACATAAAGAGTAACATCTGCAACATCAGAAATCAAGAAAGAATCTGTAACCAACATAAGTGGGGCTGTATCCAAAATTATATAATCATAAAAATCAGAAAGCTTATCAATTAACACTTCAAATTTTCCATTGGACAATAAGTCTGTTGGATTCGGAGGGATACTTCCAGAATAAATTACATCTAGATGTTTATTAAAAATACTTTTATGAATAATTTCTTCAAGTTTTATTTTCTCATCAAAAAGGTATTCTGACAATCCTGAAAGACCTTTTCTATCTGTATTGTATCTTTGTAATTGAGGATTTCTGATATCAGACCCTACAATTATAACTTTCTTACTAGGTGTAGCCAAAGTAAGGGCAAGATTAACAGAAATAAATGTTTTTCCTTCTCCTTTTACAGTAGAGGTAACAAAAACAACTCTACCTCTTTTTTTAGGAACCATAAAATTCATATTGGTAATTAGAATTCTAAAGGCTTCCGCCATAGGAGATAAATCATTGAGCTTAACTAATTCTTCAGCCCCTTTTTCTAGCTGAGGTATCTCCCCAATAACTGGTTTACCGAAAGAAAGTTTTTCTATGTCGTGCTTAGATTTAATTTTGTTATCAAAAAAATCTTGAAGATATATTAATCCAAAAGGCAGAGCCAAACCAAGCACAAGAGCCGTCAAAAGAATTAATGGTGTTTTAGGCGCTATAGGAACGCTATTAGAATAAGCTAAATCAATAATTCTAGCTTTTGGAGCTGTAACCGCAAGTGCAATTTCTGTTTCTTCTCTTTTTTGCAATAGTAAAAGATAAAGACTTTCCTTAATCTGCTGTTGTCTTTCTATACTTCTAAACAACTTTTCTTGAGCAGGAATTTTAGAAATTTTACCTGATACTTTATTTTGCTCATTTATATAATTATTAACAGCTATAGAAAGTCCTTCTTTATTTTTTTGAAGATTTTGAAGTATTGTAGGTCTTAGCTTATTTATTTGCTCACTTACATCTACTACAAGTGGGTTTTGTGGTGTAGCATTTTCTAATAATCTATTTCTCTCTAGCACCAATTGGTTATATGCAGAAATATTAGAAACAGCTCCAGGATTATCTAGCCCTACATTATTAGGAATCAATTGGTAATTTCCTTGTTTATTAACAAAACCAATTAGATTATTGGTAAGATCTAGTTGAGCTTCTAATTCTATTTGCTTTTGTCTAGCTTCTGCAGAAGATTGAAGCCCAATTTCTGCCTCTGTTTTAATATCAGTTATCTGATTGTCTAGCTTAAACTGCTCCTTTTGGTTTTCAACATTCCCCAAGTCTCTTCCTACTTGATCTATTCTTTCTTTAATAAAAGTTGCAGTTTTTTTAGACTCATACTTTTTATCATCTATAGCTTCAGCATTGTAAGAATCAACAAGCGCGTTAATAATATTTTTCGCTTTGTTTATTTCAGAATAATTAAGAGCCAATTTGATTACTGTAGCATCCTTATTTACCAAAGACACATTTAACATATTTTGATAAGCATTTGTTCTGCCTTCAAGAGATTTAATATCTATCAATAAATTTTTGGCATACTTGTAATCTGTTTTAGCTATTTTATAATTAGGATTTTTTAAAATTATAATATTGGCAAATGGTAAGCTTATCGTTTTACCAAATCCGCTTATTATTTCATTGTGGAGTTCTTTAGAAGACAAGGTAAACTTATCTCCATTTATATTTAAATTGATAGGTTTTTCGAAATAGCTTGTATCTGGTTTTTCGTAAATGACTTTTACTAACACGGGAGAAGATTCTCCGTATAATTCTCTATTTTTAAAATTCATAGGTAAAAAAACAGAGGTTTCTAAGCCTAAGTTTTTCACCACGTTATACATTAGTTTTTTAGATTTAAAGATTTCAATTTCATTATCAACTCCATCAGAATTAAATTTACCAAAACCTGCTAAATCATTTAGAAAAGAAGCTTCTGAGCCAGCACTTGATGCTTTAGAATCTTTAATTAAAACTGTGGAAGAAATTTCAAAGACTTTTTGCTGAGTTTTTAGGTAAAAAAATCCGATAATTATGGATAAAAAAGCGCCAACAATAAACCAATGCCATTTTTTAAGGTAAGGTTTTATAATCTCTTTTACATCAACATCTGATATTTGACCTGCTGTATTTTCTTTCATACAATTTTATTCATTTATTTTTTAAAGACCAAGGCTAATATAGTGACCACAATAGATGCCACAGATATATAGATACCAGCATTAGGATCTAGTCTAGAAGTTTTTTGTCTAGTCTGATTAGCAGAAACATAGATAACATCTCCTTGCTTCAAGTTATAATATGGAGATTGAAAAAAATTGGCATCTGTAATATCTATCCTTTCTTTAGATATTTGCCCATCAACAGTACGAACGACAAGGATATTATTCCTTTCTCCATACATTGTAAGGTCTCCTGCCATACCTAGAGCATTTAATAATGTAGCTTGTCCGTTTTGCACAACATAGTCACCTTGCCTACTCACTTCACCAAGTATAGTGATTTTAAAATTTAGAAGTCTAACATTTACAGAAGGATTTATAACATATCTAGATATTTTGTCTCTGAGAATATTCTGTAAATCTACCAAAGTTTGCCCTTTGGTATTTATTTTACCTAGTTGAGGAAAGTCTATATCACCATTTGCGTCTACTAAATAAGTTGGCCCAGTAATTATTTGTTGACCTACACTAGGGGTATTTCCTCCAGCAGTACTATTTTGGTTTACAATTTGAGACGAAGAATAGTTCTGATTAAAAGGCTTCACTACGTCCATATCTTTAGCAGTAACCAAAATCACAATTTGATCCCCAACCTGTATGGTATTATTTTGCTGTTGAAGTGCAGTTTTCACGGCAGTATCTTCAATATTTTTCATATAATTGAAGTTTTGCTGTGGCTTGCAAGATACAATTAGAAGTGAAATGATGGATATAATAAGGAGTCTAATTTTCATTAAAATTATTTTAAGTTTTGCAAATATAAAATAAAGGTTTTATTTATCTAACTTTTCAAAGATAGAATTATTGCTTTTAAATTCAGGAACAATTAATTTCATTAAACTTACAATTTCAATTTTATCTCTTCTAAGTGCAGCTTTAACTACTTTTTTCGTAAGAGAATCTATTTCATTATAATTCATAGTGGGATCTTTGGATACCATAATTTTTTCGTTTGGTGTAGGCATTGTCTTAGAATCATCACTTAATAGTTCTTCAAAAAGTTTTTCTCCTGGTCTTAATCCCGTAAAAGTAATTTTAATGTCTTTATCTACCTCCAATCCAGAAAGTTTTATCATTTTTTTTGCTAAATCTAGTATTTTGATTGGCTGCCCCATATCAAAAACATAAATTTCGCCTCCATTTCCCATGGTTCCTGCTTGAAGTACTAGTTCACAAGCCTCAGGAATTGTCATAAAAAATCTTACTATTTCAGGGTGAGTAATTGTGACTGGGCCTCCTGATTCAATTTGTTTTTTAAAGTGAGGAATTACTGATCCATTAGACCCTAAAACGTTTCCAAACCTGGTGGTAATAAATTTGGTTTTATTTCCTTGTAAATTTTGTAATGATTGAACGAATAATTCTGCTACTCTTTTAGAAGCACCCATTACATTAGTAGGATTCACTGCTTTATCCGTAGAAATCATAACAAATCTATTTACTTCGTATTTGTAAGATAGTAGTGCAAGGTTTTTACTACCAAGAACATTCACTAAAATTGCTTCGTGCGGATTATGCTCTACCATTGGCACATGTTTATATGCCGCAGCATGATAAACCATTGAAAATTTATATTTTTCAAAAATAGGTTCTAATCTAAGATTGTTTGAAATATCTGCAAGAATATATTTGAAATTTACATCAGGAAATTTTTCGTTCATTTCTATCTCTATTTCGTATAGAGGTGTTTCAGCTTGGTCTAAAACTACGATAAGAGAAGGTTTAAATTGTGCTACTTGTCTCACAATTTCGCTTCCGATAGACCCCGCCCCGCCAGTTACCAGAATTGCTTTTTCAAAATGTCTTTTCATAATTTCGCCATTTTGAATTTTAATTGGTTTCCTATCTAGTAAATCTTCTATTTGAAGGTTTCTAATATTGGCTTCAATTCTTTTATTGCTGAACTCTTCAACAATAGGAGCTTGAAATATTTCAATATCTTTTTCTAATAGAATGTTTACCCATTCTTGTAGTTCATCTTTTTCTAGTAGTTCACGTATTAACAAAACCCCTTCTATACCTAATTGCTGTTTCGTTTTTTTTATTAAAACATCTTGAGTTATGATTCTTTTACCCAGTAATTTCGCATGTTTAGAGTCATTTCTTTTAGTAAGAAAGCCCTCCATTTCATAAGGCAATTTATCATTATCAAGAATAGCTCCGGCTATAGCAACGGAATGATTAGAAATACCTAAGACGAGTAGCCTTTTTTTCTCGGTGCTTCTCTTTAATTGTTTGATAAAATGAAAAGATTGTTTAACTGCAATTCTAAAAACCAGCAAAGTGGTAAAAGAAATTACGAAATACAGTAGAATAAGAGGCGTAAAAAAAATTTTAATACCAATTGTTAGTAGTATTGTGTATTTTATAGAAAGGAGCACTACTACCGAAATAAAAGAAGACCAAAATATTTTTTGTAAATCTATAAAAGAAGAGTGTCTAATAATACCAGAGTATGTTTTAAAAAAAAACATAAATATAATGTTGACTCCAATAATCAAAAGAAACTTAGCTGCAACAGGTAATAGATTTGGTAAATGTACCAAACTGTCTAAAGTAAAATAAGAGATAGACAACGAGAATAATAATATTACGATATCAATGAGTAAAACCATCCATCTTGGTAAATATCTTAGACTAGATATTTTAAGATAGTTATCACCATCAGTGATTTTTTCATCTTTAGTTCCTAAAAACATTGGGTAATATGTAGATTAGTCTTGTTAGTTTATTATTTAATTGTATGATAAATGACTTCTAAAATCCTCTCTTTGTCTTGCAAAGACATATTAGAACCAGAAGGAAGACATAAACCAAAATTGAACAAATTTTCAGCAATTTTTGTGCCGAAATACTCGGCTTTTTCAAAAAGAGGCTGAATATGCATAGGTTTCCATAGTGGTCTAGACTCTATATTATCTTTTAAAAATGCTTCTCTTAAAATTTTACTTGTAATTCCGTTTGTTTTTGCAGGATCCAAAATAATGGCATTTAGCCAATGATTGGAAAAAAAATCTTCATTAGGCTCAGTAAACAAAATTACATTTTCAAAATTACTGAAAATTTCTTTATAAAATTCATGGTTTTTTCTCTTTAGCGCTACCCTATCATCAATAACCTCCATCTGTCCACGCCCAATTCCTGCGCATACGTTACTAAGTCTGTAATTATATCCAACAATAGAATGTTGATAATGAGGAGCATCATCTTTAGCTTGTGTAGATAAAAATACTGCCTTTTTTTTGTAAATTTCATCTTTCAAAATCAAAGCTCCTCCTCCAGAAGTGGTAATAATTTTATTTCCGTTAAAACTTAAAACTGAAATATCACCAAAAGTTCCGCATTTTTGACCTTTATAGGTACTTCCTAAAGCTTCGGCACTATCTTCTAAAATCGGGATTCCATATTTATCTGAAATTTCTCTTATTTCATCTATTTTATATGGCATTCCGTATAAACATACTGTAATAATTGCTTTCGGTTTCTTACCTTTTTTGATACAAGATTTTACAGCATCTTCTAAAGCATTGGGACAGATGTTCCAGGTATCTGGTTCGCTATCTACAAAAACAGGAATGCCCCCTAAGTACATAATCGGATTGGCAGAAGCAGAAAAAGTAAGAGATTGGCAAATTACATAATCATCTTTTTCTACCCCTAGCATTACTAGAGCGAGATGCAATGCAGCAGTGCCTGTTGTAACAGCCGCCACATGAGTTCCTTCTCCCAAAAATTGTTCTAGGTCTTTTTCAAAACCATCTACATTGGGGCCAAGAGGTGCAATCCAATTCCCATCAAAAGCTTCTTGAATGTATTTTAATTCATTACCACTCATGTGAGGTGAAGAAAGCCAAATTTTTGATTTATCTATCACTTTAATTTTACCTTTAATCTTTAATTTTAATAATTTTCCCTGGATTTCCTACAACTGTAGCACCAGCTGGCACATCTTTAATTACTACAGTTCCAGCACCAACGATAGCATTTTCACCAATGGTAACGCCTGGTATAATTCTAGTTCCTATTCCTATTTGCGCCCCTTTTTTTATTGTTATATTACCTGCTAGTGTAACACTAGGCGAAAGGTGCACATAGTCTTCTATTACACATTCGTGTTCTATAACGCAGCCTGTATTTATAATGCAATGTTTACCAATTTTTACTTCGGCATTTACACAGACTAAAGGCATTACTACTGTTCCTTCTCCTAACTCTGAAAATCTAGAAACAAATGAACTGTGATGTATCAAGGTTTCGAAAGAGCATATATTACTAACTTTATTTACAATTTTTTCTCTTGCAATGGCGTCGCCTACCGCAATAATAACTTTTCTACCCTTCAATAAATCTTCGGAAGGTATAAAAACTTCTAAATGATGAAAAAAACTAGAAGGTGGATTGTCATCTACGAGATATTCTAACAACAAATTGTTTGAAAGAATAATATCATATATCACTTTGGCGTGTCCACCAGCTCCGTATAAAACCATGCTACTCATTTCCTTTAAAAGCTATATTTGTGCCTTCCAATCTATTAATCCCTTCAAAATTTATCACTTTTTTAAAAGTCAAAAACATTATTTGTAAATCGAGAATAAAACTGAGATTTTCTACATACCATACATCAAATTCAAATTTCTTATTCCATTCTATTGCGTTTCTACCATTAATCTGTGCCCAGCCAGTAATACCAGGTCTTATATGATGTCTTATCTTTTGTCTTTCTGAATAACGAGGCAGATATTCTGGTAACAATGGTCTTGGCCCAATAAGACTCATATCTCCTTTTAGTACATTAAAAAGCTGTGGAAGTTCATCAATAGAAGTTTTTCTAACGATATTGCCCAAAAATGTTAATCTCTCTGCATCTGGTAATAAATTCCCTAATGCGTCTTTATTATCATTCATGGTTTTAAATTTAATTATTTTAAAAATTTTACCATACTTACCAGGTCTATCTTGTGTAAAAAAAGCTTTACCTTTATTGTCAATCAATAAGGCAAATGTAACCACAATAAATATTGGGCATAAAAATACAATCCCTAGTAAAGATAGTATCTTATCTATTAGTGTTTTAAAATAATTTTTGTACATATAATCTTAGAGACAAATTTAATTATTTAACTAAATATTTAAGTTTTTTTTAACACTTTTTTCCTTAAATTTCATTAACAATCAAATCATACTCATAACCCTTTGATAATAAATACTTTATAGCTTTTTGCTTTTTTTGATATTCTTTTAACGCTCTGAAAGTGGGGATGATTTTTTCTAAAATTGTCTTAATTGCAGCTGAATATTCATTATCATCTATTTCACCATAAGCTTTAATGATTAGTCTTTCCGAAATTCCTTTTTGTAATAAATTTATTTTTATTTTATTTCTACCCCATTTTTTAATGTAAAACTTCCCTCTTACATAACTTCTTGTAAATCTTTCTTCGTTTAGGTAGTTTTCTTTGATTAGGTATAATAAAATTTCTTCTTTTGCTTCGGGGATAAGTAAAAACTCTTTCATTTTTTGTTCTACCTCGGTATGACATCTGTCTTGGTAAACGCAGTAGTTTACCATTTTTTGCTTAATTTCATCAAACGTATAAGATTTTTTCTTTGGTAGCATCTAACTATTATAAAAGAGAATAACTATTCAAAACAAATCCGAAAGATCGCTTTCGGATTTATGTATTTATAAGGTTTTAATCTTTTTAGATTTTAATCGATATATGATTAAAGAAGCTCCTATAATGGCTAGCGCTGGCAGATAATCATCAATAGGAATCTCTTCATCACCTGGAGGATTACCTGGTCCAGATTGAACTTGACTAGCACCTACTGCAGAACCATTGGTGGTTCCTGTTGTTCTATTTTCAGATTGCTGGAATGAGTTTTCCTCTTGTTGAGCCCAAACAAAACAACTTGACATCAATAAAAAACTCAATAAAATATTTTTTATCATCTGGAAATTACTTTTGCGTTTATTTTTTCATTAGCAAATATAATGCTAATTACATTAACTCCGTTACTTAGAACGCTATTTTCTATCAATAATTGTTTAGTTTTAGGTTTGATAGATTTGATTAATTTACCTGAAACATCATAAACTAGGATTTCATTGATAGTTTTATAAGCCTCGATTACGATATCTTTTTCTTGGTAGTATATTCTTACTTTCTCTTTTTCTAAATTAGATACATCTAAAGTACTCTCTGGTTGATAGGTAATTTCAAAACGATTATTGATTTCACCTTGTTGTGAGACATCAAATGTATATGACTCATTTTGAAGGTTAGTATATGTATTTAACAATTTATCGTGTAGATAAATTTCTTGACCTGTGGCAAAAATACCTTCAGTTTTTGTAAGGGCTATTTTATATGTACCTGCAGTTGCCAACTTAGTTCCTAAAGCTACAACATCAGATGATGATAATGGGTATTTTCGCCCTTGTATGGTAAGTTTATTAGTACCCAATACACTATAAAAATCATCACTAGGAGCTTCTAGTTTCTCGGCATCAAAATCTCTATCTAAATTATCTGTAGCGCCTTCTACATAAGCTATTAAATTATTATAAGAATTATTAGCTGGTGTAATAAGTGACAACCAAAAACGGTCTTTTTGATCATACTTTATTCTGCTTACAAAATTACTAGTGGCTGCATTACGCATACTGTTATTAAATATCAGACTACCAGCTTGTTTAGCTTCAACTATAAAGCCTTGCCCTACTTTTACAGAGCTTGTAGGTGCTAAAGTATCTGGATTACCATAACCTGGTGCTACAGAACCAGAACCATTCCAGATTGCATAGTTAGCTCCACTGTAACTGCTACCCAAAGAAGTTGGGTTATTTTCGTGGTTAGTCCAAAAATAGAATTTTTTATTGATTAAAAGCTTATTTGTTTCGTAGAACCCTGTTAATCCATCTAATTCTAAATTCGATGGGTAAGGATTACCTACTAAATTATAGCCATTTCCGTTTTTGGTAACTGCAGTAGTAACAGAGGTACCATTGTTAGGAACTCCTACAAAACTACCTTGATACTGCTGATTATTTACAGAAGTGTAATTATCTGGTACTCTAATCGCATATCCTACACCTGGTGTAAATGTAGCAGTAGATACATTAGGAACTGTATCAAAGAAATCTGTTCCTTCATTGTAGGTATAGAATCTTCTTGCTACTGTGTTTGGTGAGAATAATTGAAAAACCTGACCAGAAACTGGGGCACTCCAATAAACATAATCAAGTCTATTTAGGTTATTGGTAGTATATCTTTTAACTTTGACATTGCCTGTATTGCTTACTGTAGGTGTATTATTTACTTGGATTAAATTACCATCGTTCTCTACAGAGAAGTTGTTTTCTCCCGCACTGTAAAGAGTATTATAAACTGTAAGAGTTTTACTGTCTTCAATTTTAAAAATTGCTGGAGAAACTACTTCAAAATTATTTCTTGCATACGCCTTAGAGTCTAAGACTTTAGCAGTAGAACCTGTGGTATTATCACCCGAAATTTTAAGATTATAATATCCTTTAGTAGCATAATCAGAAACTGTAGGATTAGCAGGCAATGCATTAAATTCTGTAATCGTTTGTACATCTGTTCTGGTGTATTCTACGGTACTGCCGTCTGCAAGAACAATATTTTCTATACTTGGCTGAATAGAAGTCTGTGCGCTTCCACTAAAACCATCTGCATCACCCGTTTTAAAAGTACCACCGTTTTCTACAGTTACCGTTTGTGTACCTGTAGGTCCTACAATACCATCTGAATTCATAGAAAATACACCTCCGTTTTTCACTGTAAATGTACCATTAGCATTAAGCGTTAAATTAGAAGAAGAATTACCAACATTATTACCTGTTACTTCTATATTTTGATACATAATAGGTGCTGCATTTCTTATCGTTTGTCCAGAACCTGAGTTTGCAAATTCTACTACACCACCTGTTAAGGTATATGTTCCTGTTATAGTTGGTTGTGTACCTATTCTAGAAAGCTGTAATCTTCCTCCATTCATAGTTAGATTTCCAAATGAAGAACCATTATTAAAACTACCAGAAGTATTATCTAAAGCAATTCCTTTTCTAATTTCTAAAGTTCCTCCATTAAAAGAAATACTACCAGATGGTTGCAACATGAGTGCATCTGTATCTAATTCAACAATTATTTTATTTGTCAAATTTGATGGTACCCCATTACCCGAAACTTGATTAGCTTTACCTATGTAGTGGTAATTAGCACCTACATCAAATATTCTACTGGTAGTAGCGTCTGACCCTATTGCTACATTTCCTGTATAACTAGTTCCTCCTGCTACTATTCCTAATGGAGAAGTAATTTTTAAAATACTTCCAGAAGCAGCAGAAAAAGATTGATTGATTTGTCCACTTACTCTAGTAAGATTTAAAGCTGTATTCCCTCCATTAAAACCAAAATCTAAAGTTGCCCCAGATTTTACATTAAATGCACTATTGGTACCTAAAGCAAAATCTTGATTAATGAGTTTTACATAAGAACCAGAGTTAGTATTGAAAGTAATATTCGATGCAGTTGTGGCATTGGCTACATCTATGGTTTGGGTAGTAGCATCAGTAAGACCGTTACCTGTACCTGTGAAGTTAAAAACTGAACTTGATATACTAGTTGATAGTATACCCGAAGTAGAATTAACAGTTAAATCACCTAATAAATTAACTAAACAACTACCAGTAGTTCCACTATTTAAATCTATACTCCCATTACCATTTCCTATTATATTCCCATTTACATTTATTGTAGAAGAATTGGCATTAGACAAATTTATTTTCTTAGAAGAACTGTTAGTTAAGTTCCCATTAATAGTTAAGTTAATTGTTGGATTTGAAGTTGCAAATAAATTAATATTTCTATTAAATGTTGATTCCATAGTAAAATTACCACCTACAGTTGTAGCCATAGTTGTTCCAGCTGTAAACCTAAATGCATTTGTAGTAGATGTATTTGATCTGAAAATAAAGTCATTATGAGTAATATTTTTTGAAAAATTTCCTCCTAAGAAAACGTATGTTGCAGTACCTGATGAATCAAAAATCAAATTACCAAAACAAGCTGTAAAACCATTATAGGCATTTGCTGTTATATCTGTATTGCTAGGTATAAAAAAATCTGATGTACTAGAAGCTTGAGCCTGTATAACAAAATTAGAATTTGGTCTAAAATTTTCAGTACCTGCCCACAAAGTAGTACTTAGACCACTAGCAGAATAAGATGGATAATTAAAATATACAGTAGCATTATCTTCAATTTCAAAAGTACCATTATTAGTCAATGCAGCATTAATTTGTAAAACCCCACCTGTTTTTACTAATAATTGAGTTGTACTTGTTGAAGACGCACTAACTGTTAGCACTCCACCAGATTCAATAATAATTTTATTTATATTTCTTGAACCTCCAGTAGTCATATTACCCAAAATATATACAGTTCTTACACTTGAAGGTAATGTAGGTGCTGCTATCCAGTTTGTTCCATCAAATGTCTCCCAATGAGCTAATGTACCCCAAGACAATCCAGTTCCATTAATAGTCCTATAATCATTAACATTATAAGAACTTACCGTAACAGGAATACTTACCGCTGTAGTGACTGCATTATAATTAGAATCTGCAGCTTGAGTTACCGATATAGTAGTTGTACCAGCAGCTACACCCGTTACTAGACCTGTGCCAGCTCCTACCGTTGCAATTGCCGTATTAGCAGAGCTAAAACTCATTGCACCTGTTGAAGTAGAAGTAATGGTAGCGGTTCCTCCTACAGAAATAGTTATTGTAGTGGGCGAAAACACAGGATCCGCTTTATTAATCGTAAAATTAAATGTAGCTGGCGCGCTAGTTCCTCCTGTATTAGAAGCCGTAATAGTTACTGTATAACTACCAGCCGCAGTAGGCGTTCCTGTAATAACTCCTGTAGCTGTATTAAGTGATAACCCTGGAGGTAAAGTACCAGATGCTAATGCATAGGAAGTTGGAGAATTAGTGGCTATTACATTATACGTAAATGATGCATTGTATGTACCCGTTAAATTAGCTGGTGTAACTACAGGAACTGCGGGCAAAATAGCATTGGTATTTCCTACCACTATTAAGTTTGTTCCATTTACTAAGCTTACTCCTGTAGCAGTAGTAGTACTAGTAGCCAGAGTAACAGGATATAAAACATAAGATGTAGTATAATTACCAACTTCACCAGTTGTAGTATTTATAAAATTTGTAGCTTCATTTATTGGTTTGCTAGCAACCCAAGTTGGCGTAATGGTAGCTGTAGTAGCCGCACTAGAATTTAAATTCCATTCTAGAGTTACTACTTTTGTATTATCATAAACAGCATTGGTAATAGATTGTTTTACTAAAGCACTAATGTTGGAAGTACCACTAGTATTTTTAATTTTAATAGGCGTATAATTGGTATCCGAAAAGCCTACAGGATAAAACACATCTGCAGAAGCTACACTCTGTATCAATCTTCCTGTACCAGCAGTTACAGCATAGCTACTAGAGGTAGAGTTTATGGTAGAACCTGTGGTAACATTATAATTTCCTAGATATAATTTACCATTAGAAAAATCTAATGAATTATTAATTGTGATATTAAGATTAGGAGTAACACCAGCTGCACTATTTATTTTTAGATTACCAAAATTGCCCGATGTACCATTTATGGTTTGCGCTGCACTCCCTTGGAAAATAACCGTTCTGTTGGAAGGAGTTAATGTTCCATTATTAGTCCATGCTGCTCCTGCACCAAAAACAATTAAATCTGCATAATTTTGAGTAGCACCTTGAACTAAAGTACTTCCACTTCCTATAGTAATGGTAGATGCAGATCTAGGACTATTGATTACATCTGGCATATTGATAGATGCATTACTAGTAAGCACTACATTATTTGGCACTCCTGCACCAACTGTTGTTGCACTACCTGTCCACTCAGACGTTACACCAAAACCAGTTACACCATTATACTCTAATGTAGATGTGTTGGTATAAATAGGTGCATTAGTCTGTACATAACCTCCTGTTGCTATTCTTAAAATCCCTTGTATTGTGGTAAGATTATTCCCAAAATTAATCCCATTGTTTAGAACCGTGGTTACATTACTTGGAATCGTAAGATTACCGCTGGTTACTGTTTTTAAACCATTTGTTATATTTAATACTGAACCAGATATACTTGAATCTAATATCTGAGAGCCTGTAATTTTTATATTTCCTCCTGTTCCTGATAAAGTTAAATTTTTACCATTCAAATCTATAGTACCTGCAAGTAATTGTAATACATCTCCTGAATTTCCATTTACTGTAATATTATTGTTGAATTGTAACAATCCTGATCCATTGTGTATTAAATAGCTATATGTTTCGCCTGATGCATTTGTAACGGTTTGAGTAGAAGCTCCATTGAAGAAAACTGCTCTTCCGTTTGCATTAAAAGTACCTGAATCACTCCAATTTCCTGCAATATAAAGATCTCCTGATGTTCCATTTAGATTAAGAGTACTAGAAGTTCCTATGGTAAGATTACCTGCCAATCCTCTGTTTGAATTTGGTAAATTAACTGAGGAGTTAACCAACGTAACATTCTGTGGAACTCCATTTCCTGCAGTTGTAGAATTACCTGTCCACTCAGACGTTACACCAAAACCGGTTACACCATTATACTCTAATGTAGATGTATTGGTATAAATAGGTGCATTAGTCTGTACATAACCTCCTGTTGCTATTCTTAAAATCCCTTGTATTGTGGTAAGATTATTCCCAAAATTAATCCCATTGTTTAGAACCGTAGTTACATTACTTGGAATGGTAAGATTACCGTTGGTTACTGTTTTTAAGCCATTTGTTATATTTAATACTGAACCAGATATACTTGAATCTAAGATCTGAGAGCCTGTAATTTTTATATTTCCTCCTGTTCCTGATAAAGTTAAATTTTTACCATTCAAATCTATAGTACCTGCAAGTAATTGTAATACATCTCCTGAATTTCCATTTATTGTAATGTTATTGTTGAATTGTAACAATCCTGATCCATTGTGTATTAAATAGCTATATGTTTCGCCTGATGCATTTGTAATGGTTTGAGTAGAAGCTCCATTGAAGAAAACTGCTCTTCCGTTTGCATTAAAAGTACCTGAATCACTCCAATTTCCAGCAATATAAAGATCTCCTGATGTTCCATTTAGATTAAGAGTACTAGAAGTTCCTATGGTAAGATTACCTGCCAATCCTCTGTTTGAATTTGGTAAATTAACTGAGGAGTTAACCAACGTAACATTTTGTGGAACTCCGTTTCCTGCAGATGTAGAATTACCTGTCCACTCAGAGCTCACACCAAAACCAGTTACACCATTGTAGATTAATGTAGATGTGTTGGTATATGTAGGTGATTGATTAAAAAATCCACCAGCGTTAATCTGAGCTGCACCACTTAAAGTAAGTGTAGAAGAACTAAGGGTAACACCTGCCGCTGTCTGAAAAAGACCTGTAACGGTTCTGTTTGCAGAGTTAAGGGTAAGTCCTCCTTGTAAAATGGTAACATTAACTGGTCCGTTTGTAATAGGCCAAAATACATCACCATTATTAACACCATAACTAGAAGTATTATTAAAAATTAAAGTTCCTGCAGAGCCATAGGTAAAATTACTACCTGTAGCCCAACCTCCTGCGTCTAACTGAAAAGAACCATTAACAGTAGTACTAGCACTACGTGTAATACTTGCATTGGTATATACAGTATGTGAAGGCATAATGGTTACTTGGTCTGTAGAATTTGGTACTGTACCCGTATTCCATACAGTAGCATCATTCCAACTACCAGATTTTACCGAAACTACACCTGCTGATAACCATTTTGCAAACAAATTAACATTATTTGCAGGTATCGTAAAAGTATCGCCAGCATTGTAAGATGTACCACTACCGTCTGCAGCGGTATTCCAACCATTAAATGTATAACCAGTTTTGGTTAATGTTCCTGCTCCAGATAAAGTAACTGTGGTATTATAATTTCCGTTTTGTGTAGCAGGCGCTGTTCCTCCATCATTAGTATTGCCATTATAAACCACGTTATAACTATTGATATTCCATCTTGCATAGAGAGTTACATTAGATGTACCCATAGTATAAGATGCACCATCTGTATATACTACACCACCACCAGCTGTAGTAGCCCAACCTGCAAAAGTATAGCCTGTTTTGGTAAAACCGTTTGCATTCAAATTAGCTGAAGCAGCTGTTGCAATTGTTTGTGTAGCCATACTACCTCCATCAGAACCATTACCATCAAAAGTAATGGTATTATTATTAGGCGTCCATTTTGCATGGAGTGTGGTATTAGCATTGATTGTAAAAGTACTAGCAGGTGTTCTATCGGTACCTGTTCCATTTGCTAACGTATTCCAGCCGCCAAATGTATAACCTGTTTTTGTAAGTGTACCTGTATTTCCTAAAACTGTAACCGTAGCACCAGAAACATAAGGACTTGAAGAATCTATAGGTGCAGTTCCTCCATCATTGCTGTTGCCGTTGTAAGTCATTGTGAAACTACTAACTACCCCAGTCAATTTTACGTCATCAATTCTGTATTCATCAGTTGATGTTGTTCTAAATCTAATTGTAGTAACATTGGAAGGGATTGAAGTCGTTGATGTCCTTAAATAATAAGTAGTAGCATAACTAGTTCCTGTACCTGTTGCTAAGACTGGCCAAGAAATTGTAGTGTAAGTTCCCGTTGTCCCAGTTGTACTATATTCAACAATTAAAGTAGATCCATTTGGTGCATTAGCAGCTTTGCCAACTCCAAAGCTTAGGCTTAGACTTGAATATGAAGACGCATTAATTCCATCAATTATAAATGTCTCTCCTGTAGCATTAAGCATTACATTCCAAGTTCCTGAAAAACCCGTATAACCCAATGATGGGTTACTAGTTCTCATATCCCCAGTTCCTGAATAAGTAAGACCATCTTCATTGAATCTATTATTTGTTTCGTGTGTTGCAATTGCATCACCAGTTGCACCACCAGTACCATTGTACATATTTTCACTGAAAATTGTAACCTGCCCCCAACCAAAAACAGAAACTAAGGTGAAAAATAAGGCATAGTAATACCTTTTAAAAGTGTGTAATTTTATCATCATTTGTGTCTTTTAACTAAAAAAATAAATTTTCTTCATTTCTCTTTCTAAAATCATGATGAGATTATTTAGTATAATTTTCATCAAATTATAGAACAGAGCGGCATAGTTACAAATTTTTTTTTATTATTAATTATTAAATTTTATTAATTTATTAACAATACACTCAAATATTCACAAACCATCATTATTACAACATACAAAACAAATCACAGATTAACAATAAGTTATAAAACATCAACAAAAAATAACAAATTGTTAAATTATGTTAAATTAACATTTCTCCAAAACTCGCCTCTCTAGTCTAAAATTCTTATTAAAGACAACAGTAAAAAATAAAAAAACTTTAGTTTATTTCCCTTATGTATTAGGAAATAAACTAAAGTTTATATCTAGAATTAATGGTATTAAAAAATACTACTTTTTCAATACTTTTTTAGAGATAGTTCCATTTTGTGTTTCTGCATTGATAATATAAACTCCCGCAGAAAGATTCTGTGCATCCATTTGAACTGTCTTTACAGATTCATTTTTTTGAAAAACTAATTTTCCAGTAGCATCATAAACGCTTACTTTTTTGACAATCGAAGGTGATTGAAGTACAAAATATCCTCCAGATTGATAAACTACTGCATCTTTTTTGGTATTGCTATCAGTAGTTAAAGTTCCGTTGGTATAAACAATTTCAAATCTAGAATCACTTACACCTTGTTTTGCAGTAAAGGTATAATCGTTTTCAGAAAGATTAGTTACTACACCTGTAAGATTATCTCTAAGATAAACAGACTGCGTATTTTCGAAAATTCCCTCTCTCTCTGACAAAGAAATGGTATAGTTGCCATCCGTATGAAAAGATGCACCTAGTGGTATTACATCATCTTTTACCATCGGATATTTTCTGCCTTGTATGGCTAGTTTTTCGTTTCCTAATAGAGAATAAAAAGAATCTGAACCTACAACCATTAGTGGCGCATCATAATCTATTTCAAAATCATCCGTTGCTTCTTGTTTATAGGCTACCAAAATTTTATTGGCTACATCTAACGGTGTAGTAAGCTGAAGCCAAAAACGGTCGGTAGTTTCATTTGCTGCTTTTGTAGAAGAGCTTCTATTAAAAAATACAGAGTTTGTACTACCAGAACGCATAGAATTTTTAAAAACTACATTACTAGTACCCGCAACTTTAGATTGTACAATAAAACCTTGCCCTACTTTTAAATATTGAGTAGGCGTAGCTGAGGTTTTAGAAGCAGGACCAGTAGCTGGCACTCCACCACTTCCATTATAGATTGCATAATTATTAACCGCACTTCCGTTAGGATAATTTGATCCTTGCATAGCAGGATTAGGATTAAGGTTTGTCCAGAAATATGCAATTTTATTAAGAGTTGCGCTATTAGCTGTAAAGAATTTTTCTATATCCACATTAGAAGGATATGGATTGGCAATCATATTAAATCCGTTAGTTGTTTTTTTGACTTGTACCGTTACATCTCCATTATTTGGAATCCCTGTATATTCTCCTACTACCGTGGTAGCGGTATTAGTAAGATTATTAGCAGCTCTTATGGCGTATCCTACACCTGGCATAAAACTATTGACACTAGGATCTACTGCCACGAACATATCATTCGCTTCGTTATAGGTATAAAATCTATTATTGAGCGTATTAGGCGAAAAAGATTTCAGATTTTGCCCAGAAACAGGCGCTCCCCAATAATTATAATCATTTTTTTTGAGACTGGTATTTCTTCTGACAAGCACAGTACCTATGTTTGCACCGCTATTAGTAGCATTGTTTAGCTGTACCAAATTCCCATCTGATTCCACTTGGATTATACCATTATTAATCAAATTATAATTAATATTTACAGATTTATTTGAATTAATAATGATTTTTTTTCCTGAATTTACCGTAACAGAACAAGCATTAAAACTATTTCCGCTATAATCAGCATCTATAATTACAGCAGAATTGGCAGTAGGTGCGGAAGGAGACCAAGCTCCATTCCATGTCACTGTATTAGCACATTTGGTTACATTTTGTACCAATCCTTCGAAAGAAGTTCCCTTATTATCATACCCTAAGTAAAAATAAGACCAATAGATGTTCGTTGGATTATAAGGATATACTCTGATGGTGATTTTTTCTGAAGGATAAAGTATAAAATTAGAAGGAAAAACCCAAGATTGAACGGCCTGACTACTTCCGATAGTACCTACTGTAGAATTGGCGGTATTTTTTAAAGCAATTTGTTCTCCTGTAAAGTTACCAGTTTTGGAATAAAAAACTTGATAATTCTGCGGTGAGCCACTAAAAACCCAAGGAGTTATATTAAACTTATTTAAAACAACTTGGTTTCCTACATTTGCTTTTAAATCATATTGTAAGTAATATGAACTATTAAGTGAATTACCTGTACCACCCCAATCACCAGAATAAAAACTAGAATATCCTCCTAAAAGAATAGTATTAGAGCTAGAAGAAAAATTATTAGAAGTAACTCCAGAATCGTAATAAGTAGGAGTAAGTGATGTATTATTAGCAACTCCTTCCCATCTTACCAAAACTTTAGAAGCATCAGCTGAAACCAACACCGTAACGGTAGCATCAGCAGAAACACCATAAGCGTTAGTCAATTTATATGTAAATGTGTCAGTTCCTGCAAAGTCTAATTCTGGCGCATAGGTAATGCTAGAAGTTCCATTAATGGTAGCTGTACCATGAGTCGGATTAGCAGATAAAGCTATAGAAGTTAAAGAAGGATATGAATCATTATTCAAAACATCTAAAGCAATAGAATTATTGACAGTAGTGGTAAATGAATCATTAACAGCAACCGGAGCAGTGCTGTTGATATTGGTATAAGTTCCCGTAACAGTAGGTCCTGCACCATTAGAAACATTACTACCATCTGTATATTTAATATGGAAGTTATCATTATTTCCATAAATATATATCCTAATGTATAAAACTTCTCCAGGTTTAATCACCCCAGTATCAGTAAGTGATTGTTCGAAAGTATTCCAATTGGTAGTAGCGATTGTTTCATCTGCTATTACAAAATAATTCGTAAATGCAGAACTTTTAGATGCTCTTACCTGAAACTTTACGGTATTTCCTTGAGATCTATATTGAAAATTAAGCTTATCAGCCTCTATTTTGTATTTTGATTTTGGTGAAACCATCAACTGCACATAATTAGAAGAATTAAGTGAGGCACTATACTGCATACCAGAAATCATAAAAAAAGTTTCTCCCCAGTTTTGGCTTGAAATAGAAGCAGAAGATGGGTTCACACTAATTGAATGCTGATTAAGCGCAGATGTGTTTGTAACATTAGGAACATAATTGGCTTCATTCCACCTTACTAGATTTACCTGAGACCATAAAAAAAATGGCCACAGCAATAACAGTAGTAGTAATTTTTTAGTTATCATTATTTTTGTGTTTTACGAATATTAATCCTTTGTGTGAAAATTAATATTCAAATTTCAGAAGATATTTTTAATACCTTCTTATAGTGTTATCATATTGATTGCAAAGGTAATAAAAAAAACATTATGTTAAATTAAAAATCAATTTATATTATCAATAATAATTTTTTATTAAATTATTATCAAAAATAAAGCCAAAAAAATTGCATAAAAAAAAGCAGAGTCTAGCTCTGCTTTATAAATTAAACATTAAAATAATTTTCTGTTATTTTTTTGTAATTTTTTTAATAACATTTCCTTTATTAGTTTCAATATTTAAAACGTAAATACCTGATAAAAACTTAGAAGAATGCACCTCAAACACCTTTTTACCCGGCATCGCTTGAAAGGATAATTTACCCGAAGCATCATATATCTTTAATGAAGATATCTCGTCTGGAGAATCAATGATGATATACTCTAAAGACTGATAAACTTTTATTAATTTATTCAAATCATCAGATGTATTTAAAGTCCCTAGATTAGAATATTGAATTACAAATCGATCAGCAAAATCACCTGCCTTTGAAGAAAATACATATTTTTCATTAGAAATATCTGTGGTTACTCCTAAATATTTATCATACAAAAATATAGATTGCTGAGATTCAAACACCCCTTCCTTAGCACCAACAGAAATTTCGTATTGACCGTCAAGACCTAATCTGGCTCCTAAACTTATCTCATCTGATGGATTAAAAGGATAACCTCTTCCTTGTATTGCTAATTTTTTATTATCTAAACTAGAATAGAAACTATCACCACCATATACTAGAAGCTCTGCATCATAATCTTCCTCATAATTATTAGTACTTCCTTGTGGATAACCAATTAAAATAGGACTTACAAAATCTAAAGGTGTTTTAAGAGAAATCCAAAATCTGTCTTTTTCCACATTGGTTCTTTGGTTATTATTACTCATTCTATTAAAGAATACAGATGTAGAATTATTATTTCTGATACCGTTATTGTTTTCTAAGCTTAGATTATAACTTCCCGTATTTCTAACTTTCACTATAAAACCTTGCCCCACTTTTATAAATTGATTTGGAGTAGTGCAAGTTGAGCAATTGCTAGGAAAACCAATAGGATCATTATTACCAGTTCCAGAAGCATAAGGAGCAGACACACCACCAGTTCCGTTTAAGATGGCATAATTATTTGTAATTTGAGTACCGTCTGGTAAGTTACTTGGATAATTAGCACCTTGCATTTTAGGATTGTAATTAGTATTTGTCCAAAAATAAGCAGTGTTATAAATAATACTGCTATTCGTTCCATAATTATAAATAGCATAAAAATCTATATTAGAAGGATATGGATTAGAAATCAAATTATATCCTTGTCCTGCAGCAGATTTTACCACCGGAATACTAGCCAAGCCATTATTAGGAATCCCTATAAAACTATGAGGAATAACAGATGAAGAATTGGCAAGAATATTAGAAGCCCTGATAGCATATCCAATGCCCGCTGTAAAAGGTGTAGTAGAAGGATTAGATACAGCATAGAAGAAATCATTTGTTTCATTGTAGGTCATAAACCTATTATTCAACGTATTAGGCGAAAAAGATTTAAGCATTTGCCCAGAAACAGGTGCTCCCCAATAAGTATAATCTAATCTTTTCAAATTGGCATTTCTATTAACAGTAATATCACCAATATTTACAGAAGAATTATTGATTTGTAAAAGATTAGCATCATTTTCTACCAATACATCACTTGCCGCAGCTTCATTTTTCAAATAGTTTTGAATAGTAAGACTAGACTTAGCATTAATGGTAAGCTTACCACCAGATTTTACGATAACACTTCTTGCTAAACCATGAGTTCCCGTGGTTAAAGATGGTAATTCTACTGGAGTTCTCACAATAACACATTTTGCAATTGTAGGTACTGCAGATGGTTTCCATTGAGCACCAAGATTCCAGTCTATAATACCTGGCTCTTTCCAGGTTTTGGTATCATTATCTACAGTAAAAGAACCTATAGCAGGACACCCATTACTGAAGGTAGCACTAGCACCCAAAGCCCAATTTATATCTTCTAATTCTATAGCAGTTGGTTTCACACAAACAGTAGATCTTAAATTGCTTCCTAATGGCGTATTACAATCTGTATCATATAAAGTTGTGCTTCCACTAGACCAAGAAAATGGCGTAGTGATTGTTTTGAAACCGTAGATTCTAACATTGTCAACAGTTGTAATCCCTTCTATGAAACCACTCCCACCACCACTAAAAGACCCTGCATAAGAATAAACCGAAAATCTTAATTTGAAATTGGTTGAAGTAAAGTTAGTTCCTGGAATATTGTAAGAAAATTTTTCCCATTTTAATGGATTTCCTCTTGTACCTATGAATTGGTCTAAGGTATTCCAATTTGTTCCTCCGTTTAATGAATACTCAATAAGCGTATATCCTTCTGTAAAATTACTTGCAATGGTAAAATTATACAAATCAAAATCAACCTTTAAATTTAAAAATCCACTTACATCAAGATTATTAGATGTTAATCTATTTAAAATTGATTGCGCAGAACTACCTCTACTGATATCTGTATTAATCATTGCAAAACCTTCGCCAAAATACCCCGAAGACATTGCAGGGGATAACCCTTCATAACCCTCTGCTATTTGTGGTATATAGGGACTGTTTCTTCTTTGCCAAAACCCAATCGAATTGGTATACGCGCCATTTACTTCGTTGGTAAAAACACCCAAACCAGAGTCAAATTTTTCAAAAATTACATCTTGATATTTATCTCCAGAAGCCGTTACAAGCAAAGTAGGATCGTCTTCGCCACAAATAGAAGGTTTATTAGTACTAAATGCTACCGTTGGATTTGGATCTACTCTAGCCTCTACAGGATATCTAAAAGCTGTTTCGCATCCTGTAGAGCTTACAGCTGTAACATAATAAGTAGTAGTGGAAGAAATAGAAGGTGTATTATAAATATTGCCAGAACCTAGCAGTGCACCACCGTAGATACTGTCATACCAATTGTATGAAACGGCACTTGCATTACCAGTTGCAGAAAGTCTTACTGAGCCAGCACCACACCTTTCTCCATCAAAAGGGTTAACATTATTAACGTTCAAAACTTTAGCGGGACAATCTGTAACAACTTTAAATATATAATCCTCCATTTCACCATAGCCCGAAGTTGTAGAACAAGAAGTAAAATCATCATCACGAACAGAAAAAGTACCAATTCTTAAGGTATAATTTCCCTCGGCTTGACCAACTGGAATAATAAATCCAAAGGTAACAGATGGAGTGGTAAAAGAAATCATGTTATACACTTCTTCTCCCGCATCGTTAAAATCTCCATCTTTATTCCAATCTACCCAAGCTTTCCAAGTACCATTCTGCCTAGGAACTCTGCTAGAACCACTAGATGCTAAAATATTAATCGCAGTACCTTGAGGCTGTTCTGCAATTGGCGTAAAAGAGGTGAAATTTTGATAACCAGAAGCCCATGTAGAAGTATTGGGAACTGTATTATTAAGTACACCAACAAATTGAAAGCTATTGATATACAATCTTGGTTTGTCTGTATTGGTAAAGTTTGGTGTACAATAAGGAGTCCATACAAATGTCGTACCAGAAGCAGGAAGTGCACTTGTTCTTGTTCTTACAATACTATTGTTTGCTCCGCCAGCATTAGTATTATTAAGCCAAGCTACATTAGAGCCTAAACTTCTATTATTAAAATCTGTATTACTGGCACCTCTTAAACCAACTTGCGCATTTAAAATAGTAGAAGAAGTAGTGGTACAAGTACCATACACAAAACTAATTTTGTTAGAGCTTTCTTGCAATCTAATTTGAAAATTCCAATTCCCATCTTGATTTTTCCGTAAAACGTTTTTCCACTGCACCACAAATGTTCTATTAGGAGCGGTACCAATGGTAGCATAGCTAATTTCTCTACCAGCATTCAAAAGCGATAATGTGCCAGAAAATAAATCCATACCTAATGCACTTATTGCATTAGAGTAACCAGCGTTTGAAGAAATAGGCGTAATATTATTTGTAGCAGGAGCTGTAGCTCCAAAAGTGATATAACCATTGTAATTAACCCTACAAGAAGTATAATCTGCACCATTCATCTGAAATGCAAATGGAATGGTAATCGCACCTGAAACCCCATCATCCCAAGACGCCAAAGTAGTAGATTGAGCGATTAAAGTAGGAGAAGTAAGCTCAGTGTATGCACCAGAATTTTCAGAGAAAGTATAATTAGACATTTGAGCAGCAACACCAACTACCTTAAATATCAATACTAAGGATAGTACTCTATAGAGAAACAAGAGTATTTTTTCTTTCATGTTTAGACTTTTATTAGTTTATTCAACACAAATATAAACTTATTTTTTCAATAAATTATCATATTTATAACAATATTATTATATAATTAAAAATAAAAAAATAATTCCAAAACAAATTAATTTAACTTAAAAACCAATTAAAAAAAGACTTTTAAAGAAAAAACAACAATAAAACTACATAAAAAAGTAAAATAAAATTACTGACATAATTCAAATATATGTAAAAAATCATCACAATATATTTTGTCTTTAAGAAATTTTAATAATTAAATTCATTATTTTAACACAATTAATTGATTTTTAAAAACAAATCACTTATAACTCATTATAATTTCAATTATTTTTAAAAATATTAGTATATATTTATATAAAATCATTAAATTTGTGAAACTAAAAAAAGACTAAAAAATGAAAAAACTACTACTCTCTTTTTCTTTACTATTCGCTTCTTTTTGTTTTTCACAAGCAAATGCAACTTACCAAACCAGAGCTAATTTGGTAACCGAAACCAACATCACTCAACATGTCACTGATTTAGTTGCAATTGGCATCAGACATGGTGATGCTACCAACCTTACAAGAAATAGAGCTGCTAGAGATCTTATCATCCAGAAGTACAAAGACTTTGGCTATATAGACAATGATGCACAACCTGCAATTGATGAAATATCTACTCAGACATTTACCGCCAACTCTCAATCTTTACAAAACATCATTGTTACTAAAAAAGGAACTACTTATCCTAATGAATATGTAATTGTTTGTGGTCACTTTGATAGTGTAGCTGCGGGTGTTGGGGCTAATGATAATGGTAGTGGTGTAGCCACAATACTAGAGTTAGCCAGAATCCTAAAGAATGTACCAACAGAATATTCTATAAAATTTATTAATTTTAATGCTGAAGAAGACGGTTTACTAGGTAGCAAAGCATATGTTACCAATGTTGTAAACTCTACAACTCCTAAAATGAAAATACGTTTAGTATTAAATATTGATATGATAGGGGGTATTGCTAGTCAAAATAACAATACTGTATTCTGTGAAGCTGATAATTATAACGGGACTACTACAGGAACAAAAACCACTAATGATGCAGCAAGCCTTACATTTACCAACCAACTGAAAACTTATATTGATAATTATTCTGGTGGACTTACTGGTATGATGAGCAATGCTTATTCCTCCGATTATATGCCTTTTGAAAACAATAGCGAAATTATTACTGGCTTATATGAAAGACCAACTAACAAAACTAGTGGTGCGGTTGTAGACCCTAATCCTTATTATCATAAAAGTACAGATATAATTACTAATATGTCTCTACCCTATGTTACAAAAATTGCCAAAGGTGTAGTAGGAGCTGTACAACATTTTGCGGTAGCTAGCACTTCCACTACCCTAGCTGTCTCTGATATAGATAAAACAAAAGATTTCGAATTCTTCCCTAATCCAGCAAAAGAAACATTAAATATTAGCTTAGATCCTTCAATCACAGATTTTAGTTTTGAAATTTCTGACCTTAATGGAAGAAAGATACTAACTACAAAAAATCAAAAACAAATCAATACAAGTCAATTGAAACCAGGTATTTACATTGGAACACTAGAAACTGAAAAAGCAACAGTAAACAAGAAATTTATCATTCAGTAATTATGTTCACTATATAAAGAAAAAACCAAAGTAAATATTTACTTTGGTTTTTTTTGTTTTAATAAATGACGATATTCTTTCTCTATCTCCCGCCATACTATATTCTTATCAAAATATTGAGATATAATTTGTCTGGTATTCTGCTTCAGGTTTTTTCTCAGCTCAGGCACTTGTATCAGAGCATGCATAGCACCTTCTAGTAATTTTCTATCTTTCTTAGGAACGATAATACCGTTTTTGTAATCTTTTATGATTTCGTTACATCCCGAAATATTGGTCACAATACTTGGCAACTCCATAGCTCCTGCTTGTATAACAGCATTAGGAAAACCCTCTCTATAACTTGGCAACACAAAGACATCACTTATTGCATAAAAAGGTCTTACCTCTTGCTGGTATCCTATTTCCAAAATATTGGAGTTGTTTTCTATAATAGAAAACATTTTTCTCTTTTTCGTACTTTTTTCATTTTCTCTAGGCCCTACTAAGATTAATTTAATGTTAGGTGTTTTTTTTGAGAGGTGATTAAAAGCACTAACTAATTCTCTCAATCCTTTGTCTATTACCAACCTTCCTACAAATAAAAAAACAAAATCTTCATCGTCTATTCCATATTTTTTTCTTGTAAGCTTTTTAAATTCATCTGTAAAATGTGACGGATTATATTCTTCTAAATCTATTCCGTTTATATTTCCGTGCGCAATTACTTTTAATGGTTTTTTAGTAATTTTATGTTTTATAAGATCCTGCTTCACTCCGTTTCCTTCCGGATATACATTTGTAGCGCATCTACATAGCAGTTTATCCATTATAATTAAGGTATGTTTCATATAACCTTCTCTGTGCGGAAAAATAAGTCCTGTAAAAGTGTGCATCCTGATAGGAACTCCTGCCAACAATCCTGCCAACATAGAAAGAAGTCCCGCTTTTGGAGTAATGGAATGTATGATGTCTGGCTTTTCTTTTTTGAAATATTGATACAAGTGCCAAAGTGAGGCAAGGTCTTGTTTCAAAGAAATGTGTCTGTGCATTTCAATAGGATGAATTTTCACCCCTTCTCTTTCTTTTACTAATTCTAGATCAGCTCCTTCGCCAGAAATAGCGGTTACATCAAAATCTTGGTTCAAGAAATTCAACTGACCTTTTAATAAAAGATTAAGAGACATAGGAACAGTAGAAATTCTAAAAAGTTTTGGCTTCACCATACTTATAATCCAAATAAAATTTTTAATAAATTCCTTTTCATCATTCTTCCTCTATTTTGTATGCTTTATACCTAATGATTATAAATTGGTTATTTGTTTTTTTAATAAGTTTAAAATGAAAAAATCTAAATTCGTCTTTTTCTAAAAACCAAAAGGCTGGTATTGATTTTTTAACGATGGTACAATCCACCCTGTTTTTTATTTTGATATAAAGTGTAAAGATATAAAACAAAACCAAAAGGAATAGCGAGAACCGTTAAAAATTTTCTGGGAGATTCTTCAATAAAATTTCTGTTCTTACTTTTGAAACTGTGCGAAACATAATGTACTATATCTAGCATTCTCTTTTTTCTGGATTTAGAAAGCAACATCCCTTGTTTTCTGATAAAAGCAAAACCTTTGGGATTTTTATAATACTGTCTCCACATATTATTAGAAGAACCTTCTGATTGATAATCTACCAAACACACCACTTCATTTAAGGTTGCCAATTGGTAATCTTGGTCTGCCATCAGATATTTATACCCTAAACCTACATATTTCTCCCCTTCAAATAGAGGATATTCTGGATATTGGTTCATTACCTCGGTTCTGTAAATCAGTTTTTTATCACCAATTCCACCATTAAGATAAAAACCTTCTAAAGTTGTGCATTCTGTAGTAAACTGACTACCAATCAACTTGCCATTAAAATAAGCATCTAAAGCAATAATTCCGCTATATTTTTTTTGATATTCACCTAAAGAATTCCATTTTTCTAGAATTAATTCTACTGCATTTTTTGGTGCCAAATCATCATCATCTATACAAGTGTTGAGTTCTGTTTTACAATTTTTATACGCGGTATTGTGCGCACCATGCATTCCTTGATTTTCCTGTTTGATATACTGAATTTCTACCTTATTCTCATCTAAAAAACCTTTCACCACCTCATCTGTATTATCGCTAGAACCGTCATTAATAATCATCCACACAAAATCCTGATTCGTTTGAGCAGCCAAAGAATCATACAACCTAGGAAGTAGCGAAGCCCTATTGAAAGTTGGAGTAAAAATAGTGAGGGTTTTCATGATGATGATTGATTGATGATAGAATTTTACATTAATAATTTGTTTTTCTTACTTTACACTTTGTACCAATTTTTATACTTTTTTCTAATTTTTTGGTGTTTTCTTTGATGACAAAATAGGTTTAATCTTTAAAAACAAAGGCAAATAGCGAATTTTATTATAAATATTAATTTTATTATCAATAACTAAAAAATAAATTGGAATAAAAAAAAGAATTAACATATAACGCGAATTATATGCGGGAAACAAAATCAATCTTAAAAATAATGACAAAATTGTAGTAGCTACAATATTAAAAACATATATTGATTTATTCGGGTTTTTCTTAAAATTTATATATCCTAAAATAGTAATAATAAAAATTATAAACAACGTGAAAAATGTATATTTAAGAGCAAAAATATGCCCTGAAAAATAGTCTTTAAAATTAAATTCGGGTGTTTGTGATAAAGGATAAATTAATTTATTTACTAATGTATTATAATAAACAATCCATAACCCTCCATTTTCAGCTAGAACATTAATACCATAACAAAAAATAAATAATAAAAAGGCAACGGACATATTTACAGCTATCTTTTTCATTGAAAAATAACTAAAACTATCCCACATCAAAAGTAAAAAAATCCATATAAAATTATCTGTACGTGTCGAAATAAGCAGTATCATCAAAAAACATTGTAATAACATGTTTTTTTGGTAATAATAAGCAATTGAAAGAGATAATAAAAGAAATGATGATAAAGAGTCTGGAGTTGTTGTAGCTATTTTTAAAATTAAAGGACTAAAAATTAAAAACATTAAAAACACAAATGAAATAAAGCTATTTTTAGTTTCTTTCTTCATTGAAAAATACAATACTAATAGAAGAAAAAATATTGGCAAAATTGTCATTAGTTTGATTGAAAGAATTAATGGAATTCCCATTTTATAAAAAACAAAAATTAGTCCGGTATATAATGGTCTTATTTTATAGAAACTCAAATTTTCTTCAAATGCTTTTTCGTTTTTAGACATCGTTTCAATAAACTCTTTGCTATTTAAATTTATTTCATTAATATTCTTGGTTTCATTTAATACAGAAAACGTTTTCTCATGAGCCTTTTCAGAATTATTATCATACCCATTTACAACACCCATATATGCAATAAAATCGCTATTATAGGTGATTTTATTGAATACAAAGAATACACAAAAAAATGCAATGATAGAAATAAATAAATAATCAAGTTTATATTTCATAGCTACAATATATTTATAAAATTTTTTCAAAAATTCATAGACTATACAAAGTAAACAGTTCCCTATATTTTTCTTCTAATTTTTTTGCGTTTTCTTTGATGTCATAGCCTTTTTCTTTGATGGTTTTGGAAACATCTTTTCTCTCAAAATCTCTCATAGCAATGATTTTATGAGCCCAATATTTTGGATTTTTTTTCAAAGAAATTACTTCTACATTTTCTTTTACCAAAATAGATTCATCAGGCACACCATCAGAAATGATACATTGTATTCCAGTAGTTTGCGCTTCTACAAATGCCACAGAAAAACCTTCATGTAAACTCGGAAAAAGAAAATAATCCATAGCCTGCAATAATTCTGGCACGTCATTTCTCAATCCTAAAAACTGTACATTCTTTTCTAAATTAAGTTTTTTGACTTTTTCTTTCAACTTATTCTCTAATTCGCCTTGTCCTATTAAAAATAGTTGAAAACCTTTATGATTTTTAAGAATTTCCGCAAAAACATCTAACAAAAACAATTGATTTTTTTGAGAATTGAACCTTCCAATGTTAATAATATTATAAAAATCATCTGCTCCCAATTCTTTTCTTTTTGTATCTCTGATTGATGGATTAAATTTAAAATTTTCTACTTCAATCGCATTGTTCATTTGGAATGATTCAGAAGCAAGTTTTTTCCCGAATAGATTTTCGGCAGCTTCTTTGCCACAAGTAAAATATTGGTTAATATATTTTCTCATTCTTTTTTTCCAAAGAATTCGGAAAGCCAACTTCTTATCTCTATCCATCTTGGCATTATGAGCGTGCGCAATAATCACAGGAATGTTTCTACGCTTGGCTTCTTCGTAGATAAAAACGCCTAATTCTGAACATTGTCCGTGGATGATGTCATAATCTGAATGTTGGTCAAAAAAATTCTTTACCGCTCTTTTATATTCTTTCAGTTTCCAAGGAAGAATTGGTGGTAACCTGTAGATTTTACTCCCTAAATTTAGAATTTCTTGTTCAAAAAAACCGTTTTCTCTATGCACCAAAAAATCTATCTGAAACTCATTTTTATCCATATTTCTATAATAATTCATGAGGTTGGTTTCTGCACCACCTTTGTTGAGTACCGTAAATATTTGTAGAATTTTGATGGGTTTCATTAAATTATTTTAAATTTAAATATTCATTTTGTAAAGATAAAATTGTATTTCTTATATCTATTTTATTCAATTCTTGAATACTTAACATTGTTTTTTCATCATCTAAATATGAATTTATTTTCTTTGCCCAAGTACTTGCTCCATCATTCAGACTAATAACTTCACACAAGCCCAAATTAGCATTCAGAGGAACTTTATCAGAAATAAAACATTTTAAACCAGCAACTTGCGCTTCAGCTAACACAATACCAAAGCCTTCGTATTTTGAAGGCAAAATAAAAACATCCATTTGGGATAAAAAAACTTCTACATCGTTTCTAGCTCCTAGCAATGTTATTTTATCGTTTATCTTTAGTTCATGTATTTTCTTTTTAACCTCGCTATACAACGAACCTGTACCAATCCAATAAAAATGAAAATCTTTTCTAATTTTTGACAAAAAATAAATAATTTCCACTATATAAAGAGGGTTTTTTTGATTATCAATTCTTCCTACTGTAATCAGATTTTTATAATCTTTATTAAATTGTATATCTTTGGGGAAACAATAGTCTTTTTTCTGAAATTTATCAACGTTTATACCGTTGTAAATGACCTTTCCCTTCCCATTAATGAATTTGTTTGCTTCAACCGAACATCCTAAACATTTATTAGAAAATAGTTTTATAAAGATTTTCATAAAACTATAATATATTTTTTTAACTAAAGAAAGATGAGTATTATTAGCAATATGAGCATGTGAAATTCTAAGAGGTACACCTGCTAAAAATACAATAAACAAATTAAATCCATTAAAAAAATCCATATGAGAATGCACTACATCATATTTTTCTTTTTTAATAATTTTATAAAGATTAATAAAATGTTTTACCTTTCCTCTTATACCATCTCCTATCTCATAAGTTTTAAACACTTTACCTCCCTTGGTTACTATTCTGTCTTCAAAAGCCTGCTTATATTTAGTAGCTAAAGCAAAATGAATTTCAAATTTTTCTTTGTCTATGTTTTCAAAAGCATTAAGTAGAAAAACACCTATTCCTTCTGTGGATAATCCTCCACAAATTTCTAAAACCTTTATTTTTTTATTTCGTGGCATCATTATTTATTAATCAAAGATGATATTATTTTTGATAAAAAAAGAATACCGAAAGAAAATTTATTTTTCGCCAAACAAAAGAACAATTTCCAATGAAGTGGAAAATACTTCATATCTAAATTTTGATATGCTTTGATGTAGATAGGATCGTGAAGAATTACTGCAATTTTCTTGATTTTAGCATAAAAAGGTAAATCCGAAAACGTTTCATTCAACCCTAATCCTATGATACTAAGTGCAATTCTATTACTCAAAGCTTTTTGAAAATCTATATCTTTTTTTAAGGTCGTTTCAGAAATTTTTTGATAGAGCGTTTTCCATTGTTGGAAAAGATAAGGCTTGTATAGATTGGTAAGGGAGCCATTATTTACTTTAAAATAATTGTAAAGTGGTACATTTAAAACGTTTACCTTATCTGCAAATTCTAAATAATGAATATTAAATAATGCATCTTCCGTCCCAATCATTTTGGTATCTAAAAATGATATTTTATTTTTTTTTATGATTTCGGTTTTATAAATTTTACCCCAAGCCGTGACTAAACTGTCTGCTTGTGAAGGGTCTCTAAGCTCATCACCTATAAGTCCGATGATTCTTCTTTGGATAAAAGAAGAATCGTAAACTCCATTAATTTTTAAGTTTCTTGGCACTATTTTATTCTCAAAAACTCTATTGTAAGAAAAACAAAATAAATCTTCTCCTCTAAAATTTTTTGAAATAATATCTAGAGTATTGGGTTCTAACCAATCGTCGGCATCTACAAACATTAATAACTCTCCACTTGTAGCTTCTATACCTGTATTTCTAGCACCAGAAAGTCCTTTATTCTCTTGGTTTATGATATTAATTCTAGCATCGGTCTTTGCTAGATTTTCTAAAGCATTTTGGGTATTGTCTATAGAACCATCATTCACAAAAATCAATTCACAATCAAAACCTTTTTGCATTAAAATACTATCTGCGCACTTTTGCACAAATTTTTCTACGTTATAACAAGGGATGATGATGGAAAGTTTCATTTTAGCTTTTCAAATACATATAATAAGTAAATAAGTAGTAAGCAAAGAAAATTCTCCCGACTATTTTGTAATGCTCTGGCCAAAACTTCACTTTAAATAAAGGATAAGCAATCACAATTGCCATTAAAAACCAAGAAAGGTAGGCAAATCTGTTAGAAAAATTAGCCCTAATTACTAAAATCCAAAATGCATTAGCAATCATATAAGTTCCCCAAAGATGAGTATAAAATTCATCTTTAAAACCTCTTTTTATGATATAATAATATCCTGCAAAAACAGCAAAGCCACTATAAAAAACAAAATCCCAACGAAAACCTGTAGAAGAAAAACTATCTTTAAATTCATCATTTTTTGTCAAATAATTATTTACTCTATCATCTCCTAAACCTAAGGAACCAAAAAAGTTTTCCCAAGCACCACCACCAAATAAAGATAAAGGAATTGCAGCTAACCAAATATATAAATATGCCTTTGGGTTTTTGTAAAGGCCAGACACCACAAAAGCCCCAATAGGAATCATCAAAGAATTATGAACTCCGTATGATAGCGCCATTAAACCATACATTATCCATTTATTCCTATTATAGTAACATAGCGCTCCTACAAAAATAGAGGTAGCCATCCCATTTCTAAGACCGTTAGTTCCGTAAGTCCAAAAAGAGAATGATCCAAATATCATTAATAACGGGATATACCAATATTCCTTAAAATATTTCTTAGCAAAAAAGTAATTGGGTAAAATATAGATTACTGCTATTAAAAAAAAGTATTCTCTCTCTTCCAAAATGCTTGCACATAATTTTGTAAAATACCAAAATAGATAATCTTTTGTTATTTCTACATTGGGATTTATTTGTAATTTTTGAAACCCATCAGAATAATTCAACATATCTCCAAAAACAAAAGCAACAGGGCGCGTTCCCATATAGAGTAATACCATAATTAGTAAAAAATACCCTAGGAAACCCATCATTTTTATGGTGTCAAAATCTTCTAACTTCTTAACATTTGATTGCAAGAAAGAATAGGTAGTAATGATCATCATAAAATGAAAATATAGCGGATTGTAATCTGATATGAAGATAAAGTCAAACATCTACTTAACGATTATTTTTGCTGGATTACCTACTACTGTCGCATTTTCTGGTACATCTTTAGTAACTACCGCCCCCGCTCCTATTCTGGCATTCTTACCAATTATGATTCCGCCAATTACGATACAGTTTGCATGCAATTCTGCTCCATCTTCTATGATAGGCTTTTTACCATCTTTTTCGCCTACGGTAACTAAATGATTTACATATACATTCTTTCCAATTTTTTCAGCATTTAGAATGGTAGAATAAGGATGAGCCAATTGTAAACCACCCCCAATTTTAGTATCAACATCAATGATAAAACTAGATTGCTTTGGGTAAAAAACTCTTAGAATTTTAGAGAAAAAGCCATTGGTTCTGTGATAGAAAAGTGTTCGAAAATATTTATTAATTAATAATTCTTTAGACAAATCATATATTTGATGAATCCGAGATGGATTAAAATTCTTTCTTGCATAAATATCTTGGGCTATTTCCTCTTTTTCCTGAGAAAAAAGAAATAAAATAACGTGTGGAAGAAACAATATTTGTCCGAAAAAATATACAATATTTCTCATTATTTATCAAAAATAAGGTTTTTCCAAAGATTCATCACTTTTTGGAGTTCATAATTTTTAGAATTTTGTAAAGTACCATCAGATAAAAACTGAATTTTTTCTTGATTAAGAGCTAAATCTTCCAAAATTTCTACAAATCTATCTTCATTATTGTAATCCACCAAAACCCCATCTTCATTATGATGAATGATATTTCTAGGACCAGTAGGAGAATTGTAAGAAATAACAGGAACTCCACAAGAATTGGCTTCTAAAATTACCATCGGAAAACACTCTTGTTCAGATGTCATCAACAATAATTTTACATCATTCAATTCTGAAGCAACATCATTGGTTTTCCCTTTGAAAATGATAGAATTTCTGAGATTTTTTTCTTCCACTAATTTTTGAATTCTTTCGTAGTAATCTCCTTCTTTTGCTCCATAAAAATGCAACTTCCAATCAGGATTTTTTTTAGAAAATCTTTCCCAAATACTCACCATTTTTTCTAATTGTTTTACTGGTGCAAAACGCAAAACCGCTGCTGCTATATTTTCTCTTTCTAAAATTTTATTGATTCTAAAATCTGGAATTTTCACAGGATTCGGAATCACTACTGTATTTTTTGTTTTATAAAAACCAGCTTCTTCTTGGCTTAAAACCGCCAAACAATCATACTTTCCTTCAATAGAATTAAAAAGATTCTCTTTGTAATTCTGAGGTTGATTAAATTTAGAATAATGAAATTCTTTAATAATTTTGGCATTTGTTTTAATAAAAGGCAGTAAATACGTCATCGGAATATGAGAAGCCACGACAATAAAATCAGGCTTTTCTGCTTTTATTATTTTTTTGATTTGAAGAAAATTCCCAAAAAGCTTCCCTAAGTTTTTGGGATGAAAAAAACTAATTCCTCTATGAAAATTGATGTTTAAATCCTGAAATTTCACTTTATCTGAAAGTTCGTAAACAAAAGGTTGATTCTCTTGTTCTGTGCTGATAATTTTTACTTCATACTCAAAAACATCGCTCCAATAGTTGGCTTTTTCCGCCACTAATTTTTCTATTCCACCGTGAGAATGCAATTGGTCTATTAAAATAAAAATTTTCTTCATTAGCTTAAACTTCTAAAAAGTTCGTCCCAATTTTTCACCACATTTTCAGGCAAAAAACGTTCTACATCTACCCTCGCTTTTTCGCCCATTTCTTTGCGAAGATTTTCTTCTTTCATCAATAATTGGAGCTTTTCTGTAAAGGTTTCTTCGTCTCCGTTTTTAATTAAAAAACCGTCTTCATTATTTTTAATAATATCAGAAGGTCCATAATTACAATCAAAACTTACGCAAGGAATACCGAAACTCATCGCTTCTATCAAAACCATTCCGAAACCTTCATATCTAGAACTCAACACAAAAATACTAGATTCTGCATATTTTTCTTCAATATTTTTTTCGGGAGGATGAAAGTAAATTTGATTTTGAATTTTTAAATCTTTGGCTAAATTTTCCAAACCTAAATTTTCATCAAATTTTCCATAAATGTGCAATTCCCAATCTTGAAATTCTTTGTCTAAAAGCGCCCAAGATTTCAGCAATCTATCATAAGATTTTTGGTAAGATTGTTTCCCTACTGCAATTACTTTTTTGTTTTTAAGAGAAGATTTCTCGACAGGAAAAAACGGCAATGGATTTGGGATTACTTCTAGATTTCTTAGTTTCCATTCATTTTTATTCCCTTCTGTAAGGACAATGAATTTTGTAAAATCTTTGGCAAAAAAATCCATCAAAGTAAATTTCAATTTCGTGAAAATGCTTTTAATAAAACCTTGATTTTCTGAAATTTCAATGAGTTTAGAAACGTGTCTTTCATAGACAATAGGAATTTCGTTTCCTAGAATTTTGGGTAAGAAAAAAGCTTTCAATCCATCATCACAAACCAAAATAATATTAGGTTTAACTTCTGAAACTATTTTTTTAATTCCAGAAATATATTTTGAAATATACTGAACGGTATTTCCTGAAACTTCAAGATTATGCTGGATTATTTTTTCTGAAAAAGGGAAAAACAAGTCGGTTTTAGATTTTTGGTTGAGCGTGATGATATGAACTTCATGACCAAAATTTTCTATCAAAACTTTAGTTTTCACAGAAAGCACACGTTCCAAACCACCGGAACCGTCTATGGCATTGGTGATGTATAGTAGTTTCATTTTTCTTTTGCAGACAATAAATTTTCAAAAAACTGAGCGTAATATTTTGAATAAAATTGAGCACCAAATTTAGACAGGTGAGCAGAATCATGACTTATAAATCTTCCTTCGTCATCAAAGCATCTTACCTTTTTTCGATCTGAATTTAAAACTGGTACTAAAAAACTTATGAATCGTGATCCCCATTCTCTTTGACAAACCTGATCTTCTTCAGCATACCCTTCTCTAATTTTAGTATAATAATTTTTATAGTCTACATGATTTTCAAAACGAATAGCATTATATGGGAGCCCCATATTGTATCCAAAATTTTTAGTTCCAAAATAATATATTTTTTTATTTTGGAATGAACAATGGTGGTTATTTTCAAAATTTTTCAAATCTTTTTTTGAAAAAAAATTACCAAACCCTAAAAAAACAAAATCAGCTCGATCTACTTTATGAGCATAATTATCTCCCGCTAATGAATTCCTAGTATTAATATACGAAATATTAACATTTTTAGCTTGTTTACCTTCTAAAATAACATTTGCAACATCTCTCGCAAAACTATCACCAATAATTAATATTTTAATTTTGTTGGAATCATCAAAAGGCTTATTAAAATTATTTATATTTTCATTATAATTTTGCATAGAGCCAACCATTAAATCCTTACGATAAAGCTTTTTAATATCAGGGCTGAAATCATTTTTATATTGTCCGAAAACCACAAAATTTTTATAAACGCCTTCTACCGATAATAGATAAGTGGAAATACCTATATTAATGAAAAAGAAAAATAGCACAAAAGAAGCTACAAATTTAAAATTCATTGTAATTTTTCTAAAAGGCACTTCGATATAGGTGTAAGTTAAAATAGATAATAACAATGTGATAAACATTAAAATAAAAGCCCACGGCAAAGTTATTTCAAACAAAAAAACATATCTTGCAAAAGAAAAAACAATCTGATGCCACATATATAAGCTAAAACTTATCTTACCAAGGTTCACTAAGATGGGATTACTAAGTAAGTATTTAGTAAAATAATTATTAGAAAAATATTTACTAAAAGTAATAATAAATGTAGAGCACATCACTCCAATAAATAAAAAAATATCATTCTTTTTATACGGTAAAAAAAGCAAGGCTATTAAGCCAAAATATGATAGATAATAAATGTATTTATGTATATTGCTTATCTCTTTTTTATTAAAATATAATAACGCAAAAATACCTCCGATTGATAACTCAAAAAATCTAAAAGGTAATAAATAGAATTTGGCATTATCATTTCTCATAAAGAAATAAAGAAATAAAGAAATAATAGTTAACAAAGAAATAAAAAAGAGTAATTTTTTCTTATTTCTAAACAATACAAAAACCAAGGGATAGAATAGATAGAATTGCTCTTCTATCCCTAAACTCCAAGTGTGCATTAAGGGTTTATAATTTATAGAAACATCCCAATAATCAGAAGATGTAATATATAAAAGTATGTTGTTAGAAAATAAATTAGTTGCTATTACAGATTTTGCCAAACTGATAATATCTTCTGGTAACATAAAAATAATTCCCATCAAAAGAGCAACCAAAGAGATGAACATTGTAAGCGGAATAATTCTTCTTACCCTTCTCTTATAAAAATTAATAATCGAGAAATTATTTTGAGATTGTTCTTTATAGATAATATTTGTAATTAAAAAACCACTGATTACAAAAAAAACATCAACACCTAAATAGCCATTAGGTAAAAAATTTAAATGAAAAATGATCACTGAAATAACAGCAATTGCTCTTAAACCATCTATCTCCGCTCTATAAGTCATTAAAATGATATTTTACATTATACATTCGAAATATTAGTCAACTATTTTTTCTATTTTTTTTAGAATTTTCTGAGCAAAATCTTTATCAAAACTCACATTTTGCTCATATTTTCTGCGAAGATTTTTGTCTAGTATCAATTTTTCTATTTCATCTGCAATTTTCTTTTCATCTAAAGGGGCAATTACTCCATCAAAGCCATTTTTAATATGTGTAAAAGCAGTTTTAAAATCATTAAGAACAATACATTTTTTTAAAATTCTCGCTTCAGCAATAACAATTCCATACCCTTCAAATTTAGACAAATGTAAGAAGATATCTGCTTTGTTGATGTAAGGATAAGGATTGTCTTTTTCACCCAAAAGTGAAATATAATTTTCTAGACTATACTCTTTAATTTTGTATTCTATTAATTTTCTGCGATTTCCTTCCCCCAAAATCAACCATTTGAAATTAAGATCTTTATCTTTCAAAATCTTCATTACTTCCACTCCTATTTCGTGAATTTTACTTTCTACCAATCTTCCTACAGAAACAATTGTTAATTCTTTTTTAGAAAAATCACTAATTTTTTCTTGAGCCAATGCAAGAATTTCTCTTTCAGAAATCATGTTTTCTAACAAGATAATTTTGTTTGAAAACTCGGGAAAAACTTCCTCCAAAGTGGCTTTGCTCTCTTCTGATAAAACTGTAATAGCATTTGCTTTTTCAAAATATTGAACATCTATGTTTCTATCCATTTGAAGCTCCTTATAATCTGTCATTACTGAAAGAATTTTCTTATGTGCAATTACTTTATCTATAACGAAATAATTGGGCGTTTTCTCCAAAAAGCCAAAAGCTACATGATATTTTTGTAGAGGAGATTCTATATGATTTTTTATGAATTTCCAATTGATTTGCTCCTTTACAGCTGGTGGTTTTTTGGTAGCATTATTGAATGAAAGTCTTATACGGTCTATTATTAATCGAAAATTTCCTTTTTTCAGGTTTTCGACCATTGTTGTGTAAAAAGAAGAATCAAAATATTTGTATTTTGGAGGTTTCGGCAATAAATGAATATGAGCAGGCAACTTAGACAACCATTTTCCTTGATGCTGAAAAAGATATAAATCTATTTCATATTTCTCAGAATCTAATTCATATAGTAATGAAATGAGACTTTTTTCTGCGCCTCCCATATTAAGGTTATTAATTACAAATAGCAATTTTTTCTTCATATTATTGTAATGCTCTTAACAAAAACCCTTGGGTAAAAGGGAAAACATTAAACTCTTGTGCGTAAACTCCTATACCTTTGGTATCGCCTTGTGAAAAATCTACTGCTCCATCTCTTCGTGTTACAGACTGTAAATATTGTAATGCTTTTTCTGCTGCTTTTATTTCTTTTCTTTCCTTAAAAAGCCATGCAAAAACTGCCGTTGCAGAAGAATCACTCCTTTCTTCTGGCATATACAAATTCCATGAAAAACTTCCATTTTCTTTTTGATACCTTAAAAGAGTTTTAGTAACCTGATCTAGCAAGTTGTTGAGATATATTTTCTCGGTATGATTTTCATTTAATATTCTATACGTTTCTAAAATACCTAAAACAAACCAAGCCATACCTCTTGCCCAACCATATACTCCTAAAGGATTTTTAGAATGTATTTCATAGGCATGGCAGGGGATTTTATTTTCTAATACTCCGTATTTTTCAAAATTTTTAATTTGGTTAATTGCTAAATTGATGGCTTCGTTACTATTGAACAACACTCCATATTTCACTAGAAAAGGTGCTACAAATCCAATGGTATCTACATATCTGTAATTTAGAGTAGCTGACCTATATATAATTGTATGATCTTCTCCTACTTTAGAAAGCAACAATTGGTATGTATTTTCTAATGCGGGTTTCATTTTAGAAATATCTATAAACGGAATTTCAGAAAATGCAAAAGCCAATAAAGCCGTATCTACTTCCTGTGGAGAATTTCTCCAATTTCCAAGAGAATCTATGGTTTTGTTGAAAAAAGCAAGTATTTCTTTTTTTACTTTTTCGTCTTGGTTATTCAGGTAATTATCATTTAAACCTAGCAACAAAGCTGCTTGTTGCCATGATTGAATGGTGGAGCTTGAATATTTATTTCTTAGCCAATCCCACCAAATTCTGCGATGTTGATCTTTAATGGGAATTTTAGGTGTATGATTGAGCCACAACAGACTTTTGGCTTTCACTTTTTTTTGCCAATTCTCTTTTAGTCTTCCAATCTTTATTCTTTTAAGCCATGTATAAAATTCTGGACCATCATCAGAGAGGTACAATATGATAACAATACATAAAATAATCAGCAATATTATATTCATGAATGGATTAATTGATAGAGTTTTTCTACTTCGTTTTCGTTTCCTAATTCTTCTTGTAATAAATAAGCTTTTAGCTTTTCTCTTATATCCTCTTTATAAAATAAGTTCATTAATTTTTCAGCTATAGATATTGCATTCATCTCTGCAATGAGCCCTGTAAAATTATCTTTTATTTGGTCTTTAGCAGAAGAAAAATTGGTTATAACAATCGGCTTATTTAGTATTTTAGCTTCTTCTAATGCTATAGATTTCCCTTCGTAGAAAGAAGTCATCATAAAGACATCTGCCTGTTTAATAAGCGGAAATGGATTTTCCTGCATTCCCAAGAATACAACTTCATATTCTAATCCTTTTTCCTTTACATACGCTCTGAGTTCATTTTCTATATTTCCTCTTCCTACAAGATAGAATTTTATTTTTAAATTGTTTTTTTTGAGCAATTCAATCGCGTCTATTGCCATAAAAAGACCTTTTTCTTTAACCAGTCTTCCTACAAAAATAATATTAAAAGTATCCTTATTTAATTTAACTTTTGGTCTTTCGTCTGCTAAATGAAGAATAGTTTTCTTAGAATTAATATTTTCGATGGTTTGTATTTTATTTTCTAAAGAAGGCAATTTTTGAAGCAATCGTTCTTTAAGCCCTTCCGAAACAGTAACCAAAAAATCTAATTTATCAAAATATTTTTTTTCAAATGTAAAATCTAGTTTTAGTGCTTCTAAATCTGTATGAATCCAACCAATTTTCTTTTTGGCACTTATATTATCAGCCACAAAATAATAAGTGCTTTTTTCTAAATAACCAATTGCGGCATCATATTCTTTTTGTAAAAAAGGCAAAAATTTCGAGGTATGTACCCAAGTATATTGTTCGTTTATAGAACTAATTTTATGATATCTGTTTTTATATGCAAATACAAAACGGTGATAAACTGACTTCCATTTTCCTTTATACAAAAAAATAGCAATCGCAAGTAATGCAGATTTTGAAAATATTTTATACTCATCTGTATTTTTTATCAAATGAACTTCCGAAGGAACAGAATTTAAAAAAACGCCTCTTTGTAAAAACATCAGTAAGTCCACTTCATACTTTGTGTAATCTATTGATTGCAAAAGATTTACCAAGCTTTTTTCTGCTCCGCCTAAATCTAAAGTAGGAATTACAAAAAGTAGTTTTTTCTTCATATTATATAATTTCAGCAAGATAAACCTTCGCCTTTTGTGACATTTCTTTAATCTCTGGAATTCTGTTTTTTAAAATTTCTTTAATGTTATTCTCTTCAGTTTTCATTTCTTCAAATTTAGTAATTAATTTCTCTGCATTTGAAATTTCATTAATCCCTAAAACCAATTTTTCTTCACCAAAAATATCTTTGGCAATACCTTTCGATTTCACAGAATACCCTAAAACCATTGTAGGAATTCCTGTAGAATAGGCTGCAATGGTAGCGTGAGTTCTAGCTCCTATAAAAAACCTCATCCTTGCTATATATCCTTTGTATTCTGTAGCATTAAGGTTATCTGGCAAAAGAAAAATTCTGTTTGTTTCTTTATATTTTTCAAAAAACTCTTTCAGTGTTTCATAATCATTGTTAGTTTCAATGATAACGTGTGGAACTAATCCTATATTAAAATCGGTAGTTTCTAAAATATGCTCTATCAAAAGAAAAGCAGCTTCTTTAGATTGAGGGTTTTTACCAAAAACTAATGGCGAAAAATTAAAACCTACCGTTTTATTTTCTAGAAATTTTTCAGGAAGAGGAAGTTCTGATTTTTCCATCAAAAAAGCACCATCTGCCACCAATCTCACATTTTGACAACCTGCATTTTTAAGAACTGCTTCGGATATAGTTTCTCTGGCCAAAAGCAAATCAAAACGTTTTAAATCTTCAATTTTTGCAGGAGACAAATCTTCTTCGCCAACGGAAGCTCCCCACAAAATCAATTTTTTACCTGCTTTTTTTATTTCTCTATCTAAAGTGTAGACATCGGAAACCTCTCCGTAGCAATAATTATCTCCGCCTACAGAGATAAATACGTCATAATTTTTAATTTTAGAAATGATTTTTTTAAAAGCTAATTTATAGGAAAAATACTCTTTTTTAAAAATTTTGAAATAAACACTAGCCAAAAACCAATCCCAAGAATATTTTTTGAGGACAATTGGATTTTGAGAAAAAATGTAGTTTACAAAGGGGGTTAGTATTTTATCTGTTTGTGGATGGTATGATGCCAGGTCTATCATCGCATTTGGAAACTGAGCTTTAATTTCGGCAACACAAGTCCTTATGATTGCCTCGCAGCCACGATTATAGGAGCCTGAATGATAAAAGAGGAGAATTCTCATTAATTTTTATTTCTTAAATAACTGTAATAATTATACAAAAATAGTTTAAAAGTTTGCTTTTTCTTGATTGCATCAAAACTATATTTCTCAAATTTATTTTTTGATTTCATTTCATAATTTTTGAAAATCCTAGTTACGTTCTCATCATTTAAAATTTGATTCACTTTTTTCCATCTGCTTAGAAAACTTAACTTGTTTGCGGGATTAATATATATATACATTAAAGAAAGAACAGAGTTTATGAATCTTTCTTTTTTCAAAGACTCCGCTTGGTCAGTATTTATTTGGTTATTGGTTAATTCTGTGGGGTCAAATTTATAAATTCTAATAGCTGATGCTAGATAATCATTTTTCAAAACATTTCTAGTTGCACTCCCGAGTGCTTCTCTGTAAGAATACCCATAACTATCAATTACAGAAACAATATTAGCAACAGAGAAAGATCTCAAATTAAAAAAAGTATCTTCAGCAATTTTTAAATCCTGAGGAAAAGAAATACCATTTTCATTTATTAGTTTTCTTGAATATAATTTTGTAAAAATGGCATTAAAGGTATCTTTTTGAAAAAAAAAGGGGAGAATTTTCTCTACAATTTCACGTTTCTCATAAACTTTAACAGGAAAAGGAATCTGTATTTTAGAGTACATCTCACAAACGCTATAAGCTGTAAATCCAGCACACACAATATCCGCATTGGTAAAATTGGCGTTTTGAATCAGATGATGAAACCAGTTTACATCTATCAAAAAATCATCTGCATCTACAAAAGCTATATATTCTCCAATAGCATTTTCTAAGCCTAGATTTCTAGCTGCAGAAACTCCTTTGTTTTCTTGAGAAAAAATTTTGAGACGTTTTTCTTTCTCTTGGTATTGATTCAAAATCTCTAAAGAATTGTCTATAGAACCATCATTAATTGCCAAAATCTCAAAATCATCAAAAGACTGATTGCTGATGCTTTGTAAACATTCTTCTAGATATTTCTCTGCATTATAAATTGGAATGATAACTGAAATTTTGGGCGACATTTTCTGAATTAAGGTTTTAATTTTTGTATGAGTTGATAGACTTTGGTCTTAAATATTATTTTTTTTTGATACATCACAAATTTTGAAAATGAAGAATCAAAATAAGGATATTTTTCTGCAATTGCCTTGGCAAGATACCAATATCCTTTGTCATTAAGAAGTTTTTTGAGTTCTGTATATTTTGGTTTGTATAGATTAGGCAATATGTGTAATTCTACAATTCTTGTTATAAAAACCAAAATTACTTTATCAAAATATTTCTGGGCATCTTTATTTTCCGCAGAAAAATGTTTAATTTTATATTCATCTAAAATATGAATAGCATTGATAAAACCCTGATAGCCTTCTTCTGTAATGGCTTTTTTTGACAGAGAATTGGGGCGGACAAGATATTTATAATAAGGAATTTCTGCAAAAGAAACATGTTTTGCTTTGCTCTGTACCAATGCATTAAAGACTGTATCTTCTCCTACTAAAACTTCTTCAGGAAATCTTATATCGCCCACTATTTGTCTCCTATAAAAAGTTGCAGGAAGAGTTCGGCGCTCTTGGAGTAAACCTGTAGTTATTTTACTATCTTTTTCTACTTTTGACCTTTCTAAAAGATTATCCTTTTCATCAAAAAAATGAATGATAGGATATAGAATCTCAATATTCTCTTCTTCTAATTTGGCAAGAATTTTATCTAATGCATTAGGATAGATTTGATCATCTGAATCTAGAAAAGTAACATATTTTCCTTCAGCATTTTCTAAACCAATATTTCTAGCATAAGCAGGACCTTTATTTTCTGTAGAAATTACTTTTAGACTGAAATTTTCTTTTTGAAAATGATTTAATATTGATAATGAATTATCTGTAGAGCCATCATTAATGCAAAATATTTCATAGTTGTGTTCAGAAAGATTTTGATTAGATACACTTTCTAAACATTTTTGCAAATATTGTTCTGCATTATAAACTGGTATGATGATGGAGAGTTTCAAAATAAATAATTAAAAATTTTAGTTACTAATATATTAAACTTTGAATAAAAATGGAAGCCCTCACCGAAATGATTAAATCCCCACAAAAAAGTACTACAACAAATTACAATAAATATTATATTATTTTTCGAATTAGAATTGCTTTCTTTTTTTAAAGGTAAAATTGTTAACAACAATAAGGTAAAATGTATATTTAACCATCTTCCCCAATCTGTACCCAAATAAAATAATGGCAATGAACAAAGCAATAATCCTATAAAAACGAATATTTTATTTAAATACGATTTATAAAAATAAACTTTCAAAAAATAAAAAAAATGAAAAAAACCTATTGCTAAACTTATTAAATATAATGAATAGAAATTCCATGCGTTCCAAATGTCTGTGGGTACTTTCCCATCATATTTCCAAGCTAAGATTCCACTATTATGTAAATCTAATCCTCTTTCTTTCAGTAGTTGAAATGAAGTTCCTTCATTTATATTTCCTCCTAGAAAAAATATTAAAATTACAGGTGCTGCTACACTAAAAAAGGTGAAGGCATAGTCTTTATAAGAGTATTTTTTTGAAAGGATTAAAGCCCAAATAAAATATCCTATAAAAAAAATAAAATATTCATGAATTAAAGTAACTGCAAAAAGTAGAATATATAAAAAATACTTCCTTTTTTCATTTCGGTTTATGATATAAACAAAATAGGCAAACGTTGCAAAAACCAATACGTCTTTTTTCCCTATTATATTAGGGTCTACCATTGAGCATTGTAAAACAAGTGGAGAAAGTAATAAACTTAATATTGCTATGTTTTTATTATCTTTTAGCAATCTCACTAAAAGATAATAAAATGTTATTTGTAAAAATTCAACAATGATAAAAACTATCATTTCTAATTTCACTCTTATACTATCATGTATCAACAGAATTAAACTTCCCAATAAACCTCGACGTTTAAAACCTCCATCTTGGTAATTAATAAGCCAATCTCCTACATTCCAAGAGTCTTTAGAAATGATAATATTATGATACAGATAAAAGGTATTGTAAACAAAAAACAATACTAACAAAAAGTAAAAAATTAATTTGTTTACCTTATTCATTTATGTAATGGTATAAACAATACTTTTATTATAACTTTCTCTAAGATGTTTTGGTAAATCTATAGAATCTTGACTGTTAGATTCATTAACCAATCTGTATTTTACAGGAATCTTATATTCTGCTTTTTCAAGATACCAACTGTATTCTATATCCACATGCCCAATATCTACTGCCCAAAAACCAGCACTTGCTAAATCATAAGAAAGTACGGTAGCAGTAGGTCCTAAAGCAATTAAAACTAATTTATCTTTTCCCAATTCTTTGGCTTTTTCTACAATTTCATCATAATGAGAAAAAGCGTTTTTGGAAGGACAAATGAGCCTTTGTAAAGAACTTACACCATCAAATAAATCATTTCCCATTCCCAATCTAGAAAACTCGCCTTCTATAATGAGAATATCTTTTTTATCCCAAATTTGTTTGAGGCTCCTGATGTTTTTCTCTATGTGAGATTTGTCTTTATAATCTAAATAAAATCTAGAAATAAAAGCATTTCCGTATGTTTTTCCCTTTTTAAAATATGGTGACAATTGATTTCCAAATTTATTGATGAAATCTATCCACCAATATTTCACATTGAGCTTAAAAGCTTTTACGGAATGGAAACTTTCCGGAATGGCTACTATATGATTTTCTAGATTAGAACTCAATACTTCTTTTAAACGTTCTGTTAATAGATGATTTTCTTCTTGAAATTTTAAGCTTTCATTGGGCAAAATCAATCTGAATTCACCATCTCCAAATCTGGAAATAGATTTTCTGTGGTTTACTATTTCAGTAATCGTTTCTTCTATTCCTAAAATTTTAGAAAAGGAAAATTGCTTTCTGAAAGGCATAGTTCTGATATACCAATAATAAAAATAGAGTGAATTAAACATTACTTTTTTTTCAAAATAATTTCGTTGTAACATTCTAAAAAAGTTTGAGAAAAAACATACCAATTTAAATTTTCTTGATAATAATTATATGATTTCAAAAACATACTATTCATCTCATTAGAATTAGAAAATAGTTTTTCGAAAAAGTTGACATAATCATCTACAGCCGCTTCTTTATCAAATAAAAAACCATTAATACCCTGTTTGACCACTGAAGAAATACCCCCTGTATTCCTTGAAACATTTATCATGCCATAAGCTGAGGCTTCACTAAATACAATACCATAGCATTCCTCTAAACTCGGGACGAACATAAAATGTGATTTCAAATAAATTTCTAACATTAGCTTCACATCATCTTCTTTATTTTTATCTAAAAAACCTAAATATTTTAAATATTCCCTTTCCACTGGAGGTTTCACTCCCATACAATATAAATTGACTTTATGTCCTTTTTTGATTAATTTATCTATAGTATCAATAACTAAATCACCTCCTTTTCTCTCCCAACTTACACCTGAAAAAATAAAATTAAACCCATTATTAAATTCTTTATTAGAAAATTTTTCTGGGGTTGGTAGATTAGCCCCTAATTTAGTTTCTTTTAGTTTGGATTCAGAAATTTTATAATAATTCGAGGCATAGTCAAATGCCCACTTAGAAGGGAAAATTATTTTTTTAGATTTCCTAAAAGCTAACCTCTGAAGAATTGATGCTTCATATATTGAAAAAGTAGAAAAACTTTTATAATTTGGATAATAATCCTTAATTTGATCTAATGATGTATCATTAAAAAAAATAATAGGAATTTTAGTATTTAGTAAAGAAATTTGAGCACTTGAAGCTGGACTAAATAAAATATCTACTTCTGAATATTTAATTTTCTTTTTTAAATATCTCCTTGAAAAAAAAGCAGATAAAAAAGTAAATTCTTCTTGAATGAGTTTTTTAGAAAAAAATCGATGAATAGTATTATAAACCATTAGTAACCTGTGATAAAGTCTAGGAAAAACTATTGGGGATATATTTACAATCTCAAAACCAGCATTTTCAATAGCTTTTGTAAGTGAATAGTGAGTTCCTGACCAAACTCTTTTATTCTCTGGATTTTGCAAGCAAAAATACCCAACCTTAATTTTATCTATTTCCATATAGCAGTTTATTTAAAATACTTTTTAATAAATTTAAAACTTCTTTATTTTGTTTATAAAAAGTAAATAAAAATATAATAAAAAATATATCTAAAAATCCAACTTTAGGAATTGAAAATATTTGATAATAATAGTAATTTATTAATTTTAATTTTTGATTTTTTGTTAGTTTAAAAAAATAATCAAATAGCAATTCTCGTGAATTATTTAGATGCGCTATCTTTTTGTTTAAAATATCACTATTATTACCTGAAATATTTAATGAGGTTAATCTAACAAATACAATTGCCTCATTTATTGTAAAAATATCTTTATTCTCTGAAAAGTCAATAATTGCTCTATCATCTGAACTCCAAGCTGCATAATAATTTTTAAACTTATATTTTTGATATTTTTTTGTATTAAAAATAAACTCAGATAATGTAGCTCTATTTTCTCCTCGAATCTTTCTTAAATAACTATCTATTGCATTTTCAAATTTAGGATGTTCTGCTCTTTGCATTATTTCTCCATCTTTTTTATTTATCAAGACCGAAGAAAATCTCACCACATGAGAAGTTTTTTCTATTTCTGGAAAATTTTTATAAAACGCTTCTACTACATTCTGCCCTAAAACATCATCATCACCTAAAATCATCAACCACTCTTCATCTTGCATCATGTCCATGCAGCGTTCCCATTGTTTGACCAATGAAATGTTTCCCAGATTATCATTAAATCTTTTGTAAGTAAAATTAAATTTTCCTTGATATTTTTCTAATATTTCTTTAGGAGCATTAGGACTTGCGTCATCTCCAATATACACATGAAATCTCTGGTCTATTTGTTGCGCAAGAGACTCTAGGGTTTTTTCAAAAAAAATAATTTTATAATATGGGATAACTATTGCAAGCATTTAACTAAAATATTTTTCTTACTTTCATATTAATCTTTTTATGGCAAAATAAATCTTAAAAATGAAATTATTATACAACTTATTATTTGCAAATTCTAAGCTTTCATTAACTTTCATTAATTCTGAAATTTGATTATTTTTCTTTTCAATCAGCCGCAAAAAAAACTTCATTTTAAGTTGTTCATCAATATCTTTAAAAATTTTTGAAAATACTACTATTTCATTTTTAATCATTATATTATAATTTTTAGTCATACTATTTTTATGAACTCTATATAATGCGTGCCTTTTTTTAATAATTATGTGCTTAAGGCTGTTCTGTTGAAACAAATTAATCCAAAAAAACCAGTCTTCTTTTGCTTTCAAATCAACATCAAAAAACGGAATTCTACTTTTTCTAAAAATTCCACAATGAATGGGTATGGAATATTCTATATCCCAATCAAATAACATACTTTCGTATGATATATGCTTATCAATAAAAGAACAATGATTTTGTAGAATTGATACAGAATTAAATAATTGAAAATCGGTTATGATTAAATCACAATTTTCAAAATAAAGTTTGGAATCAATAAATTTGGATTTATGAATCATATCATCACTATCCAAAAACTGTATCCACTCCCCTTTTGCCTCACTAATTCCTGCATTTCTTGCAGAACTTAATCCTCCATTTTCCTTGTAGATATATCTGAACCTATTGTCTTTTTCTAGCCATCTTTTTGCAATTTCTTCGGTATTATCTGGGCTACCGTCATTTATAATAATACATTCCCAATTTGGGTAAGTTTGTTCATAGACAGATTGCAGACATTCATCTAAAAACTGAGCCTGTAAATAACAAGGGACTATAACCGAAATCAAAGGATTCAAAACTTATAATTGATTTAAATAATAATATCTAATTCACTAATCCTAAATCATTTTAAATAGAAAAAGAATTTATTCTGCTTATCATTATTTTATGCATTATTGCTTCCTAAAATATTAATCCAAAAACAAAATTTTCTTCCACCATTTTTTCTTCTCATTATCTGCCGTGTAAGAATAGCCATAACCATATTTGTAACCATAACCATATTTATTACTATAAGTAAGATTAAGATAGCTTACATCATTCAGCACAATTGCCATTTTACCTTTGGCGTGGTCTCTGTAAATCTGGTTAGCAAATTCTATCATGTCTTTGTCTGTATATTCTGACCTCGCTAAGAATAAGAGTACATCTGTATGTTTTATGAGATTGTAGGTATCCCCAACCATTAACATAGGTGCGGAGTCTATTACAATATAATCAAAATGCTCTTTGGCATAATCTAATAATTCTTTGAACTTATCACTTTCCAGCAATTCATTAGGATTAGGAGCTATCGCACCAGAATGGATAACTTTTAGGTTTTTATTAAGTGTAGATTCTGTAATAAAATTTTTAGCTTCAGATTTATAATTACTTAAAAATTCTGACAATCCCTCTCCTTTTAATTGCATAAATCTCTTGAGCTGAGGATTACGAATATCTGCACCAATAAGCAAAACATTTTTAGTTTGTGCTAGGGTAAGTGCTGAATTTACAGAAATGGTGGTTTTACCTTCTCCTTTTACAGAAGAAGATATTAAAATTATTGGACAATTGTTTTCTTTGTTAAAAAAATATTTGATATTAGAAATCAAAATCCTAAAGGATTCTGCAAAGGATGACAAATCATTTTTACCAATTACGTGGCTATCTCCTTTTTCTATACTAGGAATTTCAGCCACCACAGGAATATCTTTTGCTATTTCTAAAATCTCGTATTTTGAATGTACATAAGTATCTAAAGAATTCTTAATAAAGAAAAATATAAGAGGTAAGAAGAATCCAAAACCGTAGGCAAACATCATAATTTTGCTTACATTAGGTGTCATAATACCTGTGGTATATGCAGGATTAAGAACTTTTACCTTAGGTGTAGTTACTGCCAAAGACATAGAAATTTCTTCGTTTTTCTGTAATAAATACAAATAAAGAGATTCTTTTATTTTTTGTTGACGGTCTATGTTCTTGAAGAAGTTTTCTTGTTCAGGGAACATCGTCATTTCATTTTTATATTGAGAAATTTTTCCTTGTTGATAAGATAGATTATTGGTTAAAAGCTCTCTAGATTTGGCTAAACTCTCTTTAATTAAACTTTTTAATTGAGACAAATCTTTATTAAATTGAACAATCATTGGGTTGGCAGGAGTCGCTTGTCTTAGTGTTTTGTTTTTGAGTAGAACTAACTCATTGTACTGAGAAATAAGACCTTCAGCTGAGTTAGGAATACCAATATTAGTAGGCAATAATTGGTCATTAGAAGCGTTTAACATTCTCATAACCGTGTTCACCATTTCTAATTGAGCATTGAGCTCTAATAATTTTTGTGCCCCTGTATCTAATCCATTGATGCTATTTTGAGCTTGAGTTTCGATGTCAAATACATTATTAGCTCTTTTAAAATCTGTTTTTTTTCCTTCAATATTTGATAATTCTCTGGTAATTAGCTTCAATCTTTCATTAATGAATGCTGCAGAATTTCTAGCTTCTAGTTTTTTGTCATTATCTGCGTCTTTATTGTACTGAACGATCAATTCATTGATAATATCTTCTGATTTTTGAGGAATAGTGCCCCTGTGGATGATATCCAGAATATTGGTATCATTACTAGAATAATTGACAATAATACCTCCTTCTATACCATCTGCTACATTTTTATAATTTAAGAAATTTACCTCTATAAAACCTTTATAATTAATTGCTGGATTTTGACTAATAATAATTGTCCCAAAATCTAGTTCATAAAGTTGATTATAATTATATATTTTGGCATGATTTCCTGCGGCATCTGCTAGAATATATGAGCTATGATTTAAAGATTTTATTTGATACGAAGCTCCTCCAAATTTTTTTTCATTTTTAAGAGAAACAATTTTGCCATAAAATGGTGCCTCATCACCATAAAGAAGATCATCTTTAAATCTTCCTTTATTGGTAAAAACCACATCTAAATTAAGTTGTTTTACAACATTATTAAGAAGAGGCTTAGCTTTAAAAAGTACAATCTCATCTGCTATAGAATTCTTAGAAATCCCACCAGTACCCATACTTTGCAGGTCATTTAAACCAATAACTCCTGTAGATTTTTTCATAGAAGTATTAAAATAAACAGAAGCTTGAGAACTATAAACAGGAATCGTATATCTTATATATATTTTAGCACATATAATAAAAAAAATTAAGGAAAGAACAAACCAATACCAAACTCTAATGTATTTAAAAAGTTCTTTTTTAAATTCTATTTTTCTCACTCTCTGCGGTAGAGACTGTATCGCTTGTAATGATTCCATTATTATCTAAATAAATTATAAACTACCAAGGCTAGTCCTAATAAACCTGAATAGGTTAGTACTTTTGTAAGAACTGGTGTTTTTTTCGCCAATATTTGGGCATCTCTGTTTGGCAAAGCATATAAGATGTCATTATTTTGTATGTAATAATACGGCGAATTAGAAATGTTATAATCTGTAAGATCTAATGTAATAGTTTGGTCTATTCCGTTTACATTTCTAATCAATCTAATGTTTTTGAGGTCGGCATTTTCATTAGTTCCTCCTCCTATAGCTACTGCTTGTAATATATTTAATTTTTCATTGCTATAACCTATCTGACCTCTAGCACCAAATTCCCCCAAAAAAGTTAATTTAAGATTATTTTGTTTAATGATGACAATAGGCTCTACTAGATATTTTTTCAACCTCTGTTCTATATCTGTTTTTAGTTCATCAACCGTCATACCTTCTGCTTTAATTTTTCCTAAAGTTGGGAAATTGATTTCACCTTCTTTATCGATAGTATAAGCCAAGTCATTACCTGAAGAACTACCTGTCCCGTTACTATTTATTTGAGAAATAGTACCTAGATTAAATGGTTTAATAGCAATCTCGTCATACCCTGTAACTTTGATGTCTAGAATATCACCTATCATCAACTTATTCCCTAAATATTTGGCTTGGGTAATTGCAGCGTTGTAATTAATGTCTTTGTCCATGTAAATCATGTCTTTTTTAGGGGCACACGAAAACAAAAACAATAAAATGAGTATCGAAAAAAATTTATGTATAAACTTCACAATAGGATATTTAGTTAAACAAAAATATAAATAAAATATTAATACTTTTGAAAATATTAAAGTAAATAAAAACACAGCAATATTTTACTGTGTTTCTATATTTTTTTATTCTTAGTTAAAGTAGTAACTTACTCCAATCCCTAAAAGCCTATTCCATGTTCTATGATCTGTATAATTTGGATATACCTTGGTTAATCCTTGATCATATCTTAAATATACTTCCATCTTATCACTTACCACATATCCAAAACCAGATGATACAGAAATGTTTAATTTTTTCATATCATCATCTCTTAAATTGATATATCCAGCTTCATAGTTGGTAGGACCTGCTCTTTTTTCTGAAACATTATATGCAACTCTAGGACCTAGCATAAAATAAAAGTTTTCAAAGAAACCCCTATAAAAATGGAATTTACCATAAAGAGCTAAAGCCACAAAATCATTTCTATAGTATTGCCTACCTTGCTCTAAGATGGTCTTTTCTCCTTCCATACTATATTCTACTACAGGAAAAATATAATATCTTAATGGTGAATAGATACTTCTCTGAAATGTCTCTAAAGGAATTTCAGCAAAAAAACCTAACGATGGTGCAATTCTACCTCTAGAAAAATCATGAATTCCTTCTATAGAAGAAGAGTGTACGTTGCCTGTCATCCCCCATTTGAATTCTTGCGAAAAGAAAAACACAGAGAATAAAAATGAAAGTATTACATAAAATTTTCTCATCATATATTGTTATAGTCTATTTAAGTAAGTATCTACTATAAAACTGAAAACTTTTTAATTTATTACCCTTAAAAAGTTTTCAGTCAATCAATTAATTAACAAATTAATTACTTTAAATTGTGTTATCCAAAAAAATTAAGCATTAAATAATGCTCTTCCGTTCATTAATTCATGAACTTTTTTCTTAGAAACTTCCAAAACATTTTCATTATTAATGTTTAGCACCACATCATTAATTAGCTCTGCTACAGTATCCATATCTTTTTCTACCAAACCTCTAGTTGTAATGGCGGCAGTTCCTAATCTAATTCCTGAAGTAATAAACGGAGATTTATCATCATAAGGAACCATATTTTTATTACAGGTAATATCTGCTTTTACCAATGCTTTTTCAGTTTCTTTACCGTTTACATTTTTATTTCTAAGGTCAACTAGCATTAAGTGATTGTCTGTACCACCACTCACAATATCAAAACCTCTATCAATCATTGCTTTTGCTAATGCCTGAGAATTAGCTATTACTTGTTTCGCATAAATTTCAAATTTTTGATCTAGAGCTTCACCGTAAGCCACCGCTTTTGCTGCAATCACGTGTTCTAATGGTCCACCCTGAGTTCCTGGGAAAACCGCACCATCTAGTACAGCGCTCATCATTTTGGTTTCTCCTTTTGGTGTTTTATGACCGTAGGTATTTTCGAAATCTTTGCCCATCATAATCATACCGCCTCTAGGCCCTCTCAAAGTTTTATGAGTAGTAGTAGTTACCACATGACAATGTTCAAAAGGAGAATTGAGTAATCCTTTTGCCACCAAACCAGCAGGATGCGCAATATCTGCCCAAAGTGTAGCTCCTACTCATCATTTTAGGCTTTTCTCTAAGTGCTACTTCACGCATTTGATTATAATCAATCAAACCTGTTTCTTTTTCTACACCATAAAAAACTGGTCGGAAATTAATTCCAGAAAAATTAACGTGAGAACCATGAGTAAGGTGACCACCCATAGATAAATCCATCCCCATTACCGTATCGCCTGGTTTTAAAACAGACAAATAAACTGCTGCATTAGCCTGAGAACCAGAGTGCGGCTGTACATTGGCATATTCTACCCCGAAAAGTTGTTTTGCTCTTTCAATTGCCAAAGTTTCTACCTCATCTACCACTTCGCAACCTCCGTAGTATCTTCTACCAGGATAACCTTCTGCGTATTTATTGGTTAAGACACTTCCCATCGCTTTCATCACATTTTCAGAAACAAAATTTTCTGATGCAATCAGCTCTATACCATTGGTTTGTCTTTCTCTTTCTCTTTCAATTAGTTCAAAAATGATGTCGTTACTCATATTAGATTTAAATTTTGCTCAAAAATAAGAAATTATACAGATATTTGCGATAAGTTTACATTAATAATTATGGGAAAGAAAAAATATAAAAAACAATTGCTAAAATCCTTGAAATCATTAGGAAAATCTGAACATTTACTTCTAGAAAGCATGACCAATCTAATGCTATTAGGAGAACTCAAAAAAAATAATATTGAATTTAAAGATGGAGACACCTTCAGCTTTAAGGATAATATTTTTGATTACAGCGAAGACAAAAACATCAGAAAAATGGCAAAACTCCGTCATAAAATGATGAAAACTATGAATAAATTGGTAGAGAAAAATAATTTTAAGGATAAGGAAATTAAATTTTTAGCATAAATTTTAAAGCCACGAATGCACGAATAATAATTTTAAAATTGGTGCATTCGTGTTATTATTGATACAATTTGAAGCTCTTATCAAAAAAAATTATATAATAATTCGTGTATTCGTGGCAAATTTTAAAACAAAGTCTTCTGATCTGCCATCACGGGAATGTGAATTTCTGTTCCGAATTCCGCATTCACTTTTTCAATAAAATATGCTGACAAAAGCGGTGAAGCTAATTCCACATTTTGGTGAACAAAGAAATACAGATTTTTCAAACCTTCTTTTTTCCATAGTTTAATGCGTTCTAACCAATCATCTAATCTGGCATAATCACTATCTGCATTAGCACCTACATATCGTATAAAAGCAGTATCAGAAGTTAATCTCATATGCAGCATATCTCTTCTACCAGCAGTATCTACAATGATGTTTGCGATGTTATTTTCTTCTAATAATTGAGAGAATTCTTCAAAATTTTCTTCTTCAAACCATTCTGTACTTCTTACTTCTATCGCCAATGGAATTTCTCTAGGCCATTCTTTTACAAATTTTTCTACCCTATCAAAATCTTTCGGTTTAAAATTATCATGCAATTGCAAGAAAACCATGCCTAGTTTATCCCCGAAATTCTGCACCGAAGTAGCATATTCTGTTACCACATCTGTCACGTTAATCAATCTTCTGAAATGCGAAACCGTATTGGTAATTTTCGGGAAAAATTTAAAATTATCGGGTGTTTTTTCCTTCCAAGTTAAGACTTGTTCTGCGCTTGGCAAAGAGTAAAAAGTAGCGTTCAACTCAATAGAATTGAATTGGGTGGCGTAATATTTCAGTTCGTCTTTTGTTCCTTTTGGATAAAACCCTTTTAGGTCGGTTTTGTTCCATTTGGCACAACCTATAAATATATTAAAATCTTTTCCTTTAGATTTTGATAAAATTTCTTTGGTTTTAGGATGGTCTTTAGGAAGGGTAAAATCTATTTGTGATGGGTCTGCTACTTGTCCGAATTTCATTTTTTATTTTTTAGGGATTAGGAAAAAAGGATTAGTTTCAAAGGTAAAAATTTCTTACAGATTTTTGGAATTTTTAACCGCAAAAGAGACAAAATATTTTATTTTTTTAGATTTTTAAAAGTAAATTTTTTAACACAGAGAGCATAGAGTTTTTCACAGAGAACACAAAGTTTGTTTTTGCGAAGGATTCTAAACTAATCAATTTTTTAAAATTTACTTTTGGCTTGAACCAAAAGTAACAAAAGTTCAAGACTGGATTTATTTGCTAAAAATTTCTGAAACTTTCTAAAATTTCCAAAACTCGCTCGGAAAGAAGTTTTGCTTTTTTGAATAAAGATTTTTGCCTCGCTCAAACAGTGGAAATTTTTTAACGAAATTTTCAAAAATTTTCTTAACGCAAATAACTCCTAGGTCAATAAAAAACCGCAGAAAAATTTTCTGCGGCTCATTTTCAATTTTCAACTTTCAATTTTCAATTCTATTACGCTTCGCAAGAACTACACGTCACAAAATTCACCATCAATTCTTTAGAAACAGATTGAGAACGCTGATAATACAAGGTTTTCACGCCCATTTTCCAAGCTTCTATCATCAGATTGTTGACATCTTTTATCGCCAAAGAAGCAGGGATGTTCAAGTTCAAAGATTGTGCTTGATCTATATACTGTTGGCGTTGTGCCGCTTGTGTAATAATTTCCATAGGAGAAATTTCTTTGAAGGTTTTAAACACATCTTTTTCGGTTTGTGAAAGTTCCTTCATGTGTTGTACAGAACCGTGATTCAGCATTATTTCTCTCCAAACATCTTCGTTGTCTAATCCTTTTTCTTCGAGAAGTTTCGCCAAATATTTATTTTTTCTCATAAAATTTCCTTTCGCTAAACCTGCTTTGTAATAGTTAGAAGCAAAAGGTTCAATTCCTGGTGAAGTTTGCCCTAAAATAGCTGATGAAGAAGTAGTAGGTGCAATAGCCATGGTAGTGGTATTTCTAAGACCATATCCTTTCAGTACTTCTGGTTCGCCATAGATATTTGCTAATTCTTTAGACGCTATAATAGATTGCTCTTGAATTTGTTTGAAAGCTTTTGCATTAAACATTTTTGCTTCCATACTTTCAAAAGGAATCATATTTTTTTGGAGGTAAGAATGATAACCTAAAACGCCCAAACCAAGCGCTCGGTGTCTTAAAGCAAAATTTCTAGCACCTTGTAAATAGTAATTTCCTTCGGTTTTATCTATAAATTCAGAAAGTACCGCATCTAGAAAATAAATAGCTAGTTTTACGGCATTGGTATCTTTCCATTCGTCATATAATTCTAAGTTCATAGAAGAAAGACAACAGATAAAACTTTCGTCTGCAGTAGAAGGCAACATAATTTCTGAACACAGATTACTTGCATTAATTACAGCACCTTTATCTTTATAAACCTGCGGTTTGTTTCGGTTTACATTATCAGTAAAGAAAATATACGGAAGTCCTTTTTTCTGACGAGATTCTAGCACTTTAGCCCAAATTTTACGCTTCTCCATATCTCCGTCTATCATATCTTGCATCCAATAATCCGGAACGCAAACTCCCATAAATAAATTCTGAATAGGGCTACCAATTTCTTTGATATTTAAAAATTCTTCGATATCACCGTGGTCTATATCCAGATACGCTGCAAAAGCACCTCGTCTTACACCACCTTGCGAAACCACATCCATTGCGGTATCAAACAATTTCATAAAAGAAACAGCACCAGAAGATTTACCATTATCTGTAACGGCAGTTCCTCTGTTACGCAGTTCACCAAAATAACCAGAAGTACCACCTCCGATTTTGGTCTGCATAATTACCTCGCCTAATTTATGAGTAATTCCTTCGATATAATCCGGAACGTGTACATTAAAACAAGAAATCGGCAAACCACGCTGAGTTCCCATATTCGCCCAAACAGGAGACGAAAAAGAAATCCAACCTTTGGTAATCATTTCTTTGAATGCAGGAATTAATTCTGGTTTGTATAATCTTTTAGCAGCGGCAGTAGTAATTCTGTCTATAGCACCTTCTACGGTTTCTCCTTTTAAGAGATACCCTCTGTTTAGCATTTGCTCAGACTCATCATTTAGCCACCAAATTGGTGTATTTTGTTCTTCCATAATCTCTATTTAAAAAATATTCCAAATTCAATATTCTAAATTTAATATTTAATTTGTAGCAGACAGTTCTGCATTCTTATTACTTGTCTTCCTGCTTTCCGTTATCATCTTTTTCTTTTCCATCTCGTATCCCAAGCCAAGAAAAAGGATTTTCACTGCAATCAGGGCTATTTATTCATGTAAATTTCTTCGGTTGAGGTTTACACAAATCTTTTCTTCTAACAATTTGTCGTTCCTCTGGATTTTTTTTTAATTCCACTCAAATTTTCTACAGCGCTCTAGTTCGCCAATTTTCACTTTATTAATGTGAGTGAAAGTCACATTAGCATCTGCTTCTTCAAACTGTAAAGCTTTTTTAATACAATAATCTATTTTATAAGCTACTGCTATACAAACTGTTTGTTCTTTTACTTTTCCCATTCCCATATAGATAAATTCCCCTAAATGGAAATTTTCTGATCTGGTAAATTGTACTTCATCTATAATTTCTGGCGTCATAAGTTGTATGTTTTGTTTCGAGGTTCGTGTTACGAGTTACTCGTTCCTTTTATAAGGTTGTCATTGCGAGGTACGAAGCAATCTCCTAATTTTTCTAAAAATTAAATTTTTAGGTTTTGGCTAAAGCTAAATTGATTTTTCCATTTTAAAAACGGACTAAAGTCCGTTCCTATTGATTATTGTTTACGTTATTCACTTTGAAAACAATCGACGCTCGCTTCGCTCGCGCCATTTAAAAATCAATTTTATTAGAAAGATTCCCCTCTTTCAGAGAAGTATCAAAATCTATAATTTTGATGAGAGTAGAGAAACTTCCAGCTTCCTTCATCCAGCAAAAAATCTAAAACAAATCATTCGCGGTAATACTCTTATCGTGTTTGGTATAATCTACAGGTCTTTTGGCAAAGAAATCATCCATAGAGTTAGCAAAAACCTCTTCTTCGAACCACATCATCGGTCTGTATTGTTCAGGAGAAACATTGTAACGGGTTTTCATATTGATTTTCTTTAAAGAATCATCTACTCTATATTTCATAAAATTAAGTAAATCTTCTTTGGTAAACATCGAAATTTCTCCCGCTTCAAAAATCCAATCTAAGATTTTAGCTTCTAATTCTACAGAACGATCTACTAAACTATAAATATCTTCGATATCTGCATCTGTTAATAAATCTGGTTGCTCTTCACGGATTTTATTGATGAGGTAAATCCCAGCATTGGCATGAATTTGCTCGTCAACAGAAGTCCAAGCGATAATATTAGAAACGTTTTTCATATATCCTTTGAACCTTGTGAAAGATAAAATGGTAGCAAACTGACTAAATAGGGATACATTTTCTATTAAAATAGAGAATAATAACAAAGAAGAAACATATTCCTTCGGATTGGTAGATTTTGCGTTGGCTAAAACAGTGTTTAGATAATCTATTCTCTCTCTGATGGCAGGAATTTCTACCACATTATTAAATTCATCATTATAACCTAGCACTTCTAACAATCTAGAATACGCCTCACTATGACGGAATTCACATTCTGCAAAAGTAGCTCCTAGACCATTGAGCTCTGGTTTTGGCATATGATTATATAGATTACCCCAAAAAGTTTTTACCGCAACTTCTATTTGTGCAATTGCCAAAAGTGCATGTTTTACAGCATTTTGTTCGTAAGGTTCTAGATTAGAGTGGAAATCTTGTACATCAGCTGTAAAATCTATTTCAGAATGTACCCAAAAAGATTTATTGATAGCTTCTACAAATTGTAAAACTTCAGGATATTCAAAAGGTTTGTAGCTGATTCGTTTGTCAAAAATTCCCATAGTTAATCTGTTTTATGTTAAATGTTAAACTTTTCTTTTTAATACTAATGATTTCCTGAAATTATTTTACAATTCATTGAATTACAAAAACTTAAAAGAAATAAATATGAATTTTAATTTCACATTTTTCGCTCAGGACACGAATACAAAAATAGAGATTGAACTTAAAAAAAGAAAGTGAAAATGGCATCATGATGTTAAATTTTTGATTTTTAGCCCTAAAAGTTTTCCACATTAACACAGAAGCACCTATACTAAAGCATTTGACACCATTACACCCTAAAAATTAATGTTTACAAGGCATTTTTAGTTAAACAAAACCTTCAAAACCTCTATCTCAAAGGAGAATATAATTAAACAGTAAAAATTAAAAATTAAGCAAAAAACTTTTGTAACATATCGTGGTAAAAATTTGTTTCCATTATGGGAAGTTCTGGTTCTGGCAAATCTACATTGCTTAACATTATAGGAATCTTAGACGAAAAAGATTCTGGAATCTATGAACTAGACGGTATTCCTATTGAGCATCTTACCGAAGTAAAAGCTGCAGAATATAGAAGTAAATTTTTGGGATTTGTTTTCCAATCCTTCAATCTTATTGGCTATAAAACAGCACTAGAAAATGTAGCGCTTCCGCTTTATTATCAAAATATTCCTAGAAAAGAAAGAACGCAGCGAGCTATGGAATATCTAGAAAAAGTAGGATTGACGCAATGGGCAAATCATTTACCAAATGAACTTTCTGGTGGACAAAAACAGCGTGTTGCCATTGCTAGAGCTTTAATCACAAATCCTAAAGTAATTCTAGCAGACGAACCTACAGGTGCGCTAGATAGTAAAACAACGCATGATATTATGAAACTTCTTCAGGATATCAATAACGAAGGAAAAACGATTATCGTAGTAACACACGAACCAGATGTAGCGGCGCAGACCAAAAGAAATGTACATCTAAAAGATGGATTAATAGAAATAGATGAATATATACAGCAAGTCGTTTTATAATGAATGTCTGTAAATAATGCAGGAGGTGAAATGATGGTATTAAAAACTTTGAACTCAAAATTTTGAACAAATAAAAAAGCATGTTTGATATAGACCGTTGGCAAGAAATTTTTGGATCTATTCGCAGTAATATATTGCGAACGGTGCTTTCAGGTTTTACTGTAGCACTAGGTTTGTATATTTTTATTGTGCTTTTCGGGATTGGTAATGGTCTTCAGAATGCATTTCAGGAAGGTTTTACCAGAGATGCTCAAAATCTTATCACCATATATACAGGCAAGACCAACATTGCATACGGTGGTTTGCAGGCAGATAGAACTGTTACACTTAATAATAGTGATTATGATGCTATTATTAATTCTCATCCAGAAAAAGTACAATATTCTACACCTAGATATTCTACCAATTTGCTTGTAAAATATGGTAAAGAAAGTGGAAATTATCAAATTTCTGGAGCTAACCAAGACGAAGTACAAATAGAAAACAGAAAACTACTAGACGGAAGATTTTTTACTCCGAGAGATATTAATAACAATCAATATGTAGCGGTAATTGGGAGAATGGTACAGCGTGACCTTATTAAAAATGGTAGCCCAATTGGTAAAGAACTCGAAATTAATGGAAGTAATTTTAAAGTAATTGGTGTTTTTTCTGACGACGGTGGAGACTGGGACGAAAGAATGATTAGTGTACCTATTTCGACTCTTCAACAAATGAAAAAAAGTTCTGACACTATAAGTACCGTTTTTATTGCTTATGACGAAAAATTAAATCCTGAACAAGCTATAGAATACAGTAATCAGCTAGAAAAAGAATTAAAAGCGAGAAAAAAAGTTTCTCCAGATGACGAAAACGGTGTAGGTGTACACAACCGTGCAGAAGGTCTTAAAGATTCTTTTATGTTTTTATTCGTTATCACCATTATCGTAGGATTTATAGGAATGGGAACTCTATTGGCAGGAATCATAGGCATTAGTAATATAATGGTCTATATTGTAAAGGAAAGAACACAAGAAATAGGGGTAAGAAAAGCGATAGGTGCTAAACCCAAAAGTATTATTGCTCTGATTATGCAAGAAAGTATTGTAATTACTGTAATTTCGGGGTTTGTAGGTGTAGGTTTAGGTGTTCTTACATTAAATTTAATAGGAGATAGTTTAGAAGCATACTTCATAAAATCACCAAGTGTAGGCTGGGGATTAATATTGATGGCATTCATTAGTTTGGTACTTTCGGGGCTTATTGCCGGATTTGTACCTGCCTACAGAGCTGCCAAAAT
>APMI01000505.1_pt1 | contig 102418 bp, 98 predicted proteins | sample 667938 | NCBI WGS metagenome assembly APMI01 (sample SAMN01084076, study PRJNA167559) | wastewater metagenome | biome: Wastewater | place: Denmark: Ejby Moelle, Odense | collected 2011-11-28 | reverse complement strand
ACGCGCGGAACTTCGCACGCATAGCGAACATTAAGTTCGCCCGCATCGAAACGGGTGATTGTGCCACAGCCAGATTTACCAGCAATCAGTTGCTTAAAGACGAAATCAGCCCCGACACCAAGCGGTGTTACGAGGCCGACACCGGTCACGACTACGCGACGCATTGAGAAACCTATTGTTTTTCAGAGATGAATTTAACTGCATCACCAACGGTTTGGATTTTTTCAGCAGCATCATCAGGAATTTCGATACCGAATGCTTCTTCAAAAGCCATTACCAATTCAACAGTATCAAGGCTGTCTGCACCAAGATCGTCGATGAAATTTGCGTTTTCTACAACTTTTTCAGGATCAGCGTTCAAGTGTTCAACAACGATCGCTTTTACTTTTTCCAAAACTTCAGACATGTGCCTTTTTCCCTAATTAAATGATATTCTTGCGAATATACCTTCCAAACTCACTTTAGAAATACGGATTCTAAAGATATTAAAACTCTTTGTCATTTTTAATACAAAATGAAAAGACCCGATAACACTTCTATTTAACAATTTCCACCCCTTGAGGTGTGAAAGAGCCTATATCATCGCCATCCCACCATTAATATTAATGGTCTGTCCGGTTATATATGCCGCCTCATTAGATGCCAAGTAGCAAGCCAGTGCGGCAATTTCATCCGCCTCCCCCATACGACCAGCAGGAATTTGCGCCATTGTTGCCGCTTTTTGGGCATCGGTCAAGATTTCGGTCATTGGTGATACGATAAATCCTGGGGCAATACAATTTGCGGTAATGCCGCGTGATGCAACTTCTTGGGCAACAGACTTGGTAAAGCCAATCATACCCGCTTTAGATGCCGCATAATTCGCCTGACCTGCATTTCCGGTTACGCCAACGATGGAAGCAATACCGATGATTCGCCCTGATTTTTGCTTCATCATGCCGCGCATTGCCGCCTTGCACATTGCGAAATACGAATAAAGATTGATTTTAAGAACGTCGTCAAAATCACTATCTTTCATACGCATTAAAAGCCCGTCACGGGTTACGCCCGCATTGGCGATTAAAATATCTAGCCCACCCAATGCCTCTTCAGCACGTTTGATAAGCCCCTCGGCCTCACCCTCACCAGAAAGGTTGGCAACCAATGGAATGCTATTTGGGATTTGCGCCGCAAGTTCGTTCAGAACCGCTTCACGTGTACCAGAAATCGCGACCGTTGCGCCCTGTGCTGCCAACGCTTTGGCAATTGCCGAACCAAGACCACCAGTTGCACCAGTAACAAGGGCTTTTTTTCCAGTTAAATCAAACATTTTTTAATTCCTTATTTGGGAAAATTTTGTGAAAATGCACGAATATCATCGGCAGTTGAAACGGTAATATGGGTTGCATCAGCAATTGTACGTTTTGACATACCCGTAAGCACGTTGCCAGAGCCGATTTCAACCAATGTATCAATCCCCTGCGCCGCAAAGAAGCCCAAAGTTTCACGCCATCTTACACGACCTGTTACCTGTTCAACCAATAATTTTTTGATGGTTTCGACATCGGTGGTTGGTTCCAATGAAACGTTTGGCACAAGTTGGGTAATTGGTGCGTTCATTTTCACTTCTGCTAATGCTTGTGCCATTGCTTCGGCGGCAGGTTGCATTAATGGGCAGTGGAATGGTGCAGAAACATTAAGCGGAATTGCGCGTGCGCCCATTTCCTTGGCGGCGGCAATTGCGGCATCGACACCTTCTTTTGTGCCAGAAATAACCACATTGCCCGCATTATTATCGTTGGCAACGGTGCAAACGCCCGCCTTTGCGCCCTCGGCTGCTGCGGCCTCTGCAAGGGTGATGTCAACCTTTGGGCCAATTAGGGATGCCATTGCGCCCTGCCCCGCCGGAACCGCCGCCTGCATTGATTGCCCGCGAAGTTTCAAAAGTTTTGCCGCATCGGAAATTGAAAATGCCTTTGCCGCAGTTAATGCGGTATATTCACCCAATGAATGTCCCGCCACATATTTTGCGGTGGCAACATCAAAACCAAACTCGGCTTCAAGCACTTTTACGATTGCGATGGACGATGCCATAATCGCCGGTTGGGCATTTTCGGTTAAAGTAAGGGTTTCAATCGGACCATTAAACATAAGGTCGGAAAGCTTTTGACCAAGAGCGTCATCAACCTCTTGGAATACACGTTTTGCAACATCGAATTCTTGCGCTAGAGCCGCACCCATGCCAACCGCCTGAGAGCCCTGCCCCGGAAACTGTATAATAAACATGATTTTTCGTTAGCGCCTTGTTGCCCCAAGGGCAAGGGGTAAAGGCATTTTGTTGTTTATGAATTTTAATAATACGACTAGCTATATTTAACTATGAAGTTAGCGCTGACAAAACTTCCAATAGAAAATAGATACAACACATCAAAGACTTGACACAAATTTAGTACAAAAATAGTCTAAGATTAATATCTTGTAATTTTGCAAGATAAAGGGGGCTTTATGAAAAAGTTAATTGGCACGTTTTTAACATTGAGTTTATTGAGTGCTTGCGCAACTCCGTATCAACCAGTTCCATTTGATAGGGCGACAACACAACTAACGGATATTCAGGTTGTAGATGATGCACTTCCTCAAAAAGCGGATGTTCGTAAATTTGCGACAAATGGCGGAAATATTGCAGGTGCTACGAGTGGCGCAGGTGTTGCAGGTTTGGCAGTTGCATTAGTTGCCGCAGGGGTTGAGGCGAATATTGCAGCGGGACAACGCGCAAAAATCCAAGCAGCTCTTGAAAAACAACATTTTGATGCCGAAAAGGTTTTTGATGAAGCGCTTGAAGCGGCCCTTAAATCACAAAACTATAATGTAAGCACAAACCCGGCAAAACATGAATCAGGCAAAACTTTTGTTGTCGTTCCTGCGCAACCAAATGCTGAAGCAACCGCAGTACTAGACGTTAAGGGTGATGCATATGGTTATCAACTTGCTGGCAATGGCACAATGTGGCGCCCTTTTGTAGTGCTTCAAGTGCATATGGTTGACGCAAAAGATCCGACAAAAGTGCTTATGGATAATAAAATTGAATATAATGCCGTTACACCGGTTCCATTAACCGTTAGCATTCCAGGGGATGATGAATATGGATTTGCCAAAATTGATGATATTGAGGCAAACCCTGAAAAAGCAGCCGAAGGTTTGAAAAAAGCATTAGTTGCCGCTGCAAACTCTACCGCACAATTGCTTAAGTAGTTTGCGCCATGAAGACAGTATTGAAAGGTTCTGTAGCAATTTGCACGCTTGTACTACTACAGGCGTGCGCTACCCCTACCCCGCCGCCACCGCCGCCACAAGCTGTTGTTTCATTGGGTGATAAAGTATGTTCTGATACGATATCACTAGATGGCGCAATATCACTTACACCTGCAAAGAAAATGCATGATTATTCTGTTATTACCGAAGTTGATGCGGCAAAAAAATGCTTAAATCTTAATGGTGTTTCAGGAAATTATGTTGTCTATTCCCTTCCGTCCAATCCTGATAATCACACGATTACAATTGGTGGTGCATTAGACACTTATAGGACATTTGCACCAATCATAAGCTTATTGGATGAAAGCGGAAAAATCACCAGAACTTTTAGCGATGACCGTTATACATTTCTTGGTGGGATATATGGTGTTCAGCTTAGACCAGGTCAGAAAGAGAAATACATTCTTGTGATGTCTAACCCTAAATTAGTTGGCACAAAGACCGAAGCTCTTGAAACCAGAATCGCCGTGTCCAATGGCTATGCATATAATCCGTCAACCGGATATGGCAATTCATACAACACTTATCGTGGTTATGAAAAATCTGCTTCGCGCACGTTTTCTCACGAGGGCGCTGTCGCGGTAACAATCCAAGCAATCAAAGGGAAAATCGGGCTTCCCGATGAAAAATAAATCATAGGTTTAGGGCGGTTTAACCGCCCTTTTCTTTAGCTATTTCCGCCTCATACAATCTCTTAATCTCGCCAATATCTTCTTTCAAAGTTGGCAAGCCAATTTTTAAATCTTCAAGATATTTGACCAATATTTCGGAGATGACATAATCGCGATACCATTTATTGTCGGCGGGGATAATGAACCATGGGGCGTGTTCTTTGCTACATTTTTCAAGTAACTCCTCGAATGCGACCATATAATCATCCCAAATCGCGCGTTCGGCATAATCGCCCGCAGAAAGCTTCCAATGTTTGGTTGGGTCATTCAGGCGGTCGCCAAAGCGTTGTAATTGTTCTTCTTTGGAAATGTGCAAAAAGAATTTCAAAATATGGGTATTGCCGGATTTTAAAAGCTTTTCAAACTCATTAATTTGGTCATAGCGGGTTTTATTGACTTCTTTGGGTTCAAGTTCGTGAACTTTGACTATAAGCACCTGTTCATAATGGCTGCGGTTAAAAACTACGATTTCACCTTTTGCCGGGGTTTGGGCATGAACGCGCCATAGGAAATCGTGATCCGACTCAATCGGGGTTGGCACTTTGAATGCCGCAACCCGTGTACCAGCCGAATTTAATGGGCCAAAGATATTTTCAATCGTGCCATCCTTGCCACCGCCATCGATTGCCTGAAGCACAATCAAAAGGCTTTGGGCGTGTTCGGCATATAATGCCTCCTGCAAAACTTTTAATTTCTCAATATTTTGTGCGGTTTTAATCTTGGCGGCTTCTTTATCTGTGCCATTTGATTTGGTGTCAGTCTTTGCAAGACTTATTTTGCCATTTGCCTTAAACTTATCAAAATCCATTTCATTGCCCCTTTTTAAGGGCAGATTAGCAAAGCATAGAATTATCGCAAATCTTATTTATCGTGCGGTTTGATCAATATGATTTTCTTTATGCAATCTACAAATTAAAAAGCACAAGCAAAATGGTAATTGATGCCGGTAATGCCTGAATGAATAAAATCTTTTTATTGGCGGTCATTGCGCCATAAACACCGGCAACAATGATACAGGACAAAAAGAATAATTTTATATCATGCCCATTTTGTTTTGCTAATAATCCCCAAAACAAACCAGCGCTTAAAAAGCCATTATAAAGCCCCTGATTAGCCGCCAATTTTTTACTTGCCGTTGCAAATTCTTGGGTTAAGCCAAATGCCTTCATCCCCTTTGGTTTATCCCAGAGGAACATTTCAAGTACCAAAATATAGATATGAAGGATTGCAATCAGCAAAACCAAAATGTCAGAAAAGTGCATTGTTTTGCCTCCAATATAAATTGCAAATATATCTATTTATTCCGCCGCTTCTTTTTCAAGATATTTGGAAATAAGAACAAACTCGCCTTCAACACCCTTGGCAGGGATTTTAACCTGATAATGGCTACCTAATGCAACTTCCATTGGTTCGTCATTTTCGGCATTGCGCATATTTTCAATGACCATATCGCGGTTTTGACCATTTGGTAGCACAAGTTCAACGCGGTCACCTTGTTCAAAGCGATTTTTAACCTGTACGATTAAATCATCGCCATCGCGCCCAATTGCTTCGCCAACAAACATTTGTTTTTGGCTACGAGACGCATTTTCGATATATTTTTGATATTCCGAAGTATCATGGCGTTTATAGAAACCATCAGTATAACCGCGATTGGCAAGGTTTTCCAAAACCCCGATAAGACGCGGGTCAAATTCTTCACCATTAACCGCCAGATCAATCGCTTTTGAATAGGCCTGCGCAGTGCGGGCAACATAATAATGCGATTTGGTACGACCTTCGATTTTCAAGCAATCAATGCCCATTTTCACAAGGCGTTCAACGTGTTCAATCGCCCGAAGATCTTTTGAGTTCATGATATAAGTGCCGTTTTCATCCTCATAAACCGGCATCAACTCACCCTTGCGGTTTTCTTCTTCTAAGAAGTAAACTTTGTCGGCTTCTGGGTGGCGTTCATGGCCAGCGTTTGAGAATAATTGTGGGCGTTCAAATGCCTTGATTGGCAAAATATCACCGGTTTCGGTTTCTTCGGCCTCATGGGTATTGTATTTCCAACGACACGTATTGGTGCATGTTCCCTGGTTGGCATCGCGGTGGCTAAAATAGCCAGAAAGTAAGCACCTGCCAGAATAAGCAATACATAATGCGCCGTGAACAAAGACCTCTAGTTCCATATCAGGGCATTCTTGGCGAATGCGTTCAACATCATCAAGCGACAATTCACGTGATAAAATCACACGCTCAACACCAATTGATTGCCAGAATTTCACCGCCTGATAATTCATAGTATTCATTTGTACGGACAAATGAATCGGCATTTCGGGCCATTTTTCGCGCACAAGCATGATAAGACCAGGGTCAGCCATGATTAATGCATCAGGCTTGGCATCAATCACTTCTTGCATATCTTCCATAAAAGATTTTATTTTATTATTGTGCGGAAAAATATTTGCGGCAACATAAAGCTTCTTACCCAATGCGTGCGCTTCGCGAATGCCATTGGCAAGGTTGTCATCCTTTGACATTGTGTTGTTGCGCACGCGCAAAGAATAGCGCGGTACGCCCGCATAAACAGCATCCGCACCATAAGCAAAAGCGTGGCGCATTGATTTCAAAGTACCCGCAGGGGATAGTAATTCTGGTCTTTTAAGTTTTGTCATGATGCGCGCATATAATTTATTCCCGACCTCTACGCAAGGAATTAATGCAAATCTTTAATCACATCTTGAAAAACTATGACAAAATATCTTATGCAGCTTTAACTTTTGAGGTTGGTGCGGCAATTGTTGTCATATTACGCCCACCCTTTTTAGACTGATAAAGTGCGGCATCGCAACGCTCAATAAAGTTGGTTGTGCTTTCTTTATTGCGGTATCTCGCGACACCCAAAGAAACCGTAATTTTTCCCAAATCTTGACCAGAATTACGCTTGATAAGTTTCTTATTTTGCACGTTATTACGAATTTTTTCTGCCAATTCCTGCGCTTCGTCTGTTTTAACATTCGGAAGCAGCATACAGAATTCTTCACCACCATACCGGCAAACCATTGCATCAATTGGGGTTTCGCGCTGCATCACACTGGCGACAAAGGTGATTACCTGATCACCAGTTAAATGCCCCCACGTATCGTTAATTTGTTTAAAATTATCAATGTCACTTATAATCATTGATAATGGCATTGCCTCTTTATTGGCGATTGTAACCTGTGCTTCAAGGAAGCTATTAAATGCTTTGCGGTTTGAAAGACCAGTAAGAGCATCCTTATAAGCCTCACTTTTGGCGATTTCTAATTCATGGCGTAACGCTTCGATTTCACGGGTAGTTTTAGTTAATTTAACTTCTAACTCGCGTGAGTTAGTGCCCATTTTTTCCGTGGCTTCGGTAAGATCTTCGACCACTTCTTTCAAGTCGTTTATATCTTTGCCATTATTAAGTTTAGTTTTGGCGCGCGTAAGTTTTTTATTGTAAGTTTTTGTACTTTCGCCAACATTGCTAATATCGGAAATGATTTGCGACATTTCTTTTGCCAAATCATCACCAGCATTAATGATTTTATCAGAAGAGGCCCTATCAATATGCTTATCATACATGTCGGAACAAAATTCATCAGTGATGCGTTTATTCGCCGCAATAAAGTCATTAAACTCATTAACTAATTCAATGTTTGATTTATTGATATATTCGATAAAGACAGCATAATTGCCATATCGCGGCAATATTTCATGCCTACGCATCATTTCAATTGCTTCTATTGCTGAATCCCAAGTGTCAGACACTTCCAACCTCTAACTTTTATAATAATTCTCACAAAGTTTATAAGGTTTGAATGACCAATGCGTTAACAAAACAATTTTCATGCTAAAAAAAGCTGTTTTAGGCCTTTATTTTTGCACTAGTTGCAGGTTTTCTAGGCTTTTTGGTTGTTTTTGCCACAGCTTTAGCTTCTGTTTTATCTTCTGGCTTGGGGGAATAGGTTACTGTTGTAAACATAAATGACGGCGCATTATCACCGAATCCCTTAATTGGCTTATCTTCAAAAGAATCATTATTACGCGCAGCTGGCCTTTGCGGCTTGATAGCTTTTTCAGAAGTAACAGGTTTTTTCTCCTGCTGCACATGCTCACGCGGTTTTTGCGGTTTTGCACTTTTTTCATGACGGCTAGGTGCATGGCGGGTAGCGGCAACAGGCTCATCATTCTGACCGACATCAAAATCAATTTCTTCGATTGGTTTTTTAATCAGATCAACAACGGCGGCAAGCTGCTTTTCATCATATGGCGTTGCAATCATAAAAGTGTGGCCTTCACGCCCTGCCCGACCTGTACGACCAATACGGTGAACATAATCTTCGGCATGGGATGGCACATCATAATTGAAAACGTGTGAAACCTCTGAAACATCAAGACCACGCGCAGCAACATCAGATGCCACAAGGATTTTAATTGCCCCCGCACGGAAACCATCAAGCACCGCAGTCCTTTGCGATTGCTGCAAATCGCCGTGAATCGCTTCGGCATTGATGCCATATTTATTCAAAGATTTTGAAACAATATCAACGTCACGTTTGCGGTTACAAAATACAATAGCATTTTGAATCTTATCACCCTGATTATTAATCAGATTGCGTAAAATGGTGCGTTTATGTTTGGCGTCATTATATGGTGATTTTACCACATATTGTGAAATTGTGCTTGCGGTTTGGTTTGGTCGTGCAACCTCTATCCTAACTGGTGTATGCAGGAATTTATTAGCAAGCTCTTCAATTTCCTTTGCCATTGTCGCGCTAAAGAATAAGGTTTGACGGGTAAAAGGAACCATTTTTACAATACGCTCAATATCAGGGATAAAACCCATATCAAGCATACGGTCGGCCTCATCGATAACCAGCAATTGCACGCCGCTCATAAGAATTTTACCGCGTTCGAACTGATCCAAAAGACGTCCAGGTGTGGCGATTAAAACGTCAACCCCCTTCATTAAAAGTGCGTCTTGGTCGCCAAAAGAAACACCACCAATTAGCAATGCCATAGTAAGTTTTTGATTTCTGCCGTATTTTTCAAAATTCTCGGCCACCTGTGCCGCAAGTTCGCGGGTTGGCTCAAGAATTATTGTGCGGGGCATGCGTGCCTTAGCACGTCCTTGTGACAAAATCTCAAGCATTGGTAAAACGAAAGATGCGGTTTTTCCGGTTCCAGTTTGGGCAATGCCCATAACGTCACGCCCTTTTAAAATTTCCGGAATTGCGTTTGCCTGTATCGGGGTTGGGGTTGTGTAACCGGCATCCTTTACCGCCGCAAGGACAGTAGCGCCTAAGCCCAAGTCATCAAAACTAGCGCTGTTTTCAAGCTTACTATCACCGCCCTCAGGGATAGAAACAGCGTCTTCATTTTCATTTATATTCGTATCGTGCAAAATATCTCTCTTAATACCATAATTATTGGTAATTTATATTATTTCGCCCGCAGTGCGGCAAATATTGCCTAAAGTCAAGATTTTTGGTGAATGTAAGCGCATAATTTTTAGCTTGTGGTATTTTTATCGACCGATATCAGGTTTATATTAAACAAAAATTGGGCGTGGTTTTATTTTTCCATACGCCATTTAGCAAAATAAACTAATGCCCATTTTTTCTTATCCAGCTTTTGTGCAACCTGAACAAAATTAAATTTAACACTCATATTCCGTTCAGCTTGATTGTTTTATATTGGCGTCATGAGGTTGAGACAGCCCCCAAATATTACTCAACCCCGAAGGAGATTTTAAAATGGCTAACAAAATGATTTTAGTTGCGTTGACTGCTATGTTGGTCATCCCTGCTGCTGCAAGTGCTGATGACTACCGTTATCGCGGTTATAATGAAGACACCCAATGCCAACAACGTGTTAATGACAATACCGTTGGCGGCGGCTTAATTGGTGCGGGTGTTGGTGCAATTGCTGGCTCTCAAATTGCTGGACACGGCAGAAAGTCCGAAGGCTCTGTCCTTGGTGCGGTTGTTGGCGCGGTTGTTGGTTCACAAGTTGGTAAAAACCGTATCGCATGTGATGATCGTTACCAATATGAACATCGCCAAAGCGGTTATTATAACCAAAGCTATAACCAAGGCACTTATGACCGTAACCGTGATTATGACTACAACCGTTCTTCATATTACGGCAATGGATATGGCGATTATCGCAGCCGCGAAGTAACTTATAACCCACCTTACCGTTATGAAAATAACCGTTGTGGTTGGGGAACTGCCGCTTACCGTCTTCCAAATGGTCGTGTAACTAGCCAAGATGTTTACATGTGCAAAGAACGTGGAACTTGGGTAATCCAAGGCCGTTAATCTAAGTAACTAATTCAATAAAAGCCCCTGTTTTACAACGGGGGCTTTTTTAATCGTAAACTAACATAGTAAATATTTATCTCAATAATTGTAAATACAGTAATAGTTGCCATAATTTTCGCCTAATAGAAGAAACCGCAATGACTCTACAAATAAATAGGTTATAGGTGATGAGGAAAATCTATTATTATCAAGTCAAGAACGGAAGTATTATGTCAAAGAATAGACTGTTTAGAAACGGTGCATTAGTTGCGATTGCAGGTATTGCCGCGTTTGGTGCGTCTGCGTTACTTACAGATAAAGCAGAAGCCAAATGCTATCTTATCTATTGCCCGACTGCTCCTGCTCCACAGCCTCAGGTTAGAACAGAAGTAGTTGAAGAACGTGTCGTTTACGTCGAAAACAGAGTTCACAAAGCAAAAAAAGTTACCAAAGCGAAAAAAATTGTTAAACCTGCGCCAAAAAGAACGGTTTCAAAATCTTGTGCAACTTGTTACAAAGCAGGCTATCAAGCAGGCCTACGCGATGGCAGGGCAAATAAAGTTTCTTATAAAGCGCCGGTTAAACCAGTTAAAAAGGTAAATTATACCCAAAATAATTCTGGCTCTCAAAAAGTTGTTACCAGAACGGTTACCCGCACTATTCGTACTTATAGCGATGCTTCAAATACTGGTTATGTAAATAATAATTACGGACAATCAGCAAATGGTGTAGTTAATTACGCAGCGGCATATAATGCACCTGCCTATTCACAAAGCGTTCCTGTGTCTGCATATGCTGGCCGTGGTGAACAATGGGTTGCAACCCGCACCCAAGTAATCCGTTATGGCGCACCAGCACAAATCAGCTATGCCAATGGTCAGGCTTGTGGTTATGGCGCCCCAGTTAGCAATCCTTATGGTCAGAAAGCATGGGTTTGCAAATGCGCACAAGGTTGGATGCCACCGCGCTAATCATAATTGGTAATTTAAACTGAAAGAATTTCAGGAGAATAAAATGAAAAAAACAATATTTGGGTTTGGTTTGGTTAGCGTTCTTGCAATTATGTCATCTGCAACATCGGCAATGGCGCATGACTATGGTTCATATAACGACAAAGTTCGCGCGTGTAAGCAACAACAAAGAAATGGCGGCGTTGTTGGCGGTTTCCTTGGTGCTGGTGCTGGTGCGGCTGCGGGTCGTGCGCTTGCGGCATCTAAAGTTCGCCCAGAAGGCGTGATTCTTGGCACTGTTGTTGGCGCTGTTATCGGCTCACAAGTTGGCAAAGCAACTGTTGAATGCGGTGATCTTGAATATAGCGATGGCGGCAACCGCCGTTATAATGATGCCAATGGCAATTATTATGGTGATCCACGCGGTCGTTCATATGGCGAAGGCTATGTTGTTAATGGTTCTCGTCCGGTTTATGACCGTGACGGCACACCAGATGAAATGTATCCATTGGGCCACAATGATTATTATGATGGTGGTTATACATATGGCAATGGTCGTCCAGTTGCACCGCCACAGCAATCATATGGCTATAATAATGGTTGGTATGTTCCATCACAATATAGCTATTATGGACAACAACAAAACAATGGCTATTATTATTCTAATCAATCTTATAGCAGCCAGTCATATTCTGCGCCGATTGTGGTTTCTGAAACCTATTCTGGCCCAACCTATGTCCCTGCGCCGCCATATACTCCGCCGCCTGTATTCATGCAGCCACAACCAATGCCCCAACCAATGCCAATGCCTATGCCGGTTCCAATGCCTGCACCAGGTCAGGTTATTCAAACCCCACAAGGCACATATATGATTGTTTGTGACGGACAATAATATTATTTAAATATTTTCAAAAGGCCGCCCGTGAGAATGGGCGGCTTTTTTAACAACCACCAACCACACTATCGACATCGGTTGTGGTTTCATATTTACCGCCTTGTTTTTCATAATGGACGGTAACGTTCTTTGTGCCGGTATAAACCACATCAAAAGATTTACCCTTTTGGATATTGGTGATTTTCCCCTCTAAATTATCGCCACCGCTTTCAACCGCACCTTCATTGCTAAAGGATGTAAGGGCATTGAAAACCTCATTCGCGCCATTCGGGGTAAGTTCAACCAATGTGGTGAATGAACAGGTTGTTCCCTGCCATGTGCCGCCGCCTTCGATAAATACAATCGGATTAGTGCCAAGTTTGTAATTGACGCCCCAATCACCAACTTGCCCAAATGACCCCGATTCCACAGTTTTATTTAACTTAGGCAGATATTCAAAACCGTCATTTTTGGGTTTGAAATAATCCATGCGCACAATACCGCCATTGGCATGTGGCAAGTCACCCGAACCAATTGAAATCAAAACTTTTTCATCGGCAACATCAACAAGTTTGCCAACACTATATTTCATGTCATTCAATGTTGTATTTTGGGAAGGCCCATTTAGGCCAAATGCCATTTTGAAAGCATCACTTGTAGTAAGCTCTATGGGTTGGGGCGCTATTTCATTTACAGCATCGGTAACAAGCGGCTCAACATTATTTACGGCACTGTTATCAAGTGCTGAAACCTGATTTTTACTATCATCAATTTTCGAGAGGTTATTATAAGCGTAATAAGCCCCTGCCCCCAAAATAATTGCCACAGGGATAATAAAGACAAGATTTTTCTTTAACATACGCACCAACTCCGACAAATTGCGCAAAATTAAAACAGAATCAAAAATGGCGGGTGTTGCCACCCGCCAAATTTCATATCACATATCCCTATTAATCAATAGGCGGAACCGGTGGCGGTGGCGCATCGGCATCTTCTTCGTGAACCTCAATCAGCCCTCTACCAACATGTGAATGTTTGCGTGAATAAAGGAAGTAAACCACAAGGCCAATTGACGCCCAAATCACAAACAACATCAATGTGTAGAATGAAAGTTTAAAGAACAAATAGATGCAGCCCAAAATCGAAATCGGTGCAACCACATAAACCCAAGGGGTTTTGAATGGACGTTTTCTAGTCGGATCTTTTTTGCGCAATACCATCACCGCAATTGAAACCATCGCAAATGCAAACAAGGTTCCCGCATTGGAAATATCCGCCAATGCACCAACCGGGAAGAATGCCGAGAAGAAGGCAACAAAAATACCGGTAAGGACTGTAATCACATATGGGGTTTTAAATTTAGGGTGAATTTTTGAGAATACTTCAGGCAACAAACCGTCACGGCTCATAACAAAGAAGATACGGGTTTGGCCGAACATCATCATCAAAATAACCGATGGCAAAGCAATACCGGCAGCAAGACCAACCAAATTACCCGCTGTTGCAAAGTTTACTTTACGAAGTGTCCAAGCCAAGGCTTCTTTTGAACAAACAACCGCATTATCACCAATCGCATTACATGCCGCCGCAAGTTCTTTTGAACCTGGTGCAATGCCAGAACCATCGGCATTTAACATTGGCTGCGCGCCAACCGTACCGATAACGCCGCCGGCAACCAACATATAGAAAACCGTACAAATCGCGAGCGAACCAATCAAACCAATCGGCATATTAACCTGTGGGTTCTTGGTTTCCTCTGCCGCAGTTGAAACCGCGTCAAAGCCAACATAGGCAAAGAATATCGATGCCGCTGCTGCTGAAACCCCGCCAACTCCTAATGGATACATTGGTTTGAAATGCGTTGCCGCTTCCGCAGGGTTTGCGAAGATGGTTTTATAAGCAAGGAAGATAAACAAGCTAAGGGCAGCAACTTTTACCGCAACCAAGACCGCATTCACACTTGCGCTTTCTGTGGTTCCAACAACCAAAAGCGCAGTAATCAAAAGCGCAATAATCATTGCAGGAAGGTTGATAATACCGCCATCATTTGGCCCAACCGCAAGCGCATGCGGTATCGTTATATGCAATTGATGTTCTAAAAGCCCGACAAAATAGCCGGACCATCCAACAGATACCGCCCCCGCAGCAACCGCATATTCAAGAACAAGTGCCCAGCCAACCATCCATGCCAGCATCTCACCCATAACAGCATAAGTATAAGTATAAGCAGAACCGGAAACCGGAACCATTGCCGCAAGCTCTGAATAACAAAGCGCGGCAACCGCACATACAACACCCGCAATAACAAAGGACCAGATCATGCCCGGTCCTGCTTTTTGTGCTGCTTCTGCGGTTAAAACGAAAATACCAGTTCCAATAACGGCACCAATACCCAGCATTGTAAGCTGGAATGCCCCTAAAGAACGGTGAAGCGATTTCTTCTCGGCAGTTGCCAAAATCGCATCCAGTGGCTTAACACGCCAATTACCCATGATGCTCCCTCCAAAAGTGCGTCATATTATAGTTTAGGGACAGCACGCTAAACTGCATATTTCAATTACGCAACTGTCTTTAAGCATAAGATTTGTGCATCCAATTCAAATAGTGGATAATTTTTGAACAAATGGGGTATTTTTATGCACTAATAATGCCATTGACCAATTTATTAGTGAGGAAATGAATAGCAACCTTTATAGCGCACACGCATAATTACTTGCCAGATTTTCCTATAAGCTTTATGGGAGGGAATGGCTAAAATAAAACGAACTTCCGCACCATTAAATCTGATTGATATTAATGATGCATCAAATCAGCAGTTTAAAAAACTTACCGCGCTAAACAATGTTTTCGCAACCGAAACTTCTGAGCTTACAACTGATAAGCTTGAGAAAATGGCGGCGGATGCGTTTTGCGCATTGGCAATTACGCCTGATGTCGGGATGTTAATCGCATTTGACGAAGACGCAGATTATGACAGCGAGAATTTTTTATATCTAAAATCAATTGAAAAAGACTTTGTCTATATTGATCGCGTAATGGTTCATAAACAGCATCAAGGCATGGGAATTGGCACAGGGTTTTATGAAACCCTAATTGAAATGGCCGCCGATGAAGGCAAGGCAAAATTGCTTTGCGAGGTGAATATTGACCCAGAAAATGAAATCTCAATTGCCTTCCATGAAGGCATGGGGTTTGAAGCAATTGGTGAAAAAACACTAAACAATGGCAAAACAGTTCGTTATTATTCATATGAAATTTAGCGAAATTCAAACGGCAAAAATATGACTGAAAACAATTCGATTTACGCAAACCTTGAAATGTTGGGGCAACAAGTAAAGGGTTATAACACCCCTGAGGAAGCGGTTTTGGAACGTGTTCCAAACCCACATAAAGGTACAAATTATGTGGCGCGCTTTACCGCCCCCGAATTTACATCACTTTGTCCAGTTACTGGGCAGCCTGATTTTGCCCATTTGGTTATTGATTATATCCCAGGTGAATTTCTTGTAGAATCAAAGTCTTTGAAAATATTCCTTACAAGTTTTCGCAATCACGGCGCATTCCATGAAGATTGCACAATCTATATCGGTAAACGCCTTGTTGAATTACTAAATCCGGTTTGGTTTAGAATCGGTGGCTATTGGTATCCACGTGGTGGGATTCCAATTGATGTCTTCTGGCAAAGCGGTACCCCACCCGAAGGAACTTGGATACCTGAACAAGGTGTTCAAACCTATCGCGGGCGCGGGTGATTAATTTAATATCAATATCTATTTGATATTGGTTTTTAATGACCAATAAGAAGCTAATAACAACACTAACTTTGTGTTTCTTTTTAATCGTGCTTTTTACATATGGTTATTTTGATGCGTGGGCCAATATCAACAATTGGAAGCTTAGCGACAGCGATGATGCGATGCGCGTCCTCGAAGTTCGTTCATGGCTTGGCGGACAGGGATTTTACGATTTTTTAAATCACCGCGCAAACCCACCATGGGGCAGTGAAATGCATTGGTCGCGTTTATCGGATGCGCCATTGGCATTTATAGAGCTTGGGTTACGACCTTTTTTACCGCTTCCACTGACTGAGAAAATCGCGGTTTTCTTATTGCCGCCCCTGCTTGGCGCAATATTTTTATATATTGCCGCAAAAGTTAGCGATACGCTTTATTTTTCCAAATATTCAATTTTAATTTTGGCGCTTCTGTTTTTGAATTGCTCGATGCTAATTTTTAATTTTGGGGTTGGTCGGGTTGATCATCACAATTTACAAAGTATCGCATTAGTCACAATCATTCTTGGCATCTTTAAAAACGACCTTAAGGGTGGGTTGATTGCGGGTTTTGCATTATCAGCAAGCCTGACAATTGGTTTTGAACTATTACCAATTGAGTTTTTAATTGTCGCCTATTTAGGCATCAGGTGGCTTATAAATCCCAATTGTGCAAAGCTCGTGAAAGGCTTTTGCATTGCCCTATTTATTGGAATAATTGCAGGGTTATTAATTGATATTGCGCCGTCTAAAATCCTAATGCAATATAATGATAGCCTTTCTATTGCACAAGTTGCACCAATTATGGTTGGCGCTTTTGGCCTTTTGATTAGCACGTTATTTTTTAGCGACAAAAAATTACCATATCGCTTTATTGCCTTGGCGGTAGTTGGCGTTTTTGTAATTGCTACGGCATGGCAATTCCCAATTTTGCGAAAACCGCTTTATTGGCAAATTTCGCCATTATTTGTAAAACTTTGGTTTGGCGATGTTGGCGAAACCTTCCCTTTAAAGAACTTTCCAATGTCATTACAGTTTGCGGTGCTTGGCTTCTTGCTTATCGCAAATATAGTTGGCATCTGGCAAACCTATCAGGCATTTAAAGCAAAGAATAATTTTGAAAGCTTTATGCTTTTATCGCTAATATTAATTTGCCTTACTGCGATGACATATTTTTTCCAAATGCGGGTTATGGTTCATGCCTTTGCAATTGCGATAATTGTATTCACACCTTTTATAGCGAAAATTTTAAGCCAACGTGGAATTATATGGGCGCTTTTGGCGGGAATTGTTATTGGCCCAACCGCCACACCTTTCCATATTTGGGTGGTTGATACATTCGTCCCCAAAACACCAGCAAAATACAAATATGGCGATAGCGCAAACTGCCGCGCCACACCAGATTTTGCGCATTTGGCAAAATTGAAAAAAGGCTTGGTCGCAACCGACATAAGCCTTGGGGTTGAAACGCTTTTATCAACCCACCATGATGTAATGGCGACACATTTTCACCGTGATACAGGCCGCAATGAATTATATCGCATCTTCCTTAGCGCCCCAGACAAAGCCGATGAGTTATTAAAGGCCGATAAGGTCGATTATATCGCATTTTGCAACTATCATACCGAAGTATCAAATTTCCAGAAATACTATCCAAATTCATTTTTGGCACAAATTAGCACGGGGCATGTACCATCTTATCTTGTCCCCGTCCCCAAGCCTGCAAATTCCGATATTTATGTGTTTGCGGTTAAAAAATAAGTTAGCTTGAATAATGCTTCCCCTATGCTAAAGGTGGAGCATGTTAAGATATGCGCGCCCCGCCCTTTTGGCTTTATTGGTGATTTTTGGGATTTGGTATGGGTTTTACGCCCTTTCCCCACAATGGGCGCGGATTTTAAATTGGCAACTTACCGATAGTGATGACATTACCCGCACCCTAGAAGTGCGCGCATGGCTCGATGGGCAAGGTTTTTATGACCGCATGCTGCACCGCTCTAACCCACCTTTTGGCGGGGAATTGCATTGGTCAAGGCTTTCTGATGCCCCATTGGCATTGGTTGAACTAATTTTGCGGCCATTTTTTGGTGCGCAACAGGCAGAAATAATCGGGGTTTTTTTTACGCCATTATTATTGGGGCTAGGTTTTACCTATTGCGCATATCTGGCGGCAAAACCACTTTATGAAGGGCGTTTCAGCCTATTAATCGCATTATTTATCGTGGTATTTTTTCGGGCATTGGGGGTAAATTTTGCACCAGGGCGCGTTGATCACCACGGATTACAATTAATCAGCTTTGCACTATTTTTATATGGCATAATTGCCAATGACAAAAAGGGTGGGATAATTGCCGGTATTGCCCTTGCCGCAAGCCTTACAATCGGTCTTGAAATGTTATTATTAGAAATAATAGGCGTTTTATGGCTTGTATTAATGTGGGCAAAGGATGGCAAAGCGCGGGCAATTGCCACCCAATATTTCGGGGTTTCACTTTTCATATCAATCATTGTCGGATTGCTTGTAAATGTTGCGCCCTATGAAATTTTCCAATCCGCCAATGAACGCCTAAGCATTGCTCAGGCCGCACCAATTGCAATGGGTGCAATATTATTGGCAATTGTGGCAAAGTTTGCGTCACAAAGCGCAATAAAAATTCGCATCATCGCACTTTTTATTATTGCATTACCGGTGATTGGTGTTGCCGCTCAATTCCCAATTTTACTTAAACCGCTTTATTGGCAAGTGAGTCCAACCCTTTATAAATATTGGTTTATTGACATTGGTGAAACCTTCCCACTTTTAGAAATGGGAATAAATAAACAGATTATTTTGGGCGGTTTTTCGGTTTTGGTTTTTGTGGCCGGCATATTCAAAGCGACAAGTTTGGCGAAGAATCCCGATACAAAATTTTATAATTTCCTTTTGCTGCTGTTGCTGCTTTTGGTTTGTATAGTGATGTCATTTTGGTTTCAGGCGCGCGTCACACTTCAGGCGGCGGGTCTTGCAACAATTATTGGCATCGCGCTTTTTTCAGAAGCGGTCGATAACCTCCCCAAAGCTTCGGCGATTTTTCTATGCCTTGTCATAAACCCATTTGTGCCAGAGTTGGCATTAAATCTTGCAAAAGCAATGCACGTTCCTTTCCATTCATCGCTGCCAGTATTCAAAGTCGCGGCGTTTGGTGGAAATAAATGTTATGCAAAACCAAATTATGCAACCCTAAACTACCTGCCTAAAGGGCTTGTTGCCAATAATATTGCGATTGGTTCATATGTATTAATCAACACCCACCATGATGTGATTACGACACCATTCCACCGCGATATGGGGCGTGATTATTTGTTTAATATCTATCTTGCTGATGATGAAACCGCACAAAAACTTATGAAACAACGCGGAATAAATTATCTTGTCTATTGCGGCGGGGCGATGGAATTGCGCCGCATTGCCGAATATTCACCCAATAGCTTTATGGCACATGTTTTATATGGTGATGCCCCAGATTATCTTGAAAAAGTTCCCGATAAAACGGGGTCTGATGTGGTTATTTACCGCGTCAAAGATAATTAGGGCCATTTAACTTCTGGCGGCATGGATGAAAGAATGCTTTCAACATTGCCCCCTGTTTTCAGGCCAAACATTGTCCCGCGATCATAAAGCAAATTAAATTCAACATAACGCCCGCGACGAACCAATTGTTCATGACGCTCTTCATCACTCCATTCCTCATTCATGCGGGTTTCAACAATATTCGCATAGGTTTCGAGGAAGGTTTGGCCAACGTCTTGGGTAAATTCAAAATCCTTTTGCCAATCGCCACTATTATGGTGATCATAGAAAATTCCGCCAATGCCGCGCGGTTCATTACGATGGGGCAAAAAGAAATATTCATCACACCATTTTTTATATTTATCGTAATTATCGCCATGCTTATCACAGGATGATTTCATTCCCGCATGAAACGCAATTGCATCGGGAAAATCTTGTTGCCGTTGAAAATCAAGGGTTGGGGTTAAATCCGCACCGCCGCCAAACCACCAATCCTGGGTCACAATCATGCGGGTATTCATATGCACCGCCGGAACACGCGGGTTGCGCATATGGGCAATTAATGAAATGCCCGCCGCCCAAAAACGTGGGTCAACATCAGCCCCGCGCATAGTTTTCGCAAAATCAGGCGAAAACTCCCCTTCGACAACAGAAATATGCACGCCGACTTTTTCAAAAAGCCGACCGTGCATCATCGACATTACGCCGCCGCCACCTTGTAGTCTCTTCCAAGGGCTTCGCATGAAACGCCCTACCCCATGCCCATAAAGTTCTGGTGGGGCAATATCTTCAAGCGCTTCAAATCGTTCGCAAATATCATCACGAAGTGCGGCAAACCAATTGGTGGCAGTTATTTTTTTATCTTCAAACATCAAATAAGCCTTAACCACCGAACCCACGAAAATAAACCACATTATTCATAGGTAAATTTATAGGTGAATTTTGGGTTGAATTTCCAAAAGAAAATTTTTTGTTTTTTAACTTGACAGCCAACAATTTCTAAATATGCTTTATTTTATAAAGTTCTTTGCATAAGAGGCTGTAAATGAAAAATGATGAGAACCAAAACCTAAAATCTGAAATTGAATACATTAAAGCTCTGGCAGAAGGTGGTGAAAAGCCATCTAAAACTGAATATAAAAAAATCGCATTTTTCGCTATTTTATTAATAGTTGGATTTACTTTTTCGATAATCGGGAATTTTTATATTAATAAATACAAAGAGCTACAACCTCATCGAACTATATCTTTATTTTTTGAATTATCAGGGGCAATTATTTGGATATGCACCTCTGTTTTTGCCTTCATTTGGGCGATTTCCTTAATTCCAAGGAAATGGATAACAAGAATATCCAAGAGGGGGTTTCAAGGAATTTGGTCAGGCATTTTTCTATTTTGGATTTCAAGTAAAATTTGTGAAATAGCATTTGCTAATGGAGTTTCAAACGGTAAAATTCTAGAAAAAATTAGAGATTGGAAAATCGAACCTTTAAATTATGTGGGAATATTTAACACTATTCTTTCCCCATACAGTAATATAGAATTAATTCTCATTATTTCCTTGGGGTGGTGGATTAGCGGTTCATTAGCACGAAGAAAAATTATTATGCTGTTCGGATTTATCGGTTTAATTCTTGCCCCATTCTACGCATATAATATGACGTTTTTACGAGAATACTTTGTGAATGATCTAATTATAATTCTAATATTCTTACTTCTTCCAGCAATCAGCTTTTATATAATTCAAAAATCATCAAGTTTTAACGATTAATGTCTGATTTCAATATTTCCCAAATTAACGATCTTATCCACTCTCGCCTTCGGCTTGGGATAATGGCGTATTTATCTACGGCCGGAAGTGCGGATTTTGGGGTTTTAAAGCGAGAATTAGAGGCAACTGACGGTAATTTATCGGTGCAAATTACCAAGCTTGAAGCCGCCGGCTATTTAAAAATTGAAAAATCTTTCAAGGGAAAAAAGCCCAATACAAAAGTGATTTTAACCCAAAATGGCAAGCAGGCATTTATTGAATATATCGATAGTTTAAAATCTCTCATCAATAGGTGATATTATTACTATCTAATATTTTTAGATTGCTTTGATTCCCGTCACTTATGGCGAAAAAAATTGCGACATCAATGGTGCGACCTTTCATCCCACTTTAATAAATGAAAAACCTTATATTTTTAACAAAATTGCATAATATGTTGTTTTATTTACATTTTTCACAATCACTTAATAAGTGGCATTAATTTTCCGCTGCAAATTAATGCTAAAGTAGGACAAAATGTAACATCTTATTCTCTTAAAACCCTTGAATCCTTTTAAAGACAAGGCTAAGCGAAACATTAGCGATGGGGGCGCATAAATTCCGCCTATTTTGTCTCGACTATTTATTTTTTAGATAGTTAAACTTGTTACTTATTAATTATTAAGTGCTTTTGGAGTGTTTTGAATTGTCAGATAACACCACAACTAAAGACGAAGGTCTTGTAAGCCGCCGGGATGCATTACATCTTGCAACTGGGGCGGTTGCTTTGGGCGGTGCGGCTATGGCGGCATGGCCTTTAATTCACCAAATGAATCCTTCTGCCGATACTTTGGCATTGTCTTCAATCGAATTTGATCTTACTGCCGTTCCTGAGGGTTCGCAGGCAAAGATTTTATGGCGCGGTCAACCGATGTTCATCCGTCATAGAACTGCTGCAGAAATTGCGCAGGCAAAAAAAGATGATACAGCCAAAGACCTTAAAGACCCTGAAACTGATGTAAAGCGCATCACACAGTCTAACGGTAAAGTGGGCAAAGAAGAATATCTTATCATGCTTGCCGCTTGTACTCACCTTGGCTGTATTCCGGTTGGGGTTAATGAGTCTGGTTACTTGGGCGAGTACGGCGGCTGGTTCTGCCCTTGCCACGGTTCACAATATGATACAGCGGGACGTATCCGTAAGGGCCCTGCACCAAAAAATCTTGTGATTCCTCCGTACCTTTATACATCTGATACAATTGTGAAGATTGGATAATTAATATGAGCGGTCCTTCTAAATATGTTCCGCAGAGCGGCTTTGAAAAATGGATTGACAAACGTCTTCCTCTTGTACGCTTTGCCTATGATACAATGATTGATTTCCCAACACCAAAGAACCTTAACTATTGGTGGACATTTGGTGCAATTCTTGCAATTTTCCTTGGGATTCAGATTGTAACTGGTATCATCCTTGTGATGCACTATATTCCTGCTACTGACCGTGCATTCATGTCAATTGCGCACATTATGCGTGACGTGAACTATGGCTGGTTAATCCGCTATATGCACATGTCGGGTGCTTCATTCTTCTTCCTTGCAGTTTATATGCACATTTTCCGTGGTCTTTACTATGGTTCATATAAAGAACCTCGTGAAGTGTTGTGGGGCCTTGGCGTTATCATCTATCTTTTGATGGTTATGACTGCATTCATGGGTTACGTTCTTCCTTGGGGACAAATGTCTTTCTGGGGTGCAACCGTTATCACCAACCTAACTTCGGCAATTCCTTTTGTCGGTGAAAGCATTCACAATTGGTTGCTTGGTGGCTTTGCGGTTGATCAACCAACCTTGAACCGCTTCTTGTCACTACACTATTTATTACCATTCGTAATTTTGGGTGTGGTTGTTCTTCACATTTGGGCATTGCACGTACCGGGCAATAACAACCCAACCGGTGTTGAAGTTAAAGATGTGGAAAAAGAAACCCTTCCATTCCACCCATATTACACTATCAAAGACGCATTTGCGATTTTGGTATTCCTTATGGTTTACTTTGCATTCGTGTTCTTTGCACCAGAGGCTTTGAACCACCCAGATAACTACATTCCAGCGAATAATCAGGTTACACCTGCGCACATCGTTCCTGAATGGTATTTGTTGCCATTCTATGCAATCTTGCGTGCGGTTGACTTTGATATCATTCCTGGCATCTTCACTGCTAAACTTGGCGGCGTTATTGCAATGCTTGGTGCGATTTTGGTTTGGTTGGCGCTTCCAGTGCTTGACAGTTCTAAAATCAAATCAATGCGTTACCGCCCATTGGCACGTATTTTCTGGTTCATCTGGATTGCAAACTTCATCTTCCTAGGAATTTGTGGTGCAATGCCTGCACAAGCGCCTTGGACTTGGTTGTCTAAAATTGGTCTTATTTATTACTTCTCATATTTCTTGCTAATTCTTCCTTTGGTTAGCAAGTTTGAAAAACCAAAAACTCCTCCTGCATCAATTGCGGATTCAATTGCAAACGCACCAAAAGGTGAAGAGCCGAATCCAAATATTGTTGGCGTAGTACAAAACTAAGGGTGATTGATATGCGTAAAATAATTACTTCAGTTGTTATAGCATTTGCTGCCCTTAGTGCGGGTACCGCATTTGCGAACACAGGCGCTGTAAAGCTTATGGATGCCGGTGGTTCATATAATGGTCCATTTGGTCGTTTTGACCGTGCACAATTGCAACGTGGTTTCCAGATTTATAAAGAGGTTTGTTCTTCTTGCCACTCTATGAACCAATTGCATTACCGTAATTTGGGTGACAAATATGGTCCTTACTATGACCCTAAATATCCTAACCCAAATGATAACCCTGTAATCAAGGCAATTGCCAAAGGTTATACGGTTAAAGACGTTGACGCGAGCGGCGCACCAGTTGACCGTGCAGGTATCCCTGCGGATAGATTTGTTGCACCATTCGCAAGCGACTATGATGCAAAACAAGCAAATGGCGGGGTTGCACCTCCTGATTTGTCGGTTATCACCAAAGCACGTCATGGCGGCGCAAACTATGTTTATTCATTGTTGCTTGGCTATGATCACACACCGCCACATGATTTGGTTATCCCTGATGGTAAATCATATAACCCATATATTGCGGGCGGCATCATTGGTATGCCTAAACAAATCGTTGACGATCTTGTGACCTATGCTGATACACCTGAAAACAAAGGTATTAAAGCAACCGCAGATCAAGAAGCAAAAGATATTGCTGCTTTCTTGACTTGGGCAGGTGACCCGCATCAGACAGAACGTAAATCTGCTGGTATCGCGACCTTGTTGTTCTTGTTCATCATGACCATTTTCACTTGGATGTCTTACCAAGCGGTTTGGAGAAATGTGAAACACTAATTCCATTCAAGTCGCCACCTTCGCGCCTTCGGCGCTCACTCAGCGACTTGGGGAAAGTGGAAAAAGATTTTTGAAAAGTGTGATTTCCAAAAATCTTTTACATATTAATTAGAAAAGCCCCTCTTTTGAGGGGCTTTTTTATTGGGTTATTTGCCTTCGTCTAAAAGCCAATCAACAAAGGCTTGGCATAGTTGATTGCGGCTAGAATTATGGGGTTCAATGATTGCATAGCTTTGCCCCGAAGGGATAAAGCCAAAGGGGGCGATTAATTCACCCGCCGCAAGTTCCGCTTGTGTTAATATTGACGAGCTTATGACCGCACCAATCCCCGCCATTGCCGCCGAAATCGCGGTCGAGGTATGATCAAACTCAAAATGTTGTTCCCCCTGAACCCCATCAAGCCCCATTTCTTTTTGCCAATTCTTCCATGAATCGTCATAGGTTTTATAAGAAATTTTGGGCAGGCGCATTATATCTGCGGGTGTTTTTATATCCACTGATAGATTAGGCGATACTAAAACCCCAAAACTATATCGCAAAAATGGTGTAACCTTATGCCCCTCAAGCCCTTTTGAGCCAGTCATACGGATGGCAATATCATATTTATGGGTTTTAAAATCAACCTTCTCATAGGCTTCAAGAATATTTATGCTTACCCCACCATATGTGGCATAGAATTTTGGCAAACGCGGTATAAGCCATTTAAGCGCAAACGTACCAAGGCAGGAGATATTAAGCACATTACCGCCCTGCCCCGCATATATCGCGCCTTCAATCGTATCAAAAGCCCCCTTTAATGCCGCACCCAATTGCTTGCCATATGGCGTAAGGGCAATATCACGACCTGATATATTATAAAGCCTTTGCTCCATTGATTCCGAAAGTGTTGCCAATTGCTTGCTTATTGCGCCCGCCGTAACCCCCAAATCATCTGCCGCCGCATGAACACTTCCGGTTCTAAACAATGCCTCAAAGGCGCGCAGGGCATTTAAGGGTGGTAGTTTTTGGCGCTTCATATGGTTTCTTTCGCTTCACTTTCTGCCCCATTATAGCGTAAATATAATGACGCTGCCAATGATAGGGCGACAATAAAGCATAAAATCAACAACATGCTCATCAAATCGAACCGTGCCACAAGCAATGCGCCAATTGTTGGTGCAAGTGCCTGGGTAATTGCAATTGGTCGTGCCATTTTCCCCATAAGCAAAGGATAGATTTTGGCATCAAAAGTTTCTAGCGGTAATGTGCCGCGCGCAATCGACAAAACCCCAATCCCTGCACCATAAATCATTAAATACCAAAGTGCATTTGGCGGATTAATGCCAATTAGTAGCAAACCAATAATAATCAAAAACAACGCCACCGAAACAGTAGTAATCGGGCGAATTTTATGCCCTAAACTTAGCTCAATAAAGCGTCCAACAACTTGCGACGGGCCAATTATTGCCGCCATTGCCACCGCAATATTAACCCCAATCCCCTGCCCTGAAAGCATATTCACAATATGCACGCCAATAATGGCGGCAACCAAAGTTTCACACATAAAAAGCGATGTGATTATCATCAGCTTTTGTTTTATATCATCATCAATAATGAAATTAGCCGATGTTTTACCATGTATTGCATTGGCTTTACCAATCGGCAAGACGAAAAGATAAATCGGCAGATTTATAAAAATATGCAATGCCGCATAGATTAAACACGCTTCACGCCAACCAATTGAATGAACAAAATGCCCGCTTATTATCCAAAAAATCGTGCTGGCAAATCCGCCACAAAGTGCGATTAGTGAAATCATCGGGCGGGCATCTTTGCCAAATACCAACCCCAATTGGCTAAAAACCGCATCATAAAGCCCTGATGCCATCGCACAGCCCATAAAACCCCAACCGATGATATAGATTGCCACCGAATGGCTATTGGCAATTATGATTAACCCCAAAGCAAATGAAAGCGCACTAAAAACCAGAACCTGCCGCCCCTTCCCGTGATTTATAAAGCGCCCGACATGCGGATAAATCAACGCGCCACATAAAATCCCAAACGTCATCCCAAATGCAACAAGCGACAATGGCAACGCCAAATCCCGCGAAATATACGCCCCCAAGACCGTCAAAAGATATAATGATGTTCCGAATGCGATGGTCTGTGCCAAACCTAATAAAAATGAAATGAACAAATGCCTAAATGGTAATTTAAATATAACCAAAACAACCTCCAAAAAACTGGAAGCTGTTAAGCCAAATGCAAAACAATAATAAGCGAGTTTTCAGGAAGCAATTATTGAGTTTTTCTCAATAATATTCCCACAAACAAAAAGCCCCCGAAATTCGGGGGCTTTCTAAACTGATATGTAAAAGATTTTCGGAAATCACACTTTTCGAAAATCTTTTGCCGCTTTCACCAAGTCGCTAAGTGAGCGAAGCGAGGGCGGCGACTTGAGGGTTTCTAATGGTGCGCCAATACCGCCAACAATAACAATGCCACGATGTTGGTGATTTTGATCATTGGGTTTACCGCAGGGCCCGCAGTATCTTTGTACGGGTCGCCAACAGTGTCGCCGGTTACAGACGCTTTGTGTGCTTCTGAACCTTTCATGTGTTTCACGCCATCTTTATCAACAAAGCCGTCTTCAAAAGATTTTTTGGCATTATCCCATGCGCCACCACCAGATGTCATTGAAATTGCCACAAACAAGCCAGTAACGATAACACCAAGCAACATTGCACCAACCGCCGCAAGCGCATTTTCTTTGCCCGCAATAAAATTGATTACAAAGAAAAGAACGATTGGCGATAGAACTGGAAGCAATGACGGAACAATCATTTCACGGATTGCCGCTTTGGTAAGAATGTCCACCGCGCGACCATAATCAGGTTTTGCAGTACGCTCCATAATGCCAGGGATTTCACGGAATTGGCGGCGAACTTCTTCAACCACCGCGCCCGCAGCACGACCCACAGCGGTCATAGACCAACCACCAAACAAATATGGCAACAAACCACCAATTAACAGACCTGCCACCACATAAGGGCTTGAAAGGTCAAACATACCGTCAACAACAACACCGTCAAAGAATTTGTATTGTTGTGGGTTTTCGGCAAAGTGGCGAATATCGGCGGTATATGCCGCAAACAACACCAATGCACCAAGACCCGCAGAACCAATTGCATAGCCTTTGGTAACCGCCTTAGTAGTGTTACCAACCGCATCAAGCGCGTCAGTAGTTTTACGAACTTCTGGAGGCAATTCCGCCATTTCAGCAATACCACCAGCGTTATCAGTAACCGGACCAAATGCGTCCAAGGCAACGATAATACCCGCAACCGAAAGCATGGTTGTGGTTGCAATTGCGACACCAAACAAGCCCGCAATTGTAAAGGTTGCAATCATACCCGCAACGATAACAAGCGCAGGCAAAGCAGTTGATTCCATAGAAACCGCCAAACCTTGGATAACGTTTGTACCGTGACCAGAAATTGATGCCTGTGCCACTGATTTAACCGGTGCATATTCGGTACCGGTATAATATTCGGTAATCCAAACAATTGCCGCAGTAACAAGCAGACCAACCATGCCTGATAAAAAGATTTGCATTGCACCAACAGAGTGACCGTCAGAAGTGGTAAGCGCAGTTGGAACCATATATTGCGCAACAAAATAAAGACCAATTGCCGATAGAACACCCGCCGCAATCAAACCTTTGTAAAGTGCGCCCATGATGTTACCGCTTTTACCAAGCTTCACAAAATATGTGCCGATAATAGAGGTAAAAATCGCCATTGCACCAATGCCAAGCGGCAATGCCATCATAACCGCCGCACCCGTTTCGCGGAAGAAGATTGATGCCAAAACCATGGTCGCAACCAAAGTAACCGCATAGGTTTCAAACAAATCGGCCGCCATACCAGCACAGTCACCAACGTTGTCACCAACGTTATCAGCGATTGTTGCAGGGTTACGAGGATCATCTTCTGGGATACCAGCCTCAACCTTACCAACCATATCGCCGCCAACATCTGCACCTTTGGTGAAAATACCACCGCCAAGACGGGCAAAGATTGAAATTAGTGATGCACCAAAGCTTAGGGCAACCAATGAATCAACAACAACCCGTGATGTCACTTCGTTTTTCAATACAGAAACAAGGATATAGAAATAAGAAGAAACGCCCAAAAGTGCGAGACCAGCCACCAACATACCGGTAACAGCACCGGATTTGAATGCGATATCAAGACCACCTGCTAGGCTATGGCGTGATGCTTCTGCGGTTCTGACATTGGCACGAACCGAAACCAACATCCCAATATAGCCAGCAAGACCGGATAACACTGCCCCCAAAACAAAACCGACCGCAGTTAGCGGCCCGAATAAAATAAATAATACAATTGCCAATACAACACCAACCACGCCGATTGTAGTATATTGACGGTTAAGGTAGGCATTTGCGCCTTCCTGAATTGCTGCGGCAATTTCCTGCATACGCTCGGTTCCCGCACTCTTTTTTAATACAGATTGGATTGTGACAAACCCATATATAATCGCCACGATGCCGGCAGCAATCGCAGCAATCACCCCAGTGACATTTGCACCCATTTTATCTCCTCACTTTTGATACATATTATAATTTTTTTGCTCCCAGCGAGGTAACTCTTTCACGTTTTTTTTAATTTTGCAATTGCATACATTCATTAACTACACTGATTACATTAGTGTAGCTGATAATAAATTGCTTGATTTATAAGGATTTTACGCTAGCGCTTCATAAATTGCGCGTCTAATACATCAATCCGCGTCACTTTGACGCCAATTAACGCGCCGCCAACAACGGGCAAAAATTTTCTACAAAAATCGGCTTTATCGAAATAATTGCTTGGGCTGCGAAGTGGGACAGGGTTTTTAGAAGCCTCACGGACGATTGCATCTTTTACCAACATCATATTGGAGCGCAAAACATTCGCCCCCCTATCATCGGCGGAGGTAACAACAATGGTCATAAAAACATAGTTTGCAAGGCGGCGACCATTGGCAATAGGAACAACAACGCCAGGGATTTCAACCGTCAAAGGGTTTGACATTACCCCTTCTTTTTCTTCGGCAAAAGTCAAACTTGGCAACATACTACCGAATGCGGCAATAGCGGAAAATGCCATAAAGCTACGTTTTGAAATTTCGTGTCCCATAAGGGTATTTTAAACGATAAAGTAAATAAATCGCTTAAAAATCACCAATTTTATGTGAAAAAGATAGATTATTTCGTTCAAAATCAATTTCTTTACCGTTGGAAAATAATTTAAGGCCACCGCTTTGAATAATTTTGCCAATTTTTGTGATTTGCAATCCAGATTGCATAATCGCATCCTCATTAATCGGTGCGCTAGTAAATAGGATTTGATAATCGTCCCCAAAACTAATTAATTCAAACATAGATTTAAGGCAGATTGCATATTGATCGGCTTCTTTTGAATATGGGATTTTTTCAAGATCTAACTCCGCCCCCAAAGCCATAATCATTTTTTGCAAATCACCCAACAGCCCGTCGGAAATATCCATTGCCGCATTGGCATATTTTGCAATTAGTTTCGCGGCAGAAAGTGGCTGCACCTTGGGGCGTTTATAATGTTCAATACATTTTGGGTAATTATCAGGGTCTAGCTTTCCAAAAAGGCAATCAAGCCCAATCTTTGCATCACCAATCACTCCAGTAACATAAATATCATCGCCAATTTGCGCACCACTTCGCAAAATTGGCTTTTCACCAATTGTTTCACCGATAAGCGACAATGAAAGCACCATATTGCCATTGGTGACGGTCGTATCGCCGCCAAGAATTGGGAAATCGCCATGTAATGCCTTGGCTTCGGCAATGCCATTTGCCAATGCTTTAACGGCATTTGCATCCATTGAATGCGGCAAACAAAGGTTTAAAAACCCCGCGCGCGGCTCCGCCCCCTTGGCAATAATATCTGAAACATTGGCCATAATTAGTTTATAACCAACATCTTCGGGCGCATCACTTTTTAGGAAATGCGTCCCCTCAACAATTGTGTCGGTGGTGTAAATTGTAGGTTTGGTGAATTTGGGTAAAATTGCAATATCGTCTTTAAAGCCAAGGGCGTTTTCATCCCCGCCACTTAAAGGCTTGAGGATTTCGGCGATAATTGCAAATTCATCCATTTTTCAAATTATACTTGTTTCTCACGGGCGCTAACTGCCCCGGTTTCATTGGCAATTTTTTCCAAAATCCCATTAACGAAACCCGCATTTTTTCCGTCGCCAAAAGAGGCAATTATGGAAACATATTCATTAATGATAACTGCAACCGGAATATTAAGATAATTCATCAATTCATAAACCGCAGAGCGTAAAACCGAACGGGCGATTGGATCAATACGATCAAGCGTCCAGTCTTTTGCAAGACGTTTTTCAATCTGCGCATCCAGCATTATAATGTCATCAGAAGCATTTTGTACTAGCTTGCCAAAAAATTCACGATTGGCAAAAAGTGGCGCATCACCGCTTTCGTCACCATCATCCAAATCATAGCGATCTGAAATACGATATTCGTTAAACTCGCGCACTACATAATCAACTGGCTTTGTCGTAAGCTCGATTTGATAAAGCGCCTGCACCGCAGCAAGACGCGCACCGCGCAATGCCTGAATTGATTTTGAAACTACCGGCTTAGAAGTCATTAAACGCCCCCTTTGTCGAGACGCTTTTTAATCTCAATGACGGTGATTGCAGCAACCGCAGCTTCTTTACCCTTATTTTTTTGGGTACGTGATGCGCGTGCCAATGCCTGTGCCTCATTTTCAACGGTCAATATGCCATTACCAATTGCAAGCCCCTGCACGGTCATATCCATAATTGCACGCGCGCTTTCGGTACAAACATGAACATAATGCGATGTTTCACCACGAATAACGCAGCCCAAAGCAACATAGCCGTCAAAGCTTCTGCCAGTTGGTTTATGGCCCGAACGCTCAGCAGCAGCGATAATAGCAGGAATTTCCAAAACCCCAGGCGCACGAACAATATCAAAATTAGAGCCATAGGCCTTGATAACTTCAGAGGCACCGGCAATCAGTTCATCCGCAATATGGCGATAATAATCACCGACAACAAGTAGAATATTTAATGGGTCTTTTGGCATAATTTAAACCTTTCACTTGTCTTTATTGCTTTTATTACCAAAGCTCAACCATCTATCAACATATCGTGCCAGAGGGTCAATCTCTAGGTTGATTTTTCTACCAACAAAAGATTGCGACATATTTGTTACCGCCCAAGTATGCGGTATTATGTTTAATGTAAAATTAGTTTCACTTACATCATTTACCGTAAGTGAAATACCATCAAATGCAATTGATCCCTTTTTGGCAATCAATGGCATTAATTCTTTGGGTGCAGAGGCAATAATAACATGGCTTTCGGCATCATTAGTAATGCTTTCAATAAAGCCAACACCATCAACATGACCCGAAACGATATGGCCGCCTAATTCATCACCAATTTTTAGGCTTGGCTCAAGATTGACCTTATCGCCGATTTTCCAATCGCCCAATGTGGTTTTGGCGATGGTTTCACCGGAAATTTGTACTTTCCAATAATTTTGTACCCCATCTGCTTTTCCAGACTCAATAATGGTCAAACAAGTTCCATTATGGCAAACCGAGGCACCAAGCGTTAATGCCGTCAACGGAATTTCACCATTAAATGTAAATATCCTATCCCCTTCGAGGTTTTCAATATTTTTTAATTCGCCTTGGGCAACGATAATTCCGGTAAACACTATTTTTTAACCTCAAAATGGCGCAACATGTCGCCGTCCAATTTAATTTGCTTTATTTGCGCCAGTTTTATGACTTGTTCAAGGGTTTCAAAACCCAAATTGGCAAAAACATCAACCCCATCGCCACCAATAATTTTTGGGGCAAGAAACCAAAAAATCTCGTCAATCAAGCCTTGCTTTAGGAAACTTGCCGCCAATTTGCCACCGGTTTCAAGCATCAGGGTATTTAGACCCAAATCAGACAAAATCTCTAGCGCTTGTGGAATGGAAAGGCCATATTCATCACGCCCAATGCCATAAAGGTGAACATTATCCCCAAATTTGGTTTTTGTCCCCTGTAATGCTTTATCAAAGAAAATAATCGACTTGCCGCCAATTGCGTCATTGACAATATTGTAATCAGCAGGCGTTTTAAGGTTGGAATCAAAGATAATTCGCGCCGGCATTTGTGATGGAGGATAATCCACGCCACGCAAATTAAGATTAGGATTATCTTTTAAAACCGTTCCAATTCCGCAAATTATGCCATTTGCTACCGCACGAAGTCTTTGAACCTCACCCCGCGATTTTTCGTTGGTAATCCACTTGCTTTCCCCATTTTTAAGCGCAATTTTACCGTCAATTGAGGTAGCAAGTTTAAGAAAAATCTTTGGGCGCATTATTTTGCCAATATATTTATTATATATATCATTTGGTCTGATTTTTGTCCTGTTCAAGGACATGTTTTAATTCGTCTTCAATAAAGCGGTTAAAATCCTGTGGCTTAGAAAAATCACGATATACTGAGGCATAGCGCACATATCCCACGGGATCAGTTTGCGCCAATGCCTTCATCACATATTCACCGACAACAGTGGTCGAAAACTCACTCTCGCCAGTTTTTTCAAGCTCACGGCTAATGGAATTGATTAATTTATCAATTGTTTCATCAGAAATTTCACGTTTCCTAAGCGCAATCGACAATGATTTATGAAGCTTGTCATAGGAAAAGACTTCTTTTGTACCATCACGCTTTATAACTTTTAATTCGCGCATTTGTACGCGTTCAAAAGTTGTGAAACGGGCATCACACTCCGGGCATTGTCTGCGTCGTCTTATTGCCGCCCCGTCTTCAGTGGGGCGACTATCTTTAACGATTGTATCAGTGCATTTGCAGAACGGACAGTGCAATTTTTATCCTATCAATTGATTTAGCAATAGATTGGGAATTTTTGGCAAAGTGCCTCAACTTCCTGCTTAACTTTTGCTTCAATAGCTTTATCACCTTCTGGTGAATTTACCAAGCCATCTAACACTTCAACGATTTTTTGACCGATGAATTTAAACTCATCTTTGCCAAGACCACGCGAAGCACCAGCAGGAGAACCCAAACGGATACCAGATGTAACAGTTGGCGGTGCAGAATCAAACGGCACACCATTTTTATTACAAGTAAGGTTTACACGACCAAGCGCATTTTCGGCATCACGACCAGTTAGTGATTTAGGGCGCAAGTCAACCAAAACAACGTGGGTATCAGTACCACCTGAAACCAAATCATAGCCACCGTCTTTAATAGTTGCCGCAAGGATTGCCGCATTATCAACCACATTTTTGGCATAGACTTTGAATGATGGCTGCAATGCTTCGCCAAATGCCACTGCTTTGGCAGCAATTACGTGCATCAATGGCCCACCCTGAATACCAGGGAAGATGGCTGAATTGATTTTCTTACCAATATCCAAATCGTTTGAAAGCACCATACCGCCACGTGGGCCACGAAGGGTTTTGTGGGTTGTTGTGGTAACAACATGTGCATATTCAAGTGGGTTATCATGCGCACCACCGGCAACAAGACCCGCAAAATGCGCCATATCAACCATGAAGAATGCGCCAACTTCATCAGCAATTTCACGGAATTTTTTGAAATCAATTTTACGCGGATAGGCAGAACCACCAGCAATAATAAGTTTTGGTTTGGCTTCTTTTGCGGTCTCCAAAACTTTGTCATAATCAATCAAATGATTATCTTCACGCACACCATATGAAACCACATTAAACCATTTTCCAGATTGGTTTACTTTTGAACCATGGGTTAAGTGACCACCAGCAGCCAAATCAAGACCCATAAAAGTGTCACCTGGTTTTAAAAGCGACATGAATACAGATTGGTTTGCTTGTGAGCCTGAATGCGGCTGTACGTTTGCATATTGGGCATTAAACAATTGTTTCGCGCGCTCAATTGCGATATTTTCAACAATATCAACACATTCGCAACCGCCGTAATAACGTTTCCCAGGATAGCCTTCAGCATATTTATTAGTAAGAACCGAACCTTGTGCCTCTAAAACCGCTTTTGAAACGATGTTTTCAGATGCAATCAGTTCAATACCTTCCTGTTGGCGATGTGCCTCTTGTTCGATTGCTGTGAAGATATCTTTATCTCTTTGAGCAAGATCTGAAGAGAAAAAACCGCTCAGTTCGTCTGAAGTATATGATGACAATTTAACTATCCCCTGAATTTAACATGGGTTTGTGAAAACCCTCTCAGAAACATGTAACAAAGTGGTTCACAACCATTGTTACAATTCGCCCCTCTAATAGCGTTATAGCCAGAATAAACAAGATTTATTTTCTTTTTTTGTTGTTTTTTGCAAAATTTGCAAATTAAGCTATTTACAGAATGAATTTTTGTTTTACATTTCGCCTAGATTAATGAATTGATTACAATAATAAATATTGAACTGATAATTATACTTGTTGGTAACATTTTTATGCTTTAGTCATTCAAGTCAAATAGGGAAGCTTATCTTTGTCGCAACACTTATCTTTGTCACAACACATAGATTATGTGGGTGTGCAATTTTTTTATTGTATGCCGCGTTCAAAAACAAAAATATAATTAGATAAGATTTTTTCATATTTTATGGGGTTAATGGATTTGGACTTCCTCCAAATCTATCGTGTATTTTGTTGAGGGAAAAATGACAGAAACTAAAACAAACCAGAAACTGGAATTGTTGGACATGACGACAACTATCGTTGCCGCATATGTCGGTGCAAATCCAGTTTCTATGGACGCTATTCCAACGCTTATCGCATCTGTAAAAAAGGCTCTTAGTAGCGAATTAGATGTCGAAAGCGATAAAAATGGCGATAAGCTAAAACCAGCAATAAGCATAAATAAATCTATCACAGATGATTTCATCATTTGCTTAGAAGATGGTAAAAAGCTTAAAATGTTGAAACGTTATCTGCGTTCAAATTACGGCCTTAGCCCAGAAGATTATCGCAAGCGTTGGGGATTGCCTGCTGATTATCCAATGGTTGCACCAAATTATGCTGAAAAACGCTCTAACTTTGCCAAGAAAATTGGCCTTGGGCGCGGCGTTCGCGGTAAATAGCCTTCTAGTCTTCAAAAAAAGGGTGGCATTGCCACCCTTTTTTATTGGCTAATTCACTTTGGACCAAACTTCTTTGTCGCAGACACCGTCTCCGGCAACGCATCCTTTTATTTCAAGCTTGCTCTGATTTATTGTGACCGTTCCATTAAACGTCATGAAGCCAGGCATCGAAGGATGCTTCATGCCCTTACCTTTCCACACATTTGGCGCGGTTGTTTTCATGCCGTGGCACATTTCAAAGCCGACTTTTTTGCCTTTGGTAATTTTGCAAAACAAACCATTATTGACAACTTTAACTTCGACAATATCACCGTTAGGACGCTTCCAATTTCCGGTTTCATCACCTGCGAAAGCCGGAATGGCGCATAATAAAACAACTGCTGCGGGGATAAGTAATTTTCTCATAGTCAAACCTCCATTAAAGCAATGGCCAAGGTTTGCCCGAAACGTGTAAATCTATCTTAGCCAAGCTCTGAACAGTCTTCAAATAGGCAGAAGGCTTGGTAATTTTTTAGCAAATGTTACAAGAATATTCTATTATTAGGATGCGTAAATATTGGGTTTTGAACACGGCAAATCGTCACACCTTATTACGCTTTTCAAGCATCATGAGTAATTTTCTTTTTGCCAGCTCAATCTGATGGGCGCGCGCGGTATTGGCGGGTGTTGTTACCGCAACCTCAAGACCAGTCAAAGAATCAACGGCCCGAACTTGGGTAAAATTACCAATATTCACAAACTCAAAATAAAACTCGCGCCTATCATTCATAGACGCGAGCTTAACATAGAAATTATTTAAGAAAAAGAATAATTTAAGCCGCTTTGGCGATTTTTAAACGACCAAAGGCTTCTGATACTTTGCGCACCAACTCATCGCATAGTTCATCGCTATGAAGTGGGGTTGGGGTAAAGCGCAATCTTTCCGTGCCGCGTGGAACGGTTGGGAAATTAATCGGCTGTACATAAATATCATATTCTTCAAGCAATAAATCAGAAAGCTGTTTACATTTAACCGCATCACCCACAAAAAGTGGAACAATATGGCTAGTTGAAGTTTCCATAATTGGCAGACCAGCATTACGGAAGGCATCTTTCAAATATTGCGCCTGACGCTGATGTTTGGCGCGAAGTTCACGACCTTTTTCAGACTTAAGGATTTGCACGCTTTTCAAAACCCCTGCCGCCAAAACTGGTGCCAGTGAAGTTGTGAAAATAAAGCCAGGTGCAAGCGAGCGAATAGCATCAATAATGGTGGCGCTGGCAGTGATATAGCCCCCCATCACGCCAAACGCCTTTCCCATTGTGCCTTCAATAATATCAAAGCGCTGCATAAGGCCATCACGTTCGGCAACGCCAGCACCGTGTTCGCCATACATACCAACGGCATGAACCTCATCAAGATAGGTCATTGCGTTGAATTCATCCGCAAGATCCAAGAATTCTTTCATTGGCGACATGTCGCCGTCCATCGAATACACGCTTTCAAACGCAATCAATTTCGGTGCAGATTGCGGTGCTTTTTCAAGCAATGAACGCAAATGCGCAACATCATTATGGCGGAAAATACGTTTTTCACAGCCAGAACGACGAATCCCTTCAATCATTGATGCGTGGTTTGATTCATCAGAAAAAATGATACAGCCAGGAAGAATGCGGGCAATCGTTGCCAATGTTGCATCATTTGAAACATAACCAGATGTAAACAACAGTGCAGCTTCTTTTTGGTGAAGATCCGCAAGCTCACGCTCTAGCATAGTGTGGTAATAGGTATTACCAGAAATATTGCGGGTTCCACCTGCACCAGAACCAACATCATCAAGTGCCTCACGCATTGCATCAAGAACCTCATCATTTTGGCCCTGACCCAAATAGTCATTTGAACACCAAACGATAATATCCTTTACGCCAGCGTCCGTATAATAACGCGCATGTGGGAAATTACCTTTATAACGTCTGATATTGGTGAAAACGCGGTACCGTCCTTCATCTTTGATTTCAGAAACAGCATTTGCAAAAGCGTTGTTATAATCCATACCTCATGGGGACTGCTGTCCCCCTCCCCGCTAATTCAACATTTCTTTAGCATATAATAACAATGAAAAGAAATTACCTTGACGCAAAATGTCGCAGGTTAAAGCTTTAGCGCATTGCAGCCCTGTAAATAAAGGCTAAATTGCACCAAATTTGTCAAATACCAAACCTAAAGTAAGCTATAAAACAAAAACCCCCGTTCATCACGAGGGTTTTAAGTTTATTTTATTATTTTTGCAATCCAACAACCCGCAAAGATTGCTGCATCGGTTTAAACATTAAATATATTTAAAGTTTGAATTTTACCTGATCAGACCAGAAACGTTCTAATCGAAGTAATGTTTTATTGGATGCGCTAAGCGAATCTGCATCGATGCCCCCCACCGGTGTAACTGTATTTGCCTGACGGTTAAACATTCCCTCAAGCTGTTCACGAACTGCATGGCCATTTTGTGTTAGACGTAGTTTTAATTGGCGTTTGTCGTGATTTGATTTTTTGCTTTCAACATAATCAAGTTCGTGCAATTTTTTAAGATTATACGAAACGTTTGAACCAAGATAGCAACCTTTGGCACGCAATTCGCCCGCAGACCATTCATCAGCACCAATATTATAAATCAATAGTGCTTGTACCGGGGTCAATTCCTCGTGACCAGAACGGTCAAGTTCATCTTTTACAACGTCCAAAAGCTGTCTATGCAAACGTTCAACCAAAGCAAGCGCTTCTTTATATGTTGAAACTTGTCCAACAGCGTCGGTTTTTTTAACCTCATGTCCGCCGATATAGTCGCTTAAGAGAACATCGCTCTTAATAGGGGTTGCCCCCAAAGATTTTACCACACCCATTTTATACCCCTGTCAATTTCTTCGACATTATTATTTCATTGTTCTAGCAAAAAATGTCTAAAATCTATTTAAAGGGGCATTAACCTTTGACTAAGCATAGTTTTTATGAATGTTAAACAAAATATTACCCGCGAGTTACTTTGAAGATATTTCATTTGTTTTCAAAGGGTTGCGCCATAATAACCTGCATTAAAATGGCAATTAAATTCCACATTAAGAAAATGGGTATTAACCTTTGACACAAATTGCCATTAACTATGTTTCAATTCGGTACAAATTTTAATAAATTTTGAAGCAAATTTTTCTGATAAGTAAATAATTTTGTTATATTTATTCACCCATTTACTGCTTTTACTGCAATATCTGCAAAGTCGCAGAAGAAGCCGTCAATTCCCGCAGCCATAAATTGCTTGATTTCCGCCTCTAAATCACCGTGGTGGCGTAAATATAATGGTGAAAGGCTTATCCCCTTACGAAATTCATCGGCAAGAAAGTAATTTTCGGCACGGAATGTCCAAGGATGAAGCTTAAGCCCAACCGCGTGACAATCCCCAACCAATGATGTTGGTGGCAAGGATTTATTGTTTTTATCGCGCGGAATAATCATGGTTTTTTCAGGGCCAATGCCATAAGCATAGCTTGCAATTTCTTTTAGCCCCTCACCACTTATCATTTGTTGATAGGTTTTGCTAAAACCGCTTTGGCTATCCCATGGCCCACCTTCCGCCGCCATAAGCTGAATAAGTTTTACTTTGGTCTTTTGTGAAAGGCGTTTAAGGTTTTCAACCTCAAAACTCTGGATAAAGATTGGCGCTTCGGCACTATTTAATCCAAAACGGTCGATAAGTGATAATAAGGGTTCATCAAAATCAAGATTTTGGGTTAAAAAATATGATGGATGTTTGGTTTCTGGATACACACCAATTTCGCGCCCATATTCTTTTGATGCCATTTCACGCAATTGCAAAATCTCTTCAAAAGTTGGAATTGCAAACTGCCCATCATATTTTGTGTTTTGTGGGCGAAGTTGTGGCAACCGTTCTTTGCAACGCAATGTCTTGATTTCAGCAATGGTAAAATCTTCGGTAAACCAACCGCTTAATTTTTCGCCATCAATGGTTTTTGTGGCTTTGCGATTGGCAAATTCGGGCTTGTCGGCGACATCTGTGGTATCACTAATATTATTTTCATGGCGGCAAATTAAATGCCCATCTTTGGTGAATACCAAATCAGGCTCGATAAAATCGGCACCCATTTTTATTGCCAGCTCGTATGACGCAATCGTATGTTCGGGGCGATAACCAGATGCACCACGGTGTGCAATGACTATTGGCTTTTTATAATTTATTTTTTGCACCGTCTTAATTCCCCCATCTGCCAATGCGGCATCATTTGCACCAGATATTGCAACAAGCGCCAAAGAATGCGTAATTAACTGTCTTTTTGTAAGTTTCATATTGAAATCTTTTCGAGAATGTTACAACATTTTATAATTAATAAGCGAATGGATAATAAATGAAAACCATATCATCATTTCTTCTTGGCGTAACCTGTGCCAGCCTTGTTTCGGGCGCAGCATTTGCACAATCAAACAACACAAATAAATTCTTGGCATCAAAACAATTTGGCGAAGCCACCAAATATCTGGCAGAAGATTTTGACAATATTGTAAAGGAAACCATCAATTTAACAGAAATCCCTGCGCCGCCATTTAAAGAGACCGAACGTGGCAAATATTTCCAAACGCTTTTACAAAGCACAGGGCTTGAAGAGGTTGAAACCGATACGGTCGGCAATGTCATGGGGCTTTATAAAGGCAAAAAGCATGACAAGGTTTTGGTGGTTGCCGCCCACCTTGATACGGTTTTCCCGGCGGGAACGGATGTTAAGGTTAAAATTGACGGCAATAAATATAAAGCACCCGGCATTGGTGATGACACCGTAAGCCTTGCGGTAATGGTATCATTAATCAAGGCATTAAAAGCCAGCGGCATCCAAACCCAATATGATATTCTTTTTGTTGGCAATGTTGGCGAAGAAGGCCCTGGCAATTTGCGCGGCACAAAATATCTTTTCAATGAGGGTAAATATAAAGGCAAAATCAAATCCTTTATTTCATTTGAACCGGGTGCGGCGGGCGATATTACCGATGCGGGAATTGGCTCTAAACGTTATAAAGTTGATTTTAATGGCCCAGGTGGGCATTCATTTGGCGACTTTGGTATCGTTAGCCCTGCCTATGCTATGGCGGATGCAATCACCAAATTCACCGAATATCCCAAAGAATTAAAGAACCAAACCACCTATAATGTCGGCATTGTCGAAGGTGGCACATCGGTTAACTCAATCCCGTTCAAAGTATCGATGACGGTTGATATGCGCTCGGCCTCCGCAGATGATCTGAAACAGCTTGATGATTATTTTGTTTCCATCCTTCCCAAAGCGGTTGAAAATGAAAATTCAAAACGCAGCACCCGCAAAGGCGAAATTTCATACAAAGCCAATATAATTGGTGAAAGACCGGTTGGCAAAACCGCACACGATACCGAAATTTTTAAAATTACCGAAGGGGTTTATAAAAAATACGGCTATCCGCTTTCCACTTCGGCAAGTTCAACTGATTCCAACGTACCAATGTCATTGGGCATCCCCGCCCTTACCCTTGGTTCAGGCATAGAAAGCTTTAACGCCCACTCCCCCGAAGAATATCTGGTAATCGAAAAAGAAAAGAACCTAAAAGCAATCGCCGCGAATTTGGCAATTGTGGTTTTAAACGCGAATTAAAGTGTAAAAATGGCATATAGAACTGTGACAGATATAAATTAATCCATTCACAAACAATAGATAACTATTACAATTATACAACATATTAAAAACTGTTGTAAGAATATAATATTATCAATATAGAATTCAATCTTGTATTGTGCACTTAAATGCATTACCAAATAATGTGTCTTGTAAGATAGCAAGTTCTGAAAACATTTATTGCATTTTGCCGCTCTTTTGTGTCACTAGCAATGAAGTATATAGATAAGTTGATAATCAACGCTTGTATTTGACCGCATAAATCAATCAAATGTTCAATTTCTTGTCTGTTTATTAAATTAGCACTATTATAAAGATGTTGTTGCACAGCAATCATATCGCTATATTGTGGACTATGACTATTTAAAACCTTTGTACTCATAGAGTTAGATTTTAGAAAATCAATTTTTTCTAATAAAATCATATCATTTGGGTGGTTTTCACTTTTTGCCCAAAGACTATGTGCAAGTGACGCTCTAACATGCCTAATTTTTTTAAAACCATCCCATGTAATTTCCATTACTTGGTTTTCAGGTGGAGTAAAGTTTTTACAACAAAAATCTTTTAAGGATTTTTGGATTTCTTTTTCTGAAAAATTGTCATCAATATAACGATTAAGCATGTCCTCATCTTGACGATATAGATCAATTAATAATTTTGCCATAATTGCTTCAAGCGTTGAATATTGAGATATTAATACCCCGCCTGCAAATGCTATATTTATTATCTCTGAATGTTGTTCAAAAATATTCGTACCCAATTTTAAAAAAAAATCTTCACCATCATTATTGTATTTTCTCATTCGATTGCCCCTTGTCAACAATATCATAGATTGATATTGTGTATTTTCAAGCAGGGGAAGGACTTATGAGCATTACCGCATATATTGTTGATGAAAGTAGTAACTTCAGTGAAATTATGTTTGATATTGATAATCCAAATGACCAAGAGATAAACGATAAATTGGGTTGTGAATTTGATAGAATAGAAGCATCAAATTATTTTTTGTATCCTGAAGTTGCAGTATATAAATCTGATACATCAGATAAGTTTTTTTTAATTGGCCAAGTTGATGCAGCAGGAAAAAGAAAAAGCATTAAGCTAGACGATACAAAAAAGCGGAATATTTTGAAAGCAATTGATAAATACACTAAAACTTAATGACAATTTTTTAGAAAAAACTGCTTTAAAATTCCGCTGCACCCGCAAAAAGGCGTGGCATCATTCATGAACAATATTTACGAAAATATTTTATGCGTTCGCCATTACATATAGGTCGGAGTTTTTCAAAAACTCCGACCTATTGTTTGACTTGGCGTCAATTGCCGAGACCAAAGACGAGGAAAATATGACATTCACCCGCACTTTTTCTTCTTATATGACAGCACGAACTGAGGCGATGGTCTCATTTGACTGCAGAATTGAAGCAATTAAACACATTATGCGTATAAATATCAACGCATAGTTACAAGCTGTGTAATAAATTGTAATGAATTACATATTATTTCATATGTCTTGCATATAGTTGGTCGAGGTTAAGAACCCTTGTCCCGTCCAGATATTCAAAATCTTCTCTATCTGCTTCAAAACAAATATCTTTATAAGTAAAGAATACCTTTGTGCCACGGGGGGCATATTCGGCAATTATTGTTTCTTTGGGAATTTTATAAAATATCTTTTGTGGTGTTTTATAAAAAGTCACATCAGGATATAAACGTAAGTTGAAACGCGGCTTTATAGACTTCATTTTAATTCCTTTCTTAGAAAAGAATCAAATTCTAACACTCCAAAACCCGATGCAACTTCCTGTAAAATAGGCACTTTCAATGGATATGGTGGCCTTTAGGTCATTTACTTCATTCAACAGCTTCGTAACAACTTCCGTGCAACGGGGAAGCACTGCCCCCGTCTTGCTTCGCAAGCCACCTCCCCCGCTGACGCAGGGGAGGATAAGTGCGGTTAACTCCTTCCCTTGAGGGAAGGTGGATTTTGACCACAGGTCAAAAGACAGAAAGGTGAATGGCAATAGTTGTGCATCAGCGGCGGTGGTTCTAAAATCAACGCCGCCAACCCCCTTCACCCGCTGCGCGGGAGCTTCCCTCAAGGGAAGCAGTTAAGCAGCATTGTCCCCACCCTTATTTTTACCATTAAAATTATGAAGCCATCAGCCAAATCAGAGACCTGATGCTTGGCCACGGATGTCAGGAAATGTCAGGGTTTTGGGTGGGGTGTTTTTTGCTTTTGAATTTGTCCAAATCCCAAAATGTCAACAAATGTCAACATTTACGGGGGGATGAGAAATTAGGCCAATAATCGACATAGGCAATTGATTAATAATGGTTTTATTTGGAAATAATATTGTTACAAATGGGTAAAATGGTTAAAACACTAATGTCACCCCGCATAAACGAAGTGCATTGCGGGGTCTATTTAATTTTGCCTTTAAAATTCATGAGACCCCGCAACAAGTGCGGGGTGACAGTTTCTCTTAATTTTTATGATTGCAACATAAGGCGGTTAAAACCGCTTGAGTAACAAAATTATTAAAACATTTTAGTTGCGGAGTTTGCACAAAAGTTCTAATCGCACTTTATCTTTAAAAGGCAATTTACATGACCCAATTTTTCCCCGATTTTCGCCCTCGTCGTACACGCTCACAAGATTGGTCACGCCGTTTGGTGCGTGAAAAGACTTTAACGCGCGATGATTTGATTCTTTCACTAATCGTGCATGATGGGGACGATGCGCCGCAACCAATCCAATCAATGCCTGGCATTTCGCGCTATTCCTTAAAAGGTGCAATTGAGCAGGCAAAAATCGCGGCGGATTTGGGCATTCCTATGATTTCGGTTTTCCCACATATTAACCCCGCCAAAAAAGACGAAATGGGCACAGAGGCTTTTAATCCAGATGGTCTTATCCCGCAATTCATTGCCGAGGTTAAGGCAAAAGTTCCAAACATCGGTATTATGTGCGATGTCGCGCTTGATACCTATACTTCACACGGGCATGATGGTTTGATTGATGAAACCGGCTATATGCTTAATGATGAAACCACTGAGGCTTTGGTTAAACAGGCACTAACCCAAGCCGAGGCTGGCGTCGATGTGGTTGGCCCATCCGATATGTGTGATGGGCGCATTGGGGCAATCCGCCAAGCATTAGAAGAAAACGACTTTATCAACACCAAAATAATGGCCTATGCCGCGAAATATGCATCTGGCTTTTATGGGCCTTATCGCGATGCCGTTGGCTCTAAAGGTGCATTAAAGGGTGATAAAAAAACCTATCAAATGGATCCACTCAATAGTGATGAGGCATTGATTGAGGTTGCAATGGACATTGAAGAAGGTGCGGATATGCTTTTGGTTAAACCAGGCTTGCCTTATATTGATGTTTTGCGCCGTATCAAAGATGAATTCAAAATGCCAACTTTTGCCTTCCAAGTATCAGGTGAATACGCAATGTTGGAGGCGGCAATTCAACATGGCTGGCTTGATGGTGAACGTGTGCGCATGGAAACCCTACAATGCTTTAAACGCGCGGGTGCGGATGGCATTATTACCTATTGGGCAATCGAAGCGGCAAAAAGGCTTGGGGCATAAGGTTTTACATGAAGAAAATCTTCTTTTTAGCCGCCGCAATAATTTTGTCCGGCTGCCAAAGCCCAGCTATTGAGGCAACGAAACCAATGGAAAAACCACAAATCGTTGGTGGCGATAGTGATGCACATGGCTGCAAAGCTTCGGCGGGCTATACATGGTCAAAAACACGGGCCACTTGTGTAAGGGTTTGGGAAGTTGGGACTAGGCTTAATTCATTTGGTAATGGCAACAAGCCATCAGAATATATAATAATTAGAAATGGCAATAATGGGCCAATAGAATTATTTGGACCCAATATAAACGGCATCGTCCTTAAAGGCAAAAAACCAAAGTGGAAAGATGAACAAGGCAATTATACGATTAATATAGAAAATATAAGCACTCAGCCATTAGCAAATTCAAGAATGAATATGCTTATATTGTGCAAAGTGAACAATGATTTAACCGAAACCGGCCTTGCCTTCATTTATTTAGATTAATTGCTTTTTGTGCTTTTTAACAAAATTTAAAAACCGAACTTTAACTAATTCATTGCATATTGCCCGTAATTCAGGGAATTAGTATGTCAGCAAATAGTAATCGACCGATTATTATCAAAAAGGTTAAAAAGGTTGCGGGCGGGCACCATGGTGGCGCGTGGAAAGTTGCGTATGCCGACTTTGTGACCGCGATGATGGCATTCTTCCTTTTGATGTGGTTGATTAATACGACTTCGCCTGAACAAAAGCGCGGTATCGCCGATTATTTTGCCCCTGCTTCTCTTTCGGCAACGACATCGGGTGCGGGTGGTATTCTTGCGGGTACGGCACTTGGTGAATCGGGCGCAATGCAACAGGGTTCGACCGCAGTAACCGATGATAAGGCAACGCCAAACGCCAATGGCGAAACCTCTGGCTCAACTGGTGAAGATACCGAAGCTTCGCAACAAGAAAACGCCGAATTCCAACAAGCGGAAATTTCACTGCGCCAAGCCTTGCAAGATTTGCCAGAACTAGCGCAGCTTTCAAACAATATCATTGTTGACCAAACCAAAGAAGGCTTGCGCATTCAGTTGGTTGACCAAGAAGGTCGCCCAATGTTTGAACCAGGCTCGACCGAGCCTAATGACCGTGCCAAAGCGCTATTGCGTGCGGCATCCCGCGTTATTATGCAATTGCCAAACCAAATCATTATTTATGGTCACACTGACGCGTCACAAAATACCGACCCTAATAATTCAAATTGGGAAATTTCAACTGCGCGTGCCAATGCTGCACGTCGGGTTTTGGCGGCATCGGGCATTCCCGATGATAGAATTTCACAAATCGCCGGAAAAGCTGGTACAGAGCCGTTATTCCCCGATGACCCATACCAACCGGCCAACCGCCGTATTGCCATCGTTTTAAAAAGGGCATCACCGCCATTACCAGGTAACCCATCTTTATAAAATAATATATTGATTTTTGGTGCATTTAATGTGTAATATGGCATCAAAAGAAGCATGAAATGACCACAGGTGAGAATAGTTTTTTTGGCATTGGTGCCGGAACGAATATAAAGTTTTATCTTACAACACCCCAAATCTGCCCCTATCTTGGCGACAGGTTGGAGCGTAAGATTTTCACAACCCTAAACGACCTTAATGCCAATGCCCTTAATGAAGCGCTGACCCATGCGGGTTTTAGGCGTTCGCAAAATATTGCCTATCGCCCGTCATGCGATATGTGTTCGAAATGTGTATCGGTTCGTGTTGTTGCAAATGATTTTGTGTTTGATAAAAAATGGCGCCGCATTATCGATAAAAACAAAATGCTTGTTGCCAGTGAATGTATTCCAATCGCGACCGAGGAACGGTACGAACTTTTGACCAAATACCTTGACACCCGCCACCTTAACCAAGGGATGTCTGGCATGAATGGCGAAGACTTTATTTCAATGATTGAAGAATGCGTCGAAAGCACAAGGATTTATGACTATCGCCTTGCCTATGATTGTGAAATGGGCAAAAAAGGGCAATTAATTGCCTGCTGCCTGATTGATGAATTGGGTGACGGTAGGTCATTAGTATATTCATTTTTCGACCCCAACTTTAACAAGCAATCTTTGGGTAGCTTTATAATCCTTGATCAGATTATTCAAACCCGCCTCTCGAATAAACCATATGTCTATCTTGGCTATTTGATTGATGGCTGCAACAAGATGGAATATAAATCCCGCTTTAAACCTTTAGAAGCCTTAGGGCTTCAAGGTTGGGGTAAAATTTAGCAAAAATAAATCATGGTTAATATTTATTAACCAAATCACCGAATGGTGATTCCGTAAAAAGAAGTTTCCTTTATTTACGGGGGTTTTAATGCGACTGAAGAATTTAGTTACAATTGCAATCATCAGCAGCGCTGCAATTGCAACCAATGCACTGGCAGATGGCTATTCATCACCATGGATTTTTTCATCATCAATCGGCACAGAAGTAAGCGCCCAAGGCACAGTTGTTAATGACGGTATCGGAACCGCCACTGACCTTAGTGCATATAATGCGGCATATAGCTCAAGCATCGTGCAAATGCGTGGTCGCAAATATGATGATATGTATAAAACCAATATCCATACATCATTCGAAGTGCGTTATGCATTATCTAACCTTACCGAAGTTTTCGGTTCTTTTGGTTATACCAATGCTTCTGCCAAAGGTAATGTGCAAATGGGCTGTTTGGTAAGCGTTGCAGCAAGTGGTGTTTGCGATACCAACCTTACCGGAAGCGCAAGTGATCTTGAGCAATATATGCTTGAACTTGGTTGGCGCCAATGGTTCGGTGGCAATTGGGTTAAAAATCCAATCAAACCATATTATGCGGTTCACGGCGGCGTTGTTTATACCAAAGAAGTATCGGTTGATATGAAAGCGGGGGCAAACTCACTAGGTCAAATGAAACTATTTGATGATGGTGTTACCTATACCGCTGGCGCTGATTTGGGCGCATCATATACCTTGTCTGATAGCATGGAACTCGCGGCAGAAGTTGGCGTAAGATATAATTCACCGCTTAAGAAAAATAATGCGAATAATTGTACTTATGGTGTTTGCGGAACCAATGACGTCAAAGGCCAAGTTACAATTCCAATTGCAGTTCGCCTTAATACAGTATTTTAATTTTGAAACCCACCAAATTAAAACCCCGTCAAATAATTTTGGCGGGGTTTTTGTTTTTAAATATTATAATCAGGATTTTCCAAATCAAATTGTTTTAAAGTCTTTCTGGAAACAAGCTTGCGCCATTTTTCATATAATTTTGCCTTGGCCCAATTTAAATCAAGCATTTCAGGCCGCGCCAAAATACAATTAAATTTGCGGTGATGATCGGTCGTGAAAAATGTGTCGCCATCTACCTCTAATAAGAATTCATTTTCTTCTGGTGCAAAGCTAAAGACAGGGGCATTATATTTTGCATTCCAAAACAATATCACTTTTTTATTTGCTTTGAATGACACGCTGTCCCATGACATTCCTTCGGATACGTCGGGCAAAGATAATAGAAACTGGCGTAATTCCTCTAATGTAACCATCGTTACAAAATATCACGCTATTGGTTTTTGGCAAACGAATTAATTTGACAAATAATCTCGAAATTTTTACAAATATCTGAAACCAATCAGGGGATAAAAATGGAAATAAATTTGAAAGATAAAACGGCGCTGGTTACAGGCTCAACCAAAGGAATTGGTTTTGCCATTGCCAAATCATTGGCAGGCGCTGGTGCACAAGTTATAATTAATGGCCGCACAAATGATGCCACCCAAAAGGCAAAAGCGGAAATCTTGGCGATAAATCCAAATGCCATAATTGAAACCGCACCGTTTGACCTCGCAACAGCAAAAGGAGCACAGGAATTATTCACGGCATTTCCAGAGGTTGATATTCTTGTCAATAATTTGGGTATTTATGGCGCAATCCCATTTACCGAAATTTCCGATGATGATTGGATGAATATTTTAAACGTAAATGTGGTTTCGGGTGCGCGCCTGTCGCGTCATTATCTGCCAAAAATGATGGCAAAGAATTGGGGGCGAATTATTTTCATTTCCTCTGAATCCGCGATAAATATTCCTGATGATATGGTGCATTATGGCACTTCTAAGGCCGCGATGCAGGGGCTTTCGCGCGGCATCGCCAAGGTTGCCAAAGGCACAGGTGTCACCTGCAATACTGTATTACCCGGCCCGACCATGACAGAAGGCGTTGAAGATTTCTTGCAAAATGTTATGGGCGGAAATGGCAAGTCACTCGATGAATTAGGGCGTGAATTTGTGGCAACTCATCGCCCAAGCTCTTTAACTGGGCGCTTTGCAGACCCGCAAGAGGTTGCAAATCTTGTAACCTATGTCGCCTCACCCCTTTCCTCCTCGACCACTGGCGCGGCATTAAGGGTAGAAGGCGGCATAGTTGAAAGTTTGATTTAATCAGCAGTCCGTTTTGCTTGACTACCTGAAACTGGCTTGCCTTTTGGCTTTATTGCAATTGGCGGGCTAGTTTTCGGGGCGTTGGTTTTGCGTATTTCAGCCATTAATATAAGCAGCATTATCACGCTTCTTTTTAACGGGAATATCGTCTTTCGACATATTCACAATTGCCTGAACTGTGGGCGGAATTTCAAGTTCTATCCGCCGATAATCAGAACCATCACGCGATCGACTTACAAAGTCATATTCAATCAAATAACGTCTTATTAACGCCGCATCACCAAATGAATGAAGACCATTTAGGAATTTGCTAAAGGCAATTTCATTGAATTTGGCATTTTGCGGAATACGTGACCAAAAGAACCACAAGCATAATTCGCGATGTGATTCTTTGGGCGGAAACCGCATTAGCACCAGATTATTATCAAAATATTTGGTAATTTTCTTAAGCGCATCTTGATTAGGTTTATCAACCATTATCGGCGCATCATTTGGTGCGATTGAAGCCCGAAAATGTTGAAAGTTTTTAAACCCCGCACCACGTGCAAGAATATTCAAAACCTCAAGATGGGATGGAGCTTTGTTTTCGTCAATTTCTTTTTTAATATGTTTGGCAAGTGCCGATATATCAGGCACGCCAAAGGGGAATATTTCCTTTGTCATTGTTCAATTTCCGTTAAAGTGCCGAAACAATTGTGGTTGCCGTCTTGCAATATGGCACATAACCAGATTGAACATAAAGATGCAGGTTTAGCCTATACGGCAACGCCTTGGTGAACTGCTGACCATGCGAGCCATATAATTCAAGCCGCAAAAATATTCAAGTCTCAAAAACTTTTGATAAGCAAAAATAGGCCAACTACGCCCAAAATCACTAATGATGCCTTGGCATAATTGCTATAAAATCCGCTTTGAATAAGGCTTTTTACGCTTTTTGGCATGGTTATAATCCACACACCTTTGGCAAGGCTCACCCAGCCAAAAAGCGTGATAATAACGCGCCAATCAAAACTAAAGCGGGAATAAATTGCAACCGATGCAAGACCAACAAACAAAGTCATAAGCCCGATTGAAAATGACAATGCGCCAACATTTTCAAAATCATCAACCAGTGTTTTCAGGCTGTCTTTGCGCAAAAGGAATATCGCCGAAAGGATTACGCCCATTCCGCCCCAAAAGCGCGCCAAAGAGTTTACCAATTCATATTCACTCATCTTTGCCTCCTGTAATTATATATAATCTTATAGGCAAAAATTTTAAAGTAAATTCGGGCTAATAATTTGTTTGTGCTAATCAAATATTGCCATAGCCGAAAAGTGTTTTATGAATATGGTTGTTAAAGCATAAATTTTGCGCAAAGCGGGGCTATCAAATGATAAGTGAAGAAAGCGAAATAAAGCTCAAGAATGATAAAGCATTTTTGGGGCATCCCAAAGGTCTTGGCTTCTTGGCATTTACCGAGGCATGGGAAAGATTTTCATATTATGGCATGCAATCACTATTGGTGCTTTATATGGCGAAATATTTGCTTCATCCGGGGCATATTGAAAATATTGCTTTCTTTGGTCAATTCACGGCGCATTATAACACGAATGATCCCACCGCTTTGTCATCTAAAATTTTTGGCGATTATGCGGCATGGGTTTATTTAACCCCAATCATTGGCGGTTTTATTGCCGATAAATTTTTAGGACGCACCAAAGCGGTTTTAACCGGCGCATTATTAATGGCGGCTGGTCACTTTATGATGGCGTTTGATTATACTTTCTTGTTTGCACTTTTGGCGCTTGTAATCGGTTCAGGCTTCTTCAAGGGTAATTTGGCATCACAAGTTGGTGGCCTTTATAAAGAGGGTGACAATCGCCGCGCCGACGCCTTCCAAATTTATTATCTTGCAATTCAGGCTGGTGTAATCACCTCACCCCTTATTGTTGGGACATTGGGGGAAAAAGTTGGTTGGCATTGGGGCTTTGGCGCTGCGGGTATCGGCATGTTAATTGCTGTTGCGATTTATGTTTGGGGCATCAAACATTTGCCAAAAGATGTCATTGAGCAAAAGAAAGAAAATGGCAAAGCCGCACCAAACCCATTAACATTTGAAGATTGGAAAATGATTGGCGTTTTGGTGCTTTTAATCCCAATTCTTGCTATCGGCCTTATTCCCAATATGGAAATTTTTAATGCCTATTTATTATGGGGCGACCGCGATTTTAACCTTGTTTTCATGGGCGATAAATTGCCAACAACATGGCTTGTAACACTTGATTCCATCTTCTCTGTGACATTGATGGCGGCGGTTGCAATCTTCTTCCGTTGGTATGGCACAAAATGGAAAGAACCTGATGAAATCACAAAAATGATTCTTGGCACCTTTATTGCCACTTTTGGTGCAATGTGCCTTGTTATGGCGGAATTGACCAAAGGTCCTGATGGCAAAATCGGTCTATTCTGGCCTGTGATGTTCCACATCATCAACTCAATTGGTTTTGCAATGGTGCTGCCGATTGCCTTGGCATTGTTTGTTCGCCTTGCCCCCATTCAATTGGCGGCAACTGTAACCGGTTTGTTCAACTTGACCTTGTTCGTTGCCAATAAATCGGTCGGGCAAATCGGCGCATTATTTGAAAAAATGCCAACCGTGCAATTCTGGTTATTACATGTGGCATGCGCCGCCTTTGCAACGGTCTGCCTGATAATTGTAAAGTTTGCGTTGAGGAAGAGATTAGCAGCGGCGTAATTAAATAGCAAAATCCGAAGAAATATAATCCACCGCACCATTTATGATACGGTGGATTTCAACACCGGTTTCAATAGGTGAATAAATTATTATATATTTTCTTACGGGAACCATTTTTACCCACAGTAGCTATTTCTAATATATAAAAAACTGAAAAGTTATATACATAATTTATATTATATTACTAACTAATTCGGAAACGATTCCTTATGGCTAGACCAATTAGAAAGATTAAAATACCTGTAATAATAGTTTGGCACTTAGCTAAAATATAAAATACGTTTGTAATATTTGGGACAGTATCTTTTTTATTTTCCTTACCTGATTTATTAATTCCAAAAAGGCACTCTTCCTTAGTTTTGATTAATTCACTGTTACTAAAACCCCCTACCGGGAAAGCATTTTGCACTGATATTGTAATAGCACTTGTAACTTTACTTCCTTCACCGTAAGAGCATTTGGTAAAAAAAGATTTATTTGCAAATTCTTCATATGTGATGTTTGGTGCCAAGTAAATGCCTGCAAAAATAACTAATGAAAAAAGCAACCAAATTATAGGCCTACCGAATGAAATACCAAAGTCAGACAGGCAGCCATAGATATAAGCAAGTATCGAATACGAATTAAATATTCCCTTTTCTTTTCGGACAGCTTTTATTTCCATCGCAAAGAAATATTTTTCGCGTTCGCTATCAAGCCCTTTTAAGGCAATTTGTCTTAAGGAACGCCAACATACAATTTCACTATAATGATCAGATTTGGTCGATTTTATATCAATTTTTTCCAAGCTTGGTGCTTGAATAAAGTCTGTTTGAATAAATACTGGTATCTGCTCAAATTTTGTTCCATTTAAACTCACATATCCGCTAAATTTGCTTCCAGACCAATTCGCCTCTCCAAAAAAAATAGCATCATCCCAATGACTAGCGCCTTTAAACTCACACTTTGTAAAAAACCCTTGCCACTCAATTTGTGCTTTCGTAAAATTGCAATCTTTATGAAAAATACAATATTGTATATTTATTCCTTTTGTAAACTTTGCTCCATGAGCTTCCACGTCATTGTGAAAATGCACATCATAAATGTGATTATAACCTTGAAATAAGGCGTTGTCTAACCATAACATTCCTTCAAAGATAGTTCTTTCTGAAATAAAGGCATTATTAAATTTGGCTTGCCTAAAATAACAAGCGCGTTTGAATTTAGTGGCAACAATTAAAAACTCACTATGAAATTCGCAACCACTAAAATTAGCATTATGATGAAATATAGCCCCAGAAAAATCTACCTTCCAAGGAAAAATGAAACCTGTAAAGTCAACTTCAGATACAAATTCATTATGAACAAAGGATACTGAACAACTATTAACCCACTCCATTGTTTCTTTGGAACCGGATAGAATTGCACCATTTGAATCTTGACTTTCAACTAACCAAATACCAGTCTTTTCAAGATGTTCACGTTCTTTTTTTCTCTCTAAAGCCCAATGGTTCCAAACATCTTTTCCTCGGTTATAGAGATTAATTGTTTCTATAATATCCATAGATAGTTTTCCCAAAAATAAATCTTATAATAACGAATTTTATTTTTTCGTACAATACTCAGCAACGCCCCTTGTGTAACATATATACCACACCTATCTATGAGGTGTAGGCAGGATTTAGGCTTATGACAACCTTGCCCTCCCTTGTTTAAAGGGGCGGGTCGGAGGGGGCGACACGGGGCAATATGCCCCCTCAGTCACGATAAATCGTGACAGCTCCCCCGTAAACAGGGGAGCATAATTTTTCGAATCCCGCCATAGATATTCTATTCAAAAGGGGGATTCATTATGAATCTTGATAAATTTACCGAACGTGCACGTGCAATAATCCAAGCGGGACAGATGGAGGCCATCAAAGCAGGCAACCAATATTTCACGCCTGAACACCTTTTAAAGGCATTGTTAGATGAGGATAAATCGCTTGCGGTCGGTCTAATCCGTTCGGCGGGTGGTCGCCCCGATGAGGCGAAACTTGCCGTTGATATGGCGGTTGCCGCCCTTCCCGTTGTGCAAGGTGGCAATGGGCAAATCTATATGCCCAACGACACCGCAAAAATCATCGCCCAAGCCGAAGATGCCGCTAAAAAAGCGGGCGACAGCGTTGTTCCTGCCGAGTGGTTATTGCTTGCAATTTCCACCAATAGTGCAACCAAGGCAGCAGATGCCCTAAAAGCGGCGGGTGTAACCACGCAATCTTTGAACATGGCAATTGGCATGATGCGCAAAGGCCGCACCGCAAATAGTGAGGGGGCAGAAGATCAATACGAAGCCCTTAAAAAATATACACGTGACCTTACCGAAGACGCAAAATCAGGCAAGCTTGACCCCGTTATTGGGCGCGATGAAGAAATTCGCCGTGCAATACAGGTTTTGTCACGCCGCACAAAAAACAATCCGGTTCTAATTGGTGAACCCGGTGTGGGTAAAACCGCAATTGCCGAAGGTTTGGCATTGCGTATTATCAATGGCGATGTGCCAGAAAGTTTGATGGATAAAAAACTTTTATCCCTTGATATGGGTGCATTAATTGCGGGCGCAAAATATCGCGGTGAATTTGAAGAACGCCTAAAAGCTGTGCTTTCAGAAGTACAGGCAACCAACGGCGGCATTGTGCTTTTCATTGACGAAATGCACACCCTTGTTGGTGCGGGTAAAGGTGATGGGGCAATGGATGCCTCCAACCTTTTGAAACCTGCGCTTTCACGCGGTGAATTGCGTTGCGTTGGTGCGACTACATTGGACGAGTACCGTAAATATATCGAAAAAGACCCTGCCCTTGCCCGCCGTTTCCAACCAGTTTTTGTTGAAGAACCAACAATTGAGGACACAATCTCAATCCTTCGCGGTTTAAAAGAAAAATATGAGGTTCACCACGGTGTCACTATTTCCGATAATGCCATTGTGGCGGCGGCAACCTTGTCAAACCGTTATATTGCCGACCGTTTCTTGCCCGACAAAGCCATTGATTTGATGGATGAAGCTTCGGCGCGTTTAAAAATGCAAATGGATTCAAAACCCGAAGAATTGGACGAAATCGACCGCAAACTAATGCAGCTTCGTATCGAAGCTTCGGCACTTGAAAAAGAAAAGGATGCCGCATCCCAAGATCGCCTTGAAAAGCTTGAGGACGAGATTGAGGAATTAGACAAAAAATCTATTGAGATGACCGAAAAATGGCGTGCTGAAAAAGCATCACAGGCGGATTCAACCAAATTAAAAGAAGAATTGGAAAAACTTCATCTTGAACTTCAAGACGCAACCCGAAGCGGCGATTATGCCAAAGCCGGCGAATTGCAATATGGCCGCATTCCAAAACTGGAAGAACAGTTGAAAAATGCGGGCGACAGCAAGCAAAGTCTGGTTTCAAAATCGGTTGATGCCGAACAAATCGCCGAAGTGGTTTCACGCTGGACTGGTATTCCAGTTGATAAAATGCTTGAGGGTGAGCGTGAAAAGCTTTTAGGCATGGAAGATAAGTTGCGTGAGCGTGTGGTTGGTCAAGAAGAAGCACTTGTGGCGGTTGCCGATGCCGTGCGCCGTTCACGTGCAGGGCTTCAAGACCCCAACAAGCCAATTGGTTCATTCTTATTCCTTGGCCCAACCGGTGTTGGTAAAACCGAACTTACCAAAGCATTGGCGGAATTTTTATTTGATGATGATACCGCCATCACTCGCCTTGATATGTCCGAATATATGGAAAAACATTCGGTTTCACGCATGATTGGCGCACCTCCAGGCTATGTTGGCTATGATGAAGGCGGTGCATTGACCGAGGCTGTACGTCGTCGCCCATATCAAGTTGTCTTATTTGATGAGGTTGAAAAAGCACACCCAGACGTTTTCAACGTGCTTTTACAAGTGCTTGACGATGGTCGTTTAACCGATGGTCAGGGGCGGACAGTTGATTTCCGCAATGTTATCCTTGTGATGACTTCAAACCTTGGTTCACAATATATTGCCGAACAAAAAGAAGGCGAAGATATTGAATTGGTGCGTCCAATTGTTATGGAAGCGGTTAAAGCCAATTTTAGACCTGAATTCATCAACCGTATTGATGAAATCATATTGTTTAAACGTCTTGGACGTGCGGAAATGGATAAAATCGTGCCAATCCAATTGAAACGACTTGAAAAATTATTGGCAAGTCGCGACATTAAACTTGAACTTGATGAAGATGCCAAAGAATGGCTTGCCAACAAAGGTTATGACCCAATTTATGGTGCAAGGCCTTTAAAACGTGTCATTCAGCAAGAGGTACAGGATCCACTCGCCAAAATGATATTAAAAGGCGATGTGCTTGATGGCCAAGCCGTCATTGCCCATGCCGAAGAAGGTCATTTGGTATTCAATGCCGGAAATGCGACCGTTCATTAAGTTTTTAAGTAATCACTAAATTATTAGGGCGTCATTTTGACGCCCTTTATTTATGCATTACATTAAATTTTCGTCACAAATTTGCCAATATCTGGTTTAAATAGAGCTTAAGTTGTATTTAATATTGGATTTACTATGAAAAATTTTGTCAAATTTGGTTTTACGGCAATGGCTTTGTTAATGTTTGCATCGCCATCATATTCGCAGAGCGTTTTAAAACAAGTGAATAAACAAGAACAGTTAGATACTGTTCAATATATTTATCCGAAAACAAATTTTGATGAAGAATATACAAAAAATGCCATTGCACTTGGCAATTCAACAATCAATGGCGTGCTATTTTACAAAATCACCAACGATGGTTTGGATGCCGCATTATTATCAACAATCAAACCCGAACCAGTAAGTGGGCATAAGGTTTTCCTTTATCCTTATACACCATATCTGGTTGAATATATAAATCTTTCAAAGAAGCAAGCACGTTCCAGAGATCCGCAAAAACGCAAAGTTATGGCGGATGAAAGGCTGTTTAACTATGCCTATTATTCTGAAACCGACAATTATGGACGCTTTAGCTTTGGTAAAATGAAGCCTGGGAAATATTTTTTATCGGCTGAAAAAATGGTTAGCGGATATTATTATACAACCGTTGCAACTGGACGTGCCGTAACTGACTTTAACCCATATTATGGACAGGTCGGTGTAACACAATATGAAAACCAACGCCAAAACTGGAGCGCGCTTGCCATTTTGGAAAAAGTCGTAGAAGTCAAAGAAGACGGTAAAATTGTCGAGGTCGATGCCCGATTAATGCTTAATCCTGATAGGCTTATTAAATAAGTTGCAGAATTTAACAAATTCTTGGCAATTGTTCCCCGACTAGCATGTCAACAATACGTGTGCCGCCAAATGCGGTTTTCATTTCGACTTGGGGGCGATTGCCTAATTTTGCCTTGCCAATAATACATGCGTCTTTGCCAAACTCATGCCCACGCATTGCCGCCAGAACATTTTCGGCATCTTGTTGCGGCACAAACAAAACCAGCGAACCTTCATTTGCAAGGTAAAGCGGATCAAAACCCAAAATCTCACAGAAACCACGAATTTCTGGCTTTAATGGCATTTTCACTTCTTCAAGCTCGATTACATGCCCACATGCATCAGCAATTTCATTTAATGCCGATGCCAAACCCCCGCGCGTAAGGTCGCGCGCGCATCGAACCACGCCAGCCGCCATTGCCACCGCCATCAAGTCGCCCAATGGCGCACAATCGGATTTAATCTCACCCTCTAGCATTAAATCACCGCGTGCTTGTAAGATTGCAGCACCGTGATGCCCCAAAAAGCCATTTACAATCGCCACATCGCCTTCTTGCACCTTCGATGCCGCAAGATTGACCCCATTTGGAATTAAACCAATGCCAGACGTGGTTATAAATACCTTATCAGCCGCACCGCGCGCCACAACCTTTGTATCACCAGTTACGATTTTCACGCCCGCCTTAAGTGCCGCATCGCGCATAGAGGCCGCAATTTTACGCAGGGTTTCAACCTCTAACCCTTCTTCAATAATGAAACTTGCCGAAAGCCATTTGGGAATTGCCCCGCCAACCGCCAAGTCATTGACCGTGCCATAAACCGCAAGCTTGCCAATATCGCCGCCATTAAAAAACAATGGATCAACCACAAAACCATCCGAAGTAAATGCAAGACGCGCACCCGATAATTCAGGTGGGATTTCAAGGCGTGCTTGATCTTCCATTTCGCCAGTATCTTCTGTGAAGAAATCGCGAATGAAAACGTCTTGAATTAAATCACGCATTGCCTTGCCACCGCCGCCATGAGCCAGCGTAACAATTTTAGCATTGGTTTTGTTGAATTTCGGGGCTTCCATTTTTATTCCTATGCTACTTCATGTTCGCGTCTGCCGCCATATTGATAATAGGCGGCGCATGCACCCTCTGATGAAACCATTAATGCCCCAAGCGGAGTTTCAGGTTTGCATTCAATTCCAAATTTAGGGCAATGAACCGGTTTTAAAAGGCCTTTTATAACCTCACCACACAACAAATCATCGGGTTCGCGCCCCGCCCCTTTGCCTGCACCATAGCCGACTTTAAACTTAACTTCGGCATCAAATTCCACAAATTCATCACGAATTTTAACGCCAGAATATTCAATTTCACCAAGGCCGCGCCAATCAAACCTTGGACGTGGCTCATAAACACGGTTTATGGCGTCAAGGGCGGCCTTATTACCATCTTCAGGAACAACACGACCATATTGGTTTTCAATTTCATGACGACCATCAATAATTTGCTGCAAGACCATCACAACTGAACTTAATAAATCCAATGGTTCAAAGCCTGCGATTACCACCGGCTTATGGAATTCATCGGCAATGAATTGATATGGTTTTTTGCCAATAATCATAGAAACATGACCAGGGCCAACAAAACCATCGAGCCGCATTTTTTCGTCCATCAACAATGCCCGCAGTGGCGGTGGCACAAGAACATGGTTACAAAACATCGAAAAATTGGCGATGTTTTCATTCTTGGCACGAATGATTGTTAATGCGGTTGCCGGCATTGTGGTTTCAAAGCCGAGGCCAAAGAAAACAACGTTTTTATCTGGGTTTTCACGCGCAATTTTCAACGCGTCAAGCGGTGAATAAACAATACGAATATCACATCCTTCGGCCTTGGCCTGAAGCAGTGATTTTTTAGTTCCCGGAACCCGCATTGCATCGCCAAAAGTGGTGAAAATTACATTTTCATTTTCAGCAATTTCAACGCAATCATCAACCCTGCTCATGGGTAAAACACAAACAGGACAACCTGGGCCATGAATAAATTCAAGATTTTTGGGAACTAATTTATCAAGGCCAAAGCGGAAAATTGAATGCGTATGCCCACCGCAAATTTCCATGATATAAATTGGTTCATCACGGGTTTTGCCAATCTCTTCACACAGGCTCGCGATTTGTTTTAAAAGTGCCTTGGCAATTGTGGGGTCGCGAAATTCATCCATATAGCGCATATTATTCACCCGCACTTTCTTTGATTGCCGCGAACTCTTCTTGCGCCTCGGCAAGGCCCTCGAGCGCTTCTAAGGTTGCCTTTGCCTCATCTTCGTCAATCACGCTCATGGCAAAGCCAACATGAACCAAAACCCATTTTCCAATTAAATCATCAAGGTTTTCGGTTGCCACGCAACTTAAATCAATTTCACGGCTAATGCCTGAAAAACTAACCTTACCAAGCAGTGATTGTTTATCCTGAATGGCGATTATTTGTCCCGGTAGTCCCAGACACATGGCGCACCTATTTCAAAAGATTTTTAAATTTATTTAGTTTCGCTTCTTGTTCGGCAAGAATTTCCGCAATTATTTGCCCGCGCAGCCCCTCCAGAAGGTTGAGCCATTCATCAAAGCCCGCGCGGGTTTTTGCCGAAACCTGCAAAACCTTTATTTCTGGATTGATGCGCTTTGCATTATTGATGCAAGCCTCAACATCGAAATCAAGGTGCGGCAATAAATCAATCTTGTTTAAAATCATAATTTTTGATGCCGCAAACATATCAGGGTATTTCAAAGGCTTATCTTCACCTTCGGTTACGGAAAGCACCGCAATCTTTGCCGCCTCACCCAAATCAAATGCCGCAGGGCAAACAAGATTGCCAACATTTTCAATGAATAAAATACTTCCATCAGCGGGGGCAAGATGTTCAAGCGCATGGCCAACCATATGCCCATCAAGATGGCAACCTTTGCCAGTATTAACCTGAATTGCCTTTACCCCAGTTTCGCGGATTCTATCGGCGTCATTAGTGGTTTGTTGGTCACCCTCAATAACTGTTACTTGAAATTTCTCTTGTAATGCCTTTATGGTTTCCACCAAAAGGCTAGTTTTGCCCGAACCAGGGCTTGAAACAAGGTTTAATGCCAATATGCCTTTGGCCTTAAATAAATCACGGTTTTGGGCGGCATAGGCATCATTTTTGGCAAGAATATTTTCTTCAATTTCAATCATTCGTGCCTGTGACATACCGGGATTATGGTTGCGCGCAGGTAATTTATTATAATCAATATCATGATCATGATGGTGGTCATGGTCGTGATGATGATGCTCATGCTCATGTTGGTGTTCATGGTCATGGTCATGGTTATGGTCGTGGTCGTGGTGATGTTCATCACCTTCGATTTTTAGATTTCCTGATGCACAGCCGCAAGTATTACACATTACACAACCTCTAAATCTTTAATTCTAAGCGCGTCACCGCCATAAGTCATCGTATTAATGCCATCACACCTTGGGCAAGGCATAAGGCGGTCATTAGTTTCAAAAACATTCGCACAATCCATACAATAAGCTTTGCCATTTTGTTGGATTATTTCAAGTGTGGCATTTTCGGCAAAGGTACCGCGCGTTACGGCATCAAAGCTAAATTGCACGGCATCGGTTTCCACACCCGAAAAACAACCAATCTCCAGACGAACAATTTTGATTTTATCAAAATTCTCCTTGGCCCGGATATTTTCTAGGCTTTGTAAAATTCCTTCACAGATTGCCATCTCGTGCAAAACATTTACTCCAGACCCGTTATTCTTGTTTCTATGCAGGGGTCTATGGTGCATATATTCATTAATACTAATTCTCTAATATAATAGCGTTCGCTATTCAATGCGGCATTTAGCATCGCAAGCAACATTCCATCCATTTCAAGTATCTGATTTGTTGGCGTAGTGATTGTACAATCCGTTATAATTTCGGCACTTTTGGCGTATGAATGTGTCAAAAGACCGCGCGCCGCCCAAACTGATGCACTGCCATTTTTTACATCACAAACATCAATATTAGTATTATTTTTTAATGCGATTATCAGATTGGCAACTTCCCAGAACCTTGCAAGGATTCGTTGCGATAAATTTGGTATTTCCGCAAAAAATGGATTATCGCCAAAGGCCGTGGCGCGCGCATAATATGTGGGGTCGGTGGCGAATTTAATTGCGCCAAAATCGCCAATTAACTCATCAAGCTTTGGCAATATTTCCCCATAAATGCCTTTTGTCGTATGATTGGTTAGAAATTCTTCCGCAATTGTTCCAAATAAATCATTTTCAAGCTTGGCAAGGCGATCATTATTAAGATTGTTAATCCCAATCAATGCCTCACGCCGCAGCCCAAGTCCTAATATCTTCGCCATATCATTGAATATTATCATTGAGTGTTCGCGAATAATTTCGCCAATTACCCCCTGCTTCACCCCATCATCAATTGGTAATCCCAATGCAAGAGAAGCCGCCATTTTATGTGCCATTGGGCAAAGGTTGAAGATTATCGGAATTGATTTCAAAACCGCATCTGGGGTTTTGCCAATCAAAATACGGCTTTGCTTTAAGGGGTTAGTAATTTCAAAAGTGGCGGATTTGTCATTGATTGCTATGTTTAGAATACTATACATCACCCCGCCCCCTTATTGCCGCAATTAATGCCTGCCCAAAAGCAATTCCGCCATCATTTGCCGGAACTTCTTTATTAAGAAGCACTTTAAAGCCATTGTTTCTCAACTCATTTTGTAAAACAGTTAGCAAATAGCGATTTTGCATTACACCACCCGATAATGCCACGGTTTTAATTTGATTTTGCAGTGCCAATTCAATTGCCGCATTGGCAAAACCTTTTGCCAAGCCATTTTGGAATTTTGCGGCAATGACGGATTTGAACGTTTCTGATTTTATATCATTAAGGATTTCATTCCACATATATTTTGTTTCAATCACGCCATTTTCAAAAGGCAAATTATAATATTCGCCCACATTGCTTTGGGTTATGGCTTCTAATTCAATTGCGGCCTGTGCCTCATAGCTTATGGCATCACGACAAATTCCAAGCAATGCCGCAACCGCATCAAACAATCGCCCCGCCGAAGTTGTGATTGGCGAGTTTATTCCACTTTGCAATAGTTTCAATATAGGTATGGATTTTTCACCAAGCCCAATTTCATTGGCGATATTGCCCACCGTATCACAGCCAAACGCTGCTGATAATGCACCCAGCAAAGTTCTGAAGGGGTGCAATATTGCCTGTGTCCCGCCGGCAAGCCTAAAAGGTGCAAGATTAGCTAGGCGGGTAAATTCGCGATAATTGCCAATAAAAACCTCCCCACCCCAAAAGTTTCCATCGTCACCCAAACCAGTACCATCGAGCATGATGCCAATTGCTTTTTCACCATCTGCCGCAAACATATTTTCACCCAACACAGCGGCAAAATGTGCGTGGTGATGTTGGATTGTTACAAGTTCCAAATCATCTTTTTGCGCAATTTCATTACCAAGCTTACTTGAGAAATATTCGGGATGTTTATCAATAACGATTTGTTTTGGTGTGTGGTCATAAATATGGCAATAATCAGAAACCGTCTTTTCAAGTTCCGAGTTTGCAAGCACGCTGCCTAATTCACCAATATGATGGGATAAAATCGCCTCATGCCCACGCAATAAACAAATTGCGGATTTCATTTCCGCCCCCATTGCGAGAATTGGTGGGGAGTTTTCAAAACCTTGCGGCAGAACCATTGGTGAAGGCGCAAAACCACGGGCATGGCGAATTTTTATAATCGCATCACCACTATTATCATCATGGGCAAATACCACGCTGTCATCAAGCCTACGGGCAATTTCACGATTGTGGAAAAGGAAGCCATCAATAAACTGCCCCAATTTTTCCTTGGCCTCATCATTCCCAATCACCTGTGGCTCACCGGACAGATTGCCAGAGGTCATCACAAGCGGCTTTTTGAAGGCATCACATAAAATGTAATGAAGTGGGGTTGCCGCCACCATAAAACCCAATTGCTTAAGGCCTGGCGCAATATTCGCGGCAATGCGGTCATCCCTACCCTTTATCAGCACAATCGGTGCAGAAGATGCGCCAAGCGCCGTTTTTTCTATATCTGATAATGAAATATATTCATTAATTGCCGCCACATCGCGCATCATTAAGGCAAAGGGTTTATTTGGGCGTCTTTTACGGCTACGCAATAATTCAACTGCTGTCTCATTGGTGGCATCACAAGCAAGGTGAAAGCCTGATAGACCTTTTATCGCAATCACCTTCCCGCTTTGTAAATTTTCAACGGCAATGGAAATTGCATCATCTTTTGCAATATTACCTAAACTATCTTCAAACCAAAGATGGGGGCCACATTTAGGGCAAGCAATTGGCTGCGCATGAAAACGGCGATCCATTGGGTTTTCATATTCGCTTTGGCATTGTTCACACATAATGAAATCACGCATCCGCGTATTTTTTCTATCATATGGAATGGTGTCAATGATTGAAAAACGTGGCCCGCAATTGGTGCAATTTGTAAAGGCATAACCAAAGCGGCGTTCATCCTTTTGGGTTATTTCAGCAATACAATCAGGGCAAATCACGGCATCAGGCGAAATGAAAGTATTTGCCAAACCTTGCTTTGAAAAATCAATTTCAAAATCACTTGGCACGATCTCATCAATTTCAGTGCTTGTTAAATTGATGATTTTTGCCAATTTTGGGGCATTGGGAATAATGGCATCTTTAAAACCATTTAAATTAGCACCAAACGCCTTTATCAAAACCCCGTCTGAATTATTTATAACGCTTCCGGTGATGTTAAAATCATTGGCAAGTTTATAGATAAAGGGGCGAAAGCCCACGCCCTGCACTATGCCATTTATTTTGATTTGCAAACCCTTGGTCAATCTAACCTCTTTGCCCAAACAAAGCACAAAAACAAACAGGATGCACCATTAAAGCGCATCCTGCTCTAGCACTTATGAGGGGTGCTTCTAATCTTCGATTAGGTTATCAGCGAGTATTTCAACAAGGCTATCAAGTTTACCGCCCCATTTAAGCTCGGCAATTGATTCATCCATTGTTAAACGGCAGTTTGCACAAGCCGAAATCATTGTGTTGGTTCCGGTTTCTTCAACTTGTTTCGCTTTGATTTTGAAAACATTTATACGCATATCGCGATATTTGTTCATTGCCTGAACACCGCCACCGCCACCACAGCACCAGTTTTGGTTTCCAGTTACTTTCATCTCAACGAAATTAGGGGCAAAACCTTCAAGAAGGTATCTTGCATCATCTGCCGCGCCGCCGCGCCGCGAAATCTGGCATGGGTCATGATAGGTAAAGGCAGTTTCAATTGATTTGAATTTCAACTTGCCTTCACGTTTCAATTTCGCCAAATATTCGGTGATATGATAAACTTTAAAGCCCAATGGACGACCCATAATATTGGCGCCATTCCAACGTAACACGGAATAAGCGTGTCCACATTCTGGGATGATAAGTTCTTTTACACCCAATTCTTCGGCGGCATTTACAAGACGACTTGTTCCAAGTTTTGCAATGTCTGGACGCCCTGCAAGATAGCCAAAGTTGGTTGATTCATAACCCTTTGTGCTAATTGTCCAATTAACGCCGGCGGCATTAAGCATTTTTGCCATAGCGCCAACAGAATCTGGGTATTTCATCAATTCGATTGATGAAATTGTAAACATGACTTCGGCACCTTTTTTATCAAGTGGAATATCAGTTTCAGATTCATCAGCAATCCATTCAAGACGATCTTCAAGAACGCTTGTAGAAACTTTTAGCGGGCTGCCATGTTGGACAACATTTTCAGCAGCAGCCATCAAGTCTTCTGGATAATAACCTGCGGCTGTTAATGCCTGGCGGGTTGCACCAACAATTTGCGCAACATCAATACCCATCGGGCAAACATTGGTACAACGTCCGCACATTGTGCAACCATTAAAGACCAAATCCTGCCATTCGGCGATTTCATCTTCTTCTAGTGTTGGTATCATTCCCAACCAGTTCAAAGGATTTTTTGAACGGCGATACGCCTTAGTCATTGGGAATAATTTATAAGCAGGTGTGTATTTTGGATCTTGTGTCACTTCGTAAAAGTGGCACGCATGCGCGCATTGCCCGCAATGAATACATGCTTCAAGATAAGGTGCAAGCTGCGAAGCACTTGAGACCAAAAATTTTTCTACCGCTTTGCTCGCATCTTTTGGTTTTGGGGTCGGATTATTGTTTTCCATTGCTAATTCCCCTTATTGATTTTCTAGCATTGGCGAAAACGCGGGTAATTCCCATGGCAACCATCATGATTACCATTTCGCCCAACATCATCCCAAAGCTAAAACTATTGAAACCGTCATCACCAAATAAGGTGACTTCGTGAATCATCGCAAAAACCACTGCAAAGGCAGATAATGCCACCAGATTACTCCAGAGCTTTTTGGTTGCCAGTGCAGTCATTACCCCCGCAAGTGCCGCATAGGCAATATGGTCAAGACCACTAAAGAAGTGTTCAATCCCGTGGGAAAGACCATGTTCATAACCTACGCCTACATGGGCAAATGCCGGTGTCGAAATCAATGCCATAGAAGCAACTAATATGGCAGTATTTTTGAGTGAAAACTTCATAATTTGCCTCCTGACATTATTGGATTTTGATTTGAACCAATTCCTCACCATCGGGATCGGAAACGTGAACCGCACAAGCAAGGCATGGGTCAAAGCTATGGATAGTTCTTTGAATTTCCAAAGGTTGTTTTGGATCAAACAAAGTATGATTATCCATCAATGCCGCCTCATATGGGCCAACACCACCATTGCCATCACGTGGGCCAGCATTCCAAGTTGATGGAACAACAGCCTGATAGTTTGCGATTTTTTTGTCTTTAATCACAATATAGTGAGTAAGCATGCCGCGTGGTGCTTCTAAGAAGCCAACGCCTTTTGCTTCGGATGGCCAATCATTTGGATTCCATTTTGCCTCATTATGAACAGACAAATCACCAGCTTTGATATTTGCCACCAAATTATCATACCAACCCATCATTTGATCGGCGATGATTTTTGATTCCAAAGTTCTAGAAGCAGTTCTGCCTAATGTTGAGAACATAGCCTCGATTGGCAAGCCAAGTTTTGACAAGGTTGCATTAGCGATTTCTTTGGTCGGTTCATGTCCGCTTGCATATAGCATAAGAACACGTGCCAAAGGGCCAACTTCAACCGGTTTACCACGCCATCTTGGTGATTTAAGCCAAGAATATTCTTTGTCGATGTCAAGCTGTGCATATGGTGCTTCTGGACCGGTATAATTTAAATTTGTTTGTCCATCATATGGGTGAAGGCCTTTTTTATCACCTTCATAATCATACCATGAATGGTCAACAAATTCCTGAACCTGAGACGGATCATTTAAATCAAGCGGTTCAATATGGCTTAGGTCACGGTTTAAAATCACGCCAGATGGAATAAGAAGTTTTGCTTTATCTTTGCTGCCATCTGATGGGAAATCACCACAAGTCATAAAGTTGCCAACACCCTCACCGCGTTTGAACCAATCTTTATAGAATGACGCAATTGCAATAGTGTCTGGAACATAAACTTGATTTACAAAATCCTGCATTTTTACAATGATTTCGCGAATCTGGCTAAGACCAACAATTGAAAGTGATGTTGCCGCTGCACCACCGCTTGCAGAGGATATTGGGGTCGGCATACCACCCACCAAGAAGTTTGGATGTGGGTTTTTACCGCCAAATATCGCATGTAGTTTCACAACTTCACGCTGCCATGCAAGGGCATCAAGATAGTGTGCCACCGCCATAAGGTTTGCTTCGGGTGGAAGCTTAAATTCAGGGTGGCCATAGAAACCATTGGCGAATATTCCAAGCTGTCCAGAATCTACAAGACCTTTAACCCGTTTTTGCACATCGGAGAAATAACCAGGGCTTGAGTTTCTATAATTTGAAATTGATTGCGCCAATGTTGATGTTGCCGCAGGATCCGCCTTTAATGCCGATACCACATCCACCCAATCAAGAGCGTGAAGATGATAAAAGTGCATCACATGGTCATGTACATATTGTGCGCCAATCATAATATTTCTGATTAATTGCGCATTGGCAGGAATATCATATTTAAGGGCATCCTCTACGGCACGCACAGAGGCAAGGCCGTGAACAAGGGTGCAAACCCCGCAAATACGTTGGGCAAAGGCCCAAGCATCACGTGGGTCACGCCCACGCAATATAAGTTCAATACCACGCACCATTGTACCGGATGAATATGCCTGTGCGATTTTGCCATTAGCATCGGTTTCAGCCTCAATCCGTAAGTGCCCTTCGATGCGGGTGATTGGATCAACAACTACACGCTGGTTCATGCTGAAATCTCCTTAAGGAAAATAAAATGTCTCATAGTTTCACGCCTTTCCTTGCCATTTCGACACCGGTTTTTGCGCGGGTAACAAAGACTAAGAATGCATGCATTAACTTGCCAAACGGGAAGTAAATCAAGAAAATACAAACCGATAAAATATGGATTGCGATAAGTGTTTCGTAACGCAAACCAAGGTGCATTGTTGCCAACAAACCTGTTGCAACCGGAAGCACGGTTAAACCACCAGATAGATAATCATCCAAAGTAGATAGTTTACGCAATACCGGATCGGTTAGACGATGCGCCAATGATGCAATCAGTGAGAATAAGGTAATAACACCCGCAAGCATCACGAAATTGCTTGGCAAATTCCACCAGCCAAAACCTAATATTTTTTTGAAAAACATTATATGGCCGGCAAGACCAAAAACAGTAATTGCCAAACCGATATGGAAGGCCCAGCCATTAAGGAAGGCAAACATTTCTTTGCGCATATATTCCTTGTCTGGAATCATTCGGCGTACGATTTCGCCAACACCCGCACCAAATGCCCCTTTGACATTTTCGCGCGCAGGTGAAGCAATAAAGTTTTTCGGTGTCAAAAACAGACTGATAAGCCTATAAAGCACACCAAAAATGAAAATCATTACGGAAACCTGCAAAGCAGGACCACGTGCAAAATCAAGTAAATCACTCATCATCTGCCCCCAATTTTGTTTCGGTTGGTTTCGGAACTGCTGCGGCTTTTAGGATATTTTCGCGCCGTTTGCGCTGAACAAGACTTGCGACCACTGCACCAGCAGTACCCACAGCAGCAGCACCCATTGCGGCCTTACCCAAACCGGAGGTCGGTGTTGATAATGGCGAATAGAAACTACCCTTATCCCAGAAACCAGGTTCAGAGCAGCCAAGGCAGCCATGACCAGATTGGATTGGGAATGAAACGCCACCATTCCATTTGATAGTTGCGCAGGCATTGTAGGTTACAGGACCTTTACAGCCCAAATTAAACAGGCAATATCCTTTGCGCGCACCTTCATCATCAAAACTATTGGCAAATTCACCGCGCTCATAGAAAGGACGACGATAGCATCTGTCGTGAATATTATCACCATAGAATGCTTTTGGACGACCCAAATGATCAAGCTCAGGAATTTTTCCCAATGACAATAAAAAGGCGATTGTTCCGGTCATAACCTCTGGAATTGGTGGGCAACCAGGCACGTTAATAATAGGTTTGTCCTTGATTATTTCATGAACCCCTACTGCACCAGTTGGGTTTGGATGCGCCGCCGGAATACCGCCAAACGATGCGCATGTTCCCATTGAAATAATCGCCATCGCGTCTTTGGCAACTTCTTTAAGAACATCAAGGTTGGTATGACCACCAGAAACCGAATAAATGCCATCTTTATCAAGCGGAATAGAACCTTCGACAACAACGATATATTTGCCTTTGTTTTCTTCCATTGCTTGTTTCCGTGCCGCTTCTGCTGCACTACCAGAAACATTCATTAGCGCTTCAGAATAATCTAATGAAATGAAGTCGAAAATAAGGTCTTCAAGACTAGGAGAAAATGAACGGGTTATGGATTCTGTGCATCCTGTACATTCTTGGAATGACAGCCAGATAACCGACTGCCGTCTTGCCTTGCTAAGACTTTCTGCAATTGCAGTTGAATATGATGCTGGCAATGCCATTAATGCAGCAACATATGAAGAGAATTTCAAAATTTGCCGTCTTGAAACCCCCTTCTGTGCTAATTCCTCTCCAAGAGTTAAAGCTGTGGATTCGGAAGTCGCAAACATATTTTTAAATAATTTTGCCATGACCACTCCTATATTAATCGAGCGATTTAGTTTGATTTGACGCAATTCCATCCTGTTGCAGATTAAGAATTGTATCATTCATTCGCAGCACAGAAGCCGAAATATCGTCTTTATGTGCCATCAGAATTTCTGGAATTACGGCGATAACAATATCGTCAACGAGAATACGATCATCAGTGCCAAAATGGCGAACCCGCCATACGCCTGAATATGAAGTTTCCCAAACATCACTATTTCCGGCAACTTCAACTTTTGCATTTACTTCGCCGTGACCCAAATGCTTATCAAGGTCTTCAATATCTTCCCTTGTCATTGGAAGCCCACGAAGGCTTATGATTTCTTGTGCAAACACTGGCCCCTTTTTCAATTTTTCGGCCAAGTCTTGTAAATGTGCGATTATTTCCGGCAAAAGCGCAATGCTTAAACCAGTAAGCGGCACATCATTTTCATGACATGATGAGGGTGCTTTTGTCATCGACCAACCGCCTTTCCACCAATTTTTGAACCATTTCACATGCCCTTACCACAGACGGCAAAACCATAGGGGTTGGGGTCATGCCCCAATCCAATGACACAGGCTGAACCGCAATCAAAGCGCGGGTTTTTGGCATCTTACCAGACAGCCTTGCGGCAAACAAAAGGTCGCGCATCGCAACCTCATGCACAGTGGTTTTATGCTTGCTAAGGTGATCATCCATGTCGTCATCTTCAAACATGCGTAATTCACCGGGTTCAAGCCCCATCTCAGCGGCATCAACAACAATCAAATGTTCTGCATCCTGTATATCAGGTAAGAGATTCAAACCAATGGTGCCGCCATCAATTATAATAGAATTTTCTTCAAGTTCGCGGGCATCACGAAGACTTTCGATGACATGAATTCCAAAGCCATCATCCGACAATAAATTATTGCCAACACCCAAAATTAGAATAGTTTTTTTCAGTTCAGGCATTTGCTTTCCCCCTTTCTATCAAGGCGAAATGCAATCTTTTTGTAAACCTTTGCACAAATGGAATCAATAAAAGAACCAATGATTTACGTGCGACATATTAGCCTTCGCTAAATAAATAATATTGTAATTTTCTTATATTAAGAGTAGTGATAGCTACAAAAGTCTTTGAAAGATTTATCTATTTTTATAAATATCATTAGCAAAATATTTTTTTCGTGCTTACTGTAAAATTTTGGTTATAAAAGGTTGTTAAAATGTGCCTCGGTATTCCAATGAAAATAACAAAAATTAATGGGCTACTTGCCGAGTGTGAGGCACGTGGAATCACACGTCAGGCGAACATTTTTTTGCTTGAGCATGAAGAGTTAAATGTCGGCGATTTCATCATGATTCATAATGGCAATGCCATGCAAAAAATGACCCAGTCAGAAGCCGAACAAGCTTGGGAAACCTATGATGAGATTCTTGAACTTGAAAAGACCGCACACCTTCATGAGAAATTAAGATAATTTTTCGGCAATTTTAATAGCATCTGCAAAATCCTGTGGTGCAATTGATAATAGTCCAAGATCTTTTACATTTGCAAAAAAGTTTAGGATATTATTCTCTATTTCATCAAGTTTTGTGCCGCGTAATGCGGCCTCTAAATCCATTATTACGCGCGGCGGGGTAATAAAAAAGTCCCCTGTGAAAATCACTTCCCTGATGCGTTCGTCTTGTGGCCCCTCTTTGCGTAAGAAAACCTTTACCACGCCACCCTTTGTTTTATTAACACCGCAATAAACCTGCGCATCCCGACCCAAGTCATTTAATTCATACACAAATTCATCAGTGCCAATTTCATCATTATAAAAATCAAGCGCGAGCTTTTCTTCAACATGGCTTATGGAATCTTCAAAAATCTCAAAGCCCATCTCTTCTTTAAATGCCTCAATAAAAGCCGCTTTTATTTTCGATAATTCAGGCACAAACCCCAATTCATTTTTAAGACAAGTAACACGCGATGCCATATCTTTATTTTCTTGATGTGATAATTTATTAACCGGAAGGTTTAAAACCCGCGCCATTTTTTGCGGGTCGAGGTCAATTAAAACTGTTCCTTGATACATTAAAATATCATCATCGAAAAAGCCGCCGGTTCCCGATATTTTTTTACCGTCAACCTCAATATCATTGCGTGGACGAAATTTGGCATTCACTCCAATTTTGCAAAGCGCACTAGCCGCCGCTTCGCAAATTTTTTGGGTTATTTCGGAAAGGTTGGGCGTACCAAGTGATTTTTTATCACAAATCAATGCCCACCCCAATTGCCCTTCATCAAAATATATTGCCCCGCCACCAGTTATACGCCGCCCAATCTCAACGCCATATTCATTACATGCCGCAATATTTATCTCTTGAGAAACATCTTGATGTCGCCCCACCAAAGCAATCGGTTTAAAGTGAATAAAGCGGAATGAATTGGGAATTGCCCCAATCTTACGCGCCTCCAACATTGCCGCATCAAGGGCAATATTTTCACGACCAGTTCGCAGGCCAGTATCAATAAAACGTAACTTATTCATCAAGATAGTCGAACTCTTCGCCTTCTACATATGGATCAGCAGGATTTTCACGGTTTAATTGTTTACGAATTTTGCGCAAATCACTGGCTTCTGGTTGGAATGGATAGCTGGCGATATCTGATGGCGGGCTATCACCATATGGACGATCGCAAGCGGAAATATCTTCCGCAAATTTTCCCGGGCAGCCAGAAGTTCGGAACGCGATACCGGCATTAATAACCACATCCAATTCTGCATCAGGCAGACCATAACCAATAACGCGACCCAAATTATCAAATGACATTTGTTCAACTCGAACGTTATAATAATCAATCAAATAACGTGCCAATTGCACCCTGCGCCATTGATCGCGTGGTGTCGCAGGTAGGTGATCCATCAATGAACCTTGTTCAGGATAGAAACAGAATAGATGCGAATGCCCGCCCATATCAACAATTTGCTGAATAGTAGAAAGCATTTCAAATTCGGTTTCGCCCATCCCAACAATTAAATGCGCCCCAAATTTACCCTTGCCATAAATATCGCGCGCATCTTCCATAATTTCCCAATATTTCGACCATTTATGCGGGCTATCAACACCTTTGCCACGGGTGCGGTCAAAAATTTCTGGTGTGGCGGCATCAAATGCGACTGTGAAAATTTCTGCCCCCAAATCTTTTAAATTTTTAACATCGTCACGCGCCATTGTTGTTGGGTTGGATAGGATTGAAATCGGCATTGCATCGGGCGATACGTATTTTGTCCAAGTTTTTAAAACCGCGACAGTATCGGCATCCGATTTTGGATGGGTGATCATTGAAATACACATGCGGTGGAATGGTGAGTTTGCTGGATCTTTACCAATAGTTTGTGCAATCTGTTCCATTGGAACCGCAGGCCAATCCACACGAATAAAATTTCTATCGGCATAGTTTCTTTCGGCCTCACGGTGGCGTGCCAGACCGCAATATGCGCAATTTGCGCGGCAACCTTCGGGATAGGTCAAAAGGATGTTTAAGCAACGTGTACACTCACAACGGTGCATTTTACCGGGCATAATACCCAAAGTAATCGCCGCAGCAGTTGAAAGCTGTACATATTCCGGCGATGTCATATTTGGGGTTAGGATGTTATTATTTGGCAAATATACGCCATGTGGCGCAGAACCGCTTTTCTTCACCTCTGCCCCATTCATTTTTTCTTTTGGGGTTGGGGTTGGGGCGCGCGGGTTCATAATATCAAACTGATTGAAATCCAGTTCATCTTTGCCAATTTCTCTTGTAGTGTTATTTTCAGGCTTCAAGCAGGTCATAAGTCTCGCCTTTCGCGTCATTATTAAATTTTTCAGACCAATATTCGTCATAGGCAATCCAAGCCGTACGTAATTGCGCAGGTTTTGGAGTTTCATTTTTATGAATTGCCATAAGTTTTTCATAATGGGCACGCGCACGTTTTAATGATGTGCCAAATAATTCTTGTAATTCTTGCTCATATTCTTCTGCGGCATCATCATTGCCCTGCAAAAGGCTAATCGCCGCCTCCGCCGCCATGCGACCCGATACCACCGCCGCAGGAATACCAGCACCACTTATAGGATTGGTAAGCCCCGCCGCATCACCGGCAAGAATAACTGTGGCGTCACCTGATTTTGCATATGGCTTTATCATGCCGCCAACCGGAATTGCACCACCAGTAGTATATAGGATTTCACCACCAACACGGCCTTCGGAAATCAGGCGGGCATGTAATTCATCCAATAATGGTTTTAAAAGATGACGTTTTTCATGCACCACACCAATTCCAAGGTTGGCAGTTTCATTTTTTGGAAATAACCAACCATAACCACCAATATATTTTGAGGATAAATAAATATCGGTTGATTTAATCGGGCCTAATAATGGTATTGTAATTTGGCGGGTTTCGAGGGTTTCTTCATTGGTAAGCCCAACCGCTTTTCCAACGAATGAATGCGGGCCATCGGCACCAATTATTATCTTTGCAATGACCGTAGTTCCGTCATTAAATGTTGCCTTATTCCCATCAAGCCTAATTAGTTTTTTACCAAAATTAAGCACCGCCCCGCTTTGGCTAGCGATTTCACAAAGCTCGGCATCGAATTTTTCACGATCAATAATACGACCCGAAAAAGGGATTTTTTCGTCAGGTAATTCATCTTCAACAAATGTAACCATTTTGTCGATTAATTGTTGTGATTGATGATATGCCGCCATGGTTTCATTGGTTAGCAATGACGGTACAAATTCTGCACATTGCACTGGGTATCCCGCCCGTGATTTGCCATCAAAGCCAATGGTTTTATATCCCGCCGCCGCCGCACCAGCCGCCGCAACCGCACCCGCAGGGCCAAGGCCGATAACCAAGACATCGTAATTTTGGCAAGGCTTTGTCATTATGCTGCACACGCCTTTCTAATTTTCATATCACCGCCAACCTTGATGGAACAGCACGAATAGGCAAGCTCAAATTCACGGCCTGTCATTCTGGCAACACTTACCGCGCCATCCGCAGGGAATGCGATACCATCAACCCCCGCCATAATTGCATAGGCATCGGTAACAAGTTTATGAACCCCCGGTGGGCGGGCGCAGCCAAGCAATAATTTGCGTTGCCCCATTTTATCGCGGGCTTTTAAGAAAAATTCGCCAACTTCAGTAGTGTCGGGAACGGTAAAAGTATTTGGTTTGGCATAAAACGGCATAATAACCACCAAAACCAGTGAATTAACAGGGTAACGCGCAACCATTTCTAATGCATTGGCTTCACCCAATATTTTGCCATAGTGCAAACCAATTACGATATGTGGAACGACATCCATTTTGGTTGCGCAAAGCGCCGCCAAAGTTTGTTCAAAATCATCAACACTGCGGTCAAGGTGGTAAACTTGATTTATGGTTTCTTGCGCACCGATTATATCGGTCATGGCGGTATCAACACCCGCAGCTTCCATACGTTTTGCCGCTTTTTCATCAAGCAGAGCGGTATGAATTGCGATTTTCATTTCTGGAAAATCACGTTTTAAACCTTCGATAACCGGATAAAATCTTTCATAATTGATTTCATTCTTTTTATCAGAGCCGCCAGATAGTAAAAACCCTTGAAGCCCTTGTAACATAACCATGTCACGAACTTTTTGATCCAAAATTTCGGGTTTTAAAGCCGGTATCATCGGTTCAAGAATTTTCTTTTGGCAATGGTCGCAGTTTAAAGCACATCCCGCAGCAGTAATTGAAAATGCAGGGAATGAATTTTTGCCACAGCCAGAAATTTCATCCGATTCATATTCTTTAAATGTTGGGCTTGAAAAGCGAATTTTTGAATATTTGCTTACGCCCCGTGCCTCCATTTTGGCAACCAAAGCAGGGTCAAAGTCAGCACGTTCAAATGCTTCTATCTGTTTGAGATTGTCTAACCAGCTCATAAACCCCTCACATTTTAATATGTTTATTGGTGTATTAATTTATTTTTTTATAATATGCTAAAATATGCATTTTCGCTAAACATTTTATCATTGAAAAGGCTTATCTATTCTGCAAAAGCCCTTATTTTATCGGATAAATCAATAAAGTGCGTCCTAATGTCACCATGATTTTCTTGGTCTGCTATCGTGTTTAGCCATACTGGATTAATCTCGTCATCATCAATTAAATCACATGACATAGCACTAAACATTTCTTTGATTTCGCTAGGTAAAATATCTGGTATTTCATAACCATTGAGCTTTGCCCATAGTCCCGACCATGCGCGACTAACGGTCCAGGGATTATAACCACCGCCGCCAAGCACAACCCGTGACGGCGCAAGCGAACAAAATTTCTGCACCGCATTCCAAAATGCAATATTGGAAATTTCCATTTTGGATAATGGATCACCATTAAGACAATCGGCACCCGCCGTTATTACTACCGCTTGCGGTGCGAATTTGCACACATTTATATATAGGGCATTTATAATGAGATTATATTCATCATCATTTATCCCAGCGCTAACCGGAATATTTATTATTCGCCCCTTTTTATTATCATCTAGTTTTCCAGTATGCGGCCAACGGTTTTCCTCATGTATTGATGAGATAAATACACGGTCGTCATTTTTAAAATATTCCTCAACACCATCACCATGATGGGCATCCAAATCCACATATGCAATCCGTGAAAAACCATTATCAATAAAGGTTTTAATGGCAAATATAGGGTCATTAAAATAACAAAATCCTGATGCCTTATCGCGCTTGCCATGGTGCGTTCCGCCGGCGGGGTGAAAGGCCGTTCCACCATTCATAACCGCATTTGCCGCAGCAACAGAACCACCAACTGAGGCTGCCGCACGCTCGTAAATTCCAGTAAAAATTGGGTTTTCAAAATTGCCAATATTATACTTTAGTCGGGTCTCTTGATCAAGATTTATCCCACTTGAGGCTTTTTTAAGGATAATTACATAATTATAATCGTGAATTTCGGCAATTTTTTCCTGATTCAAACCATTGCATTGCAATATTTTCTCTTTTGGTAGCCAACCAAGAATTTGGCATAAATCGTAAAATTTGGCCTGCCTAGAGATTGCGAGCGGGTGATTCGAAGCCCACTCAGCAGAATAAAAATAGCTATTTGAAATAAAAAAACTATTCATAACAAGCCTTTTAATAGCGCGATTTTTGTATGCCAACACTATTTCATAAGAATATTCTAATAACTACTACAAAATGTCGCATCAAAATTAGGTTTTTCTAAAATGCGCAAGTTATAATTTTATGCTACAAGATTCTTATGCGGTTGGAAAATAATTTTTGCTAATCGCTGAATATTAGAAAAAAACGTCATATAGCAACATTGTTGCAAGGTTGGAATGTTCTAGAGTCTTTATGGCTGAATTGGTTATAAATTCTCGTTCGTATGAATTAAGGGGCATTCACCAAACAACTTGCTCCTTACAGGAGGGAAAAAGTGACAGAAAATATAATTAATCCCAAATCAATGTCTATCATTGTTACTAAAGGAACTTTGGACTGGGGCTACCCTCCATTCATTTTGGCCACTACTGCGGCTGCAATGGATGTCGAAGTTACAATGTTCTTTACTTTTTATGGTCTTGCGCTTTTGAAAAAAGACCTAAATTTGAAAGTATCCACCTTGGGCAATCCTGCGATGGAAATGCCAATGGGTGGCGGTCATATGCAAATGCCAAATCTTCTTGGCGCCCTTCCCGGCATGACCGACCTTACTTCATCAATGATGAAAGACATGATTAAGAAAAAAGGGGTCGCTTCCATCGAGGAATTACGTGAAGCCGCAATTCTTTCTGACGTGCGCATTATCGCCTGCCAAATGACCATGGATCTGTTTGAATACAAACACGAAGAGATGATTGATGGCGTCGAATATGGTGGTGCTGCCAGCTACATGGAAACTGCATTAAAGTCTCATATAAATTTGTATATCTAAAATAACGAGAAGAAAGGAAATAAAATGGCTGACCAACTTCTTGACGCAAAAGGTCTAAACTGTCCGCTACCAATTCTCAAAACTAAAAAAATGCTGCAAACCCTTGAAGCAGGGCAAGTATTAGAAGTTCTGGCAACAGACCCTGGCGCGGTAAAAGATTTCGCGGCATTTTGCCGAACTACTGGTAACGAGATTGTTGAACAATCTGAAGGCGATGGTGTCTTTAAATTCCTGATTAAAAAATCTGCCTAATCATCAATTTATCCCACCTCTCTAATGTAAATTAGGAGAATACAATGAAAAATATAAGTTTAAGAAATGCCTTAATGGCATCTGCTGTCGTTTGCCTTGTTTATGGTGCACCCGCATTTGCGACAGAAGGTTATTTTCAAAATGGCGCGGGCGCAAAATCAAAAGCTGTCGCCGGGGCCGATGTTGCGGCCGCAGATGATGCAATGGGTGCATCATTAAACCCCGCAGGCATTGTCGGGATTGGTGATGAGCTTGCATTAAGTGCAACTTTGTTCAATCCAGTTCGGGGCTTTAAAGGCACAACTCAAACTGGCTACCCATCATTTACCCCTAATGGCAAAGTTGAAAGCAGCCTTAATTACTTCCCCGTTCCTGCATTTGGCTATGTCCGTCAGCTTGACGATATGTCTGCATTTGCTGTGAATGTTTATGGCAATGGCGGTATGACAACATCTTATAATGATAAACTGGCGCGTACAGTTTATACATCGCCAACAACATCTATGCCATGTGAAGGTGTTTTCTGTGGCGGCAAAGCTGGTGTAAACCTTACACAATTATTCGTAAGTGCAACCTATGCCCGCAAATTGAATGATAAGGTTACCGTTGGTGTTTCACCGATGCTTGCTTATCAAATGTTTAAGGCATATGGGCTTGGCATGTTTGACCAAATGGGTGCAATGTATGGTGCAACCCCTGGTCATATGACAAATAATGGCTTTGATGATTCCCATGGTTTTGGTGTCAAACTAGGTCTTGAAGCAAAACTAACACCAAATCTTGATTTCGGTATTTCTTATCAGCCAAAAATCAATATGTCTCGCTTCAAATCATATTCTGGTTTGTTTGCGGATCGTGGCGATTTTGACATTCCAGATGATTTGAATGTTGGCTTTGCATATAAGTTCAACGACAACACCAAATTACTATTGGCATATCGTCATATTGGTTATTCCGATGTTGGTGCGATTGGTAATGCAACAAATGCACCGGCATGGTTTGGTATGCCAGGTGGCCCAGGATTTGGTTGGGACGATGTTGATGTTTACAAACTTGGCGTCATTCACAAATTAAACGATGCCATAACACTACGTGGCGGTATATCTTCAAACAACAACCCAATTGGCGAAGAAGATGTAACACTTAACATCCTTGCACCAGGGGTTCAAAAACTTCACCTTGCAGGTGGCGTAAATTACAAAACCAGTGACGCAAACTCATTTGACTTTGGCATCACCTATTCTCCTGAATCCAAAGTCAGAGGGGTGGAAGTCACACCCGCTGGGGCTAACCCTTACCACACTAATGAACTTTATATGCATCAGTTAGAAGTAACTTTTGGCTGGGTACATAAGTTCGGTAAATAACAACCCCTCAGTAGATTATGGGCGCCGTAAAAAGCGCCCATAAAATCTATTTTTATATTAGCTTTTTAGGATATAATATATTTTATATATTCACTTTCTCCGGAGGATAAAATGGCAAGCAAATTAATGATAATCATGGCAAATACCGACCCACGTAATGGCGAAGAATTGGGCGCACCTTTTTTTCAGGCCACTGTTGCCGCTGCAATGGATTATGAAGTCGAAGTTATTTGCACAGCAACCGCAGGACGCCTTATGAAAAAAGGCGTTGCCGAAAAACTTTTCGTAAAAGAAGGCTCACCAAAATCTGTTTATGAATTCATCAAAGATGCCCATGATGCCGGTGCAAAATTCTATTCTTGTACACCAAATCTTGATTTATTCGACATGACCGAGGCCGACCTTATCCCTGAATGTGAAGGGGTTGTTGGCGGTGCATATGTAATTGAACAAATTATGGAAGAAGATGTCAAAGTTCTAACATATTAGGCAGATTTGACGGAAATGGCAGTAAAAAACACGATTGTGCGTTTCCGTCACATTGTTAATATATTAGCGTTGTTTATAATATTAGAAACTGATGTTAATATCAGTTCCTGATGCTTTAATAGGAAGAATACAATGACAATTGTACGCGGATGCAACTTACCAGATGATTTATTATATGACGTTCCAAACCATATTTGGTTTCGTGAATTAGGTGATGGCAGAGTGAAACTTGGAATGACTTCGGTTGCAACCGCCCTTGCCGGTGAAATTGTTGCTTTTACCCCTAAAAAAGTTGGTAAAAGCGTTGACGCAGGCAAATCATGCGCAACAATCGAATCCGGAAAATGGGTTGGCCCGGCAAAATCACTTGCTGCTGGCGAAGTGGTTGAAGTCAATACAGATTTGATGGCAAAGCCGAATACTGCAAACTCTGATCCATATGATGCGGGTTGGATGGTTATTTTACAGCCTGCAAATTGGGATGAAGTAAAAGGTGGTCTTACCAAAGGCACAGATGTTGGCGCGCCATATGAAGAAAAAATGGCGGCTGATGGTTTTGCTGGCTGCGCATAAAAATTAAAGAGAAATTTTAAAAATTTCTCTAAATCGAATCCATCGAGACGCGCCCATTATTGGGCGCGTTTTTTGCTGGTCTCACAAAAGCTGCAATCATGTTTTGGCCCATATATTTCATGGGGGCGTTTAATAAGGCCGGTGATACAGGTTTTTGCCGCAATATCCCTTACCGGTACTTTGTCCATGATTTTTTCGACAATTGGTAAATCAAGCATGGCTTCGGCCTTGAATACACCTTGATATGCAAGATGCTCTTCATTTAATTCATAGCAATTCGCACCTTCAATATCGATTAGAACTGCATCCATACCACAATCGCGAAATGCATGATGTCGTTTCAAGAAAAATTCGCCACAGCACATGCCAACATATGACGATACATTTGCACTTTTCATTTTACCCAAAGTATCGACCAAATGCTCATAATTCATGATGGTAACAACTTCTAAATTGCGCTCACGCGCCATTTTATAGGCGTCCCCCACCTCACACTTGCCGCATTCAATGCAATCAATTGTGTGACGCCATTTGCACCAATTTGGCTTGGCACAATATGGAACCAGCATCACACTAGCAGTTTCAAGAATTGAATTTGCATCAATATTATCGCCCGCAAGCATTATGGATGTGGCTTCATCATTATTTAGCTTGAATAGGTTTTTGATTTCCCATTTAGCAAGCGCCCTTTTGATAAGGGTTTCAACTTTATCACGACCAAAACCCACAAATTCAATTTTATTTTTATCAAAAAATACTTTGGCAATTTGTGGTAATTCAGTAATTAGTCGCCCATTTGCAATTTCGCCAAGCAGTTTTAACGCATTATCGGGGGCAAAATGCCCATCGGTTGCAAATTTTATAGCGGTAATTTTTTCATTTTCAAACGCGATATTAAGGCGAAGGGTCGCGCCCTTATTCTTGTCTTTGGTTTCAAATGAATTTTCGCCCAAAACCCAATCACCAAAATCATCAGGCATAATATGGGGAATGCTTGGCGCCTCTGATATAGAAAAATTTGCGCTAATTATCCCTGAAATTAATGCTTTAATCTCGCTATCACTTATGTTGCGCCCCAACTCACTATTTAGTGATGTCATACGCCCACTTGCAGTTTCAAGCCCTGTCACAGTTAGCTTTTCAGTTGGAACCAAAAGCGCTTGCATAGTGGTTTTCATATCAAGGTTTTTAATTATTGAAACAAAGACATAAAAACTATCACCAATTGATTTTCCAAAAACCGATGCGATTTTTTGATTTTTGCCATTCTCAAGATCGTTTGGTGCCTTGAAATGTGTTTCAACCCCGATATTTTCCAGTGCTTTAGCAACCAAATTTGCACTATTTTCCAATGCGGAAGCAAAATCATATCCAAGATTTTTAATATTGGTTATCAGGCTAAAACAAAAGTGATTATCATCAAGATAAATCGCCCCGCCGCAGCTTGGGCGTCGCAAAACAGCAATTTCATTATTCTCACAAAAACTTTTGCGAACCTCTGGCTCAAAGGCTTGATTAACACCAACCAAAACCGTTGGTAAAAAGGATTGAAACCGTAAATATGTTGCATCTGGGGTTTCTAAATGTGCATTCAAGCCCGCGTAATCTAAATCAAGATTATGACGCGCAACCTCATAGGCATTAAATTTTTGTTTTATCAAGATTGAGGTTTTGGGCATTTTGCATCGCCTTTATATAAGCACATCATAATATAAAATATCGACCATACAAGATGCAAACACCGCTCAATGGTGCGACAAAAACTATTGCTTAAAATCTTATCATCAAGGGGTAATTGCTTTTTAGTAAAAATACTATCTATTTAGTTGAAAATTATGAGGTTGATGTGGAAGTTAGAATTGGCAAAATAAATCCCCTTGGCGCAAGCCTTACCCAGAATGGTGTGAATTTTGCCATATATGCCCCCAATGCGACCGCAATTGAAATCCAATTATTCGATAAAGACGGCAAGAAATTCATCCAAGGCTTTGCGCTTTTTAAAGAAAATGATTTTTTTCACGGCGAAATTATTGGCGCTAATAAAAACCACACATATGGCATAAAGGCCAATGGTGAATATGCGCCATATAATGGCAACCGCTTTGATAATAGCAAATTATTACTAGATCCATATTCTTTGGAACTTACTGCCCCCATAAATCTTTATGATGAAATGATGGAATATGGCGCAGATACAACAGACCTTGTTCCCAAAACCCGCATCATATCACCACAAGAATTTCCACAAAATATTTTCAAAGTTTCCGATGAACACAGGATTATTTATGAGCTAAATATCAAAGGCTTTTCGGCATTAAATTCCAAACTACCGCCCGAAACACGTGGAACATTTGCGGGGCTTGCTAGCGCTGAGGCCATTGCATATATAAAATCATTGGGCGTAACAAGCGTTGAACTTATGCCTTCCGCCGCCTGGATTGATGAGCGACACCTTAAAAAACAAGGGCTAAAAAACTATTGGGGCTATAACCCAATTTGCTATATGGCACCCGACCCCAAACTTGCACCAAATGGTTGGGATGATGTTCAAAATGCGGTTTTGGCACTTAATCAAGCAGGCATAGAAGTTATATTGGATGTCGTATTTAACCATTCAGGTGAAAGCGATGAATATGGGCCGGTGGTTTCAATGCGCGGGCTTGATAATCAAAACTATTACCGCCTAGCCGAGGACAAAGCAAAATATATAAATGATGCCGGAACTGGCAATGTATTAAACGCCGAAAATCAAGCCGTACAAAACCTTATTATCGACAGCCTTAGAGCATGGGTGAAATATGGCGGGATTTCTGGTTTTCGCTTTGATTTAGCGCCAACAATGCTGCGCAATTGGCAGGGAGTTAATTTCAATTCAAATTTATTAAAAAGAATTGCGGATGATGAAATTCTTTGCCATACCACAATGATTGCAGAGCCGTGGGACATCGGATATGGCGGCTATCAACTGGGTAATTTTCCACAAAGTTGGAATGAGTGGAGTGACAAATATCGCGATATAATGCGTGAATTTTGGCAACGTGACGCGATTTCATTGGGTAATTTCGCACAATATCTATGCGGCTCACAAAATATCTTTTATAATAAGCAAAAACCCAAAAGCATTAATTTCATAACCGCCCATGATGGTTTTACTTTGCGGGATTTGGTATCTTTTGAACACAAAAATAATTATGCGAATGGCGAAAATAATAATGATGGGCATAATCATAATATCTCATGCAATCATGGCGTTGAAGGCATAACCAAACAACCAGAGATAAGGGCAATACGTTTAAAACATCAAAAAAACCTCCTCCTAAGCCTATTTTTATCGCGCGGAACGCCGATGATTTATATGGGGTCGGAATTTGGGAAATCGCAAAATGGTAATAACAACGCCTATTGTCAGGATAATGAAATTTCGTGGCTTGATTGGGGTGATTTTGACCATGAATTATTTGAGTTTAACCAAAAACTAATCGCAATTCGCAAAGACTTTGCCCCCATTAATACGCAGGAATTTTTAACGGGGCAAACAATTGATGGGCTTTACCCCGATATTGTTTGGCAAAATGCAGACGGCGGTCAACTTTCGTCCCATGATTGGGATGCGCCAAATGGCAAATTCCTTGCGGCAACATTGTATAAAAATGAACAACGCGCCTTCATTGCCTTTAATCGCGGCACAAACTGCATTGTTACTTTACCCATACCACGCGATGATTTTGCGTGGAAAGTTGCGGCCACAACTTCGGAAAACCAAGCTGAAATTATTGATAGCAAGATTGCAATTGATGAATTTTCGTCCCTCATCCTGATTGAGGTAAAAAGTAAAAATAAATACCCGGTATCAGATGAAACGCTTGATAAAATTTGCGATAAACTGGAAATCGCGAAATCATGGTGGGATATTGCGGGGCAAGAAACCCCTGCTCCAACTTCAAGCAAAATAAAAATTCTTGCCGCCCTTGGATTGGATTGTGCAACCGAATATGCGGCGCGTAAATCATTGCGTGATTATGTTGATAAATTCATCCTAAGGCCATTGCCATTTTATGCGTCATTTTCTGGTGACGAAGCACAAGAAGTCGAAATTTATTCAAATTCTGCAACCGCGCTTTCATTTGAATTAAAAGATGAGAATGGCAATCTTTTAAAATTTGAATTTAATGGCGAATATTACCCCACAACATTACCCGATGGGCGCGCGGCAATGGGTGCAAAAATCAAACTTCCGCATCTATCAATTGGTCGTTATGAATTATGGCAAAAAGATTTGCTAAATATCATCTGCCGCATAACCATTGCCCCACAAACTTGTTATTTGCCGGATGCCAAAACCATAAAGGGCATAAGTGCGCAGATTTATTCGTTAAAACGCAAACATAATAGCGTCTTTGGTGATTTTCAGACACTTAAAGAAACACTGCAAACCATTGATGAAAAAGGCTATCAAATTCTTGCCATTAATCCATTGCATATTTTATTTCTAAAAGACCGCGATAAGAAAAGCCCTTATTACCCATCCGATAGACGCTTTATTGAACCGCTCTATATTGCAACCAATCATGAAATAATGGTCGATGATGATTATATTGATTATCAAAAAATATGGGGCGAAAAATTAAAATCTTTGGAGGTTGAGTTTGAAAAATTCACCCCAAATCCTGATTATAAAAACTTTTGCAACTCACAAGGCAAAGCACTTGATGATTATGCACTGTTTGAGTCGTTATCTGAAAGATTTGCGCCACTTCATTGGTATGATTGGGAAATTAAATATAAAACCCGTGATGCAAAGGCCATAAAGCAATTCATAAAACAAAATCAAAACCGAATAAATTTCTTTAAATACCTTCAATATCGCTGCGACAAAGAATTGGCTGAAGCAACGCAAAATGGCGCAAAAATCGCGCGTGATCTTGCAATTGGTTCGGCGCCTATGGGGTGCGAAAACTGGTGTGAACAAGAATTAACTGCACATGGCGTTTCAATTGGCGCGCCCCCAGATCCGCTTGGCCCACAGGGGCAGGTGTGGGGATTACCACCCAAAAGCCCATTGGCAATGATTGAGGATGGTTTTAGAAATATCGCATCCCTATTCCGTATAAATATGAAATATGCCGGTGCATTAAGAATTGATCACGCCCTTGGTTTAAATCGGCAATTTTGGGTAGCAGACGGAATGAGTGGCGCCGATGGAACTTATATAAATTTTCCATTCAAGCATTTGATGAATGAGTTAAAACTTGAAAGCCAGCGCGCCAAATGTATCGTAATCGCCGAAGATTTGGGAACTGTTCCAAACGGCTTCCGCGAAATGATGGAAAGCGCCAAGGCACTTTCATATAAAGTCATACCCTTTGAAAAAAATTATTCTGGCTTTAAAGCATCATCAGAATATCCCCATCTTTCGCTTGCCTGTGCGGCAACCCATGACTTACCACCCATAAAGGGTTGGTGGGCCATGACGGATTTAAAAGAACGGTTTAATCTTAATCTTTACAGCAAGGATGAATTTGCGGCTGCAGTTTTGGCACGCGAAAATGAAAAAACCGCACTTATCAAAACCCTAAGTGACGAATGTCTTTTGCCAATTGATTTTGAAACCACCGAAATGAATAGCCAATTGGCGGCGGCAATCCACGCATTTTTGGCAAAAACCGATGCAATCCTAAAAATCATCCAATTGGAGGATTTAGCAGGCGAAACAATCCCAATTAACCTTCCCGGAACTGATACCGAAAGAAAGAATTGGCAAAAATATATTAAACCAACACTAAATGAAATATTTTCAGATGAAAATACATGGTCAAAAACAATATTATCCGCCCTGTCATAAGCAAACTGCACTAAAAATAGGAAAACACTGATATTCACCTAAATTAAGGGAAAAACTATATTGCAGGTGGGGCAAATGTTTGGCACTATTTCCCAAAATAATATAAATGGAATAAATCATGGCTGCACCAAAACCTCCCGTTTCAAACAATCCCGAAGCTCTTGCGGAAAAGATTGTTGATGCCCTAATTTACCGTATCGGTAAGGATCAAAAAACCGCGCGGCCACATGATTGGTTGGCTGCGACTGTGCTTGCAATTCGTGATCGCATTATTGACAAATGGTTCGCTTCGACCCGCGCGGCACATAAAGCCGGTGCAAAACGGGTTTATTATTTATCTTTGGAATTTTTGATTGGTCGTTTATTGCGTGATGCCTTCTCAAATATGGGTGTGATGGAAGAAGTTCGTGCGGCACTTCAAACCCTTGAGGTTGATTTAGAAATTATCCGTGAACAAGAACCCGATGCCGCGCTTGGCAATGGTGGTCTTGGTCGTTTGGCGGCGTGCTTTATGGAAAGTTTGGCATCGCTTGAAATTCCTGCTTATGGCTATGGCATTCGTTATTTAAACGGCATGTTCCGCCAAAGAATTGACGATGGCTGGCAGGTTGAATTACCAGAAAACTGGCTTGACCACGGCAACCCATGGGAATTTGAACGCCGCGAAAGCTCGTACAAAGTTGGCTTTGGCGGTGAAGCTGCCGCCGATGAAACCGGCATGATTAAATGGGTTCCTGGCGAACAAGTTATCGCCACCGCATTTGACACACCGGTCGTTGGTTGGCGTGGTAAACGGGTCAATACCCTTAGACTTTGGACCGCATACCCAATCGATCCAATCCGCCTTGATGCCTTTAATGCCGGCGACCATATTGGTGCATTGGTGGCAAAAAACCGCTCAGAAGCTTTGATAAGGGTTTTATACCCCGCCGATTCATCCCCTGCGGGTCAGGAATTGCGCCTACGTCAGGAATATTTCTTTTCATCCGCCTCCATTCAAGACATTTTGCGCCGCCATATTCAATATTTTGGTGACATTAAAACCCTTGCCGATAAAGCGGCCATTCAATTAAATGACACCCACCCGGCAATTTCAGTTGCCGAATTAATGCGGCTTTTGATTGATATTCACAACCTACCATTTGCGGAGGCATGGGATATTACGGTTAAAACCTTTGGCTATACCAACCATACTTTATTGCCAGAGGCACTTGAATCATGGTCATTGCCTTTATTTGAACGCCTATTACCGCGCCATATGCAGATTATTTATGCGATTAACGCCAAAATTCTGCGTGAAGCGCGCGCCAAAAATGATAGTGATGATTTTGTTCGTTCAATCTCATTAATCGATGAAAATGGTGAACGTCGTGTTCGCATGGCAAACCTTGCCTTTGTTGGTTCGCACTCAATCAATGGCGTTGCGGCACTGCATACTGAATTAATGAAAGAAACGGTTTTCCACGGTCTGCATCAATTATATCCAAACCGTATAAATAATAAAACCAATGGCATCACCCAAAGGCGTTGGCTATTCCAATCCAATCCTGATTTGGTTGAACTTACCAAAGAGGCCATTGGCGATGGTTTTATGGATGATTTTGCAAAAATTGCCGAACTAGGCAAATTTGCCAAAGATAAAGCATTTCAGGAAAAATTCTCTGCGGTCAAATTGAAAAACAAAATCCGCCTTTCCGAACATTTGCGTAGAACTATGGGCGTGAAAATTGACCCTCATTCACTCTTTGACGTGCAAATCAAACGTATTCACGAATATAAACGCCAATTACTTAATTTGCTTGAGACGATTGCTCTTTATGATCAAATCCGTTCCCACCCTGAAAAAAATTGGGTTCCACAGGTTAAGATTTTTGCCGGAAAGGCCGCATCATCATACACGCGCGCCAAGCAAATCATCAAACTTGCCAATGATGTGGCGCGCCGCGTGAATTTTGACCCCGTGGTCGGCGATTTGTTAAAAGTGGTCTTTGTACCGAATTACAACGTCTCGCAGGCAGAAATAATTATTCCGGCGGCGGATTTATCTGAACAAATCTCAACAGCAGGTATGGAAGCATCGGGAACTGGCAATATGAAACTTGCCATGAATGGCGCGTTGACCATTGGCACTTTGGATGGGGCAAATGTGGAAATTAAAGATAATGTCGGGGACGATAATATTTTTATTTTCGGCAAAACCGCGTCAGAAGTGCTTGAGCTACGTCAAAAAGGGTATAATCCACGCGAATTAATTGAAAACTCGGCTGAACTTACCCAGGCGCTTAATTCGGTTGCCAGTGGCGTATTTGCACATGATGACCCGAACCGTTATAGTGATCTTGTAAATGATTTATACAATAGCGATTATTTCATGCTGGCGGCGGATTTTGATGATTATTGCGACACCCAAAGAAAAGTTGATAAGCAATGGCTTGATAAGAGTGTCTGGACTGAAAAGGCAATTATCAACAGCGCCAATATGTCGTGGTTTTCATCCGACCGCACCATTTCTGAATATGCCAAGGACATCTGGAGAGTAATTTGACACTAAACACCAATGAGATTGAAGCGATTGTCAATGGAAAACACGATAATCCGTTTTCAGTTTTAGGGGTACAAAAGCAAGAAAACGCTTACATTGCCCGCACCTTTATTATGGGGGCGGAAAAAGTAACGGCATTTGATGCCAAGGGCGTTGAATTGGGTGAATTACAACAAATCCATCCCAATGGTCTTTTTGAAGGCAAAATAAAGGTAAAAGAGCCACAACCCATTACTTACCGTGCGCGTGCATTGGGTACTGAATGGCTTGTAACCGACCCTTATAGTTTTGCGCCAGTACTTGGGCCAATTGACGATTATTTAATTGCCGAAGGTTCGCATAAACGCCTTTTTGACGTTATGGGCGCACAGGCAATTCATCACCAAGGTGTTGATGGGGTTAATTTTGCGGTTTGGGCGCCCAATGCCGCATTGGTGGCAATTGTTGGCGATTTTAACGATTGGGACGCGCGAAAACACGTAATGCGCTATCGCCTTGATATTGGGGTTTGGGAAATTTTCATTCCCCATATTGGTCTTGGGCGCGCCTATAAATTCTCAATTCATGATAAGGCAGGCAATCAATTGCCATTAAAGGCAGACCCCTTTGCCTATGCGTCTGAATTACGACCATCAACCGCGTCTTTGACAACTTCCAAACCAGAATTTACGTGGAGTGATGATTGGCATAGAAACCATTGGAAGAATGCAAACCCCGCCGAATTGCCAATTTCGATTTATGAAGTGCAGGCGGGTTCGTGGCGCAAAGGTTATCAGGGTGAATTTTTAAATTGGGACGAATTGGGCGAAACCCTTTTGCCCTATGTTATTGAAATGGGCTTTACCCATATTGAATTTTTGCCAATTTCTGAATACCCGCTTGATGAATCATGGGGTTATCAAACCACAGGGCTTTATTCGCCATCTGCGCGCTTTGGTACAAAAGAAGCATTGGCACGTTTTATCGACAAAGCACACCAAAGCGGAATTGGAATTATAATCGATTGGGTTCCCGCCCACTTCCCTGCCGATAGTCATGGTCTATCAAATTTTGATGGAACCGCACTTTACGAACACGCCGACCCGCGCCTTGGCTTCCATCCTGATTGGACGACCTTTATTTATAATTTTGGGCGGCGCGAAGTTGTTTCATATCTTGTAAATAATGCCTTGTTTTGGGCAGAGAAATACCATGTTGATGGTTTACGGGTTGATGCCGTTGCCTCCATGCTTTACCGCGATTATTCGCGCAAAGCCGGTGAATGGCTACCAAATTCTGAAGGTGGTCGCGAAAATTGGGAAGCGGTAGAATTTTTAAAGCGTACCAATGGCGAACTCCGCAATCTTGGTCTTAACACCTTAACAATTGCCGAAGAGTCAACATCTTGGGCGGGCGTAACCCATAATGAAGGGCGCACGGGCCTTGGCTTTGGCTTCAAATGGAATATGGGGTTTATGAATGATACTTTACGCTATATGGCGCGTGACCCGATTCACAGGCAATATCACCATAATGAGATAACATTTGGTTTGATGTACGCATTTTCGGAAAATTTTGTTTTGCCCCTAAGCCATGATGAAGTCGTGCATGGCAAAGGCAGCCTTTTGAACAAAATGGCGGGTTCATGGGAACAAAAGTTCCAAACTTTGCGCGCTTATTATGCGTTTATGTGGGGCTACCCTGGCAAGAAACTCTTATTCATGGGGCAAGAGTTCGCCCAAGTGAGGGAATGGAGTGAGGCACGCGCACTTGATTGGAACTTGCTTGAATTTGCAAGCCATAAAGGGGTGCAAACCTTTATAAAGGATCTTAATAATCTATATAAATCCCGCCCTGCCCTGCATAGTCGTGATTGCCGCCCCGATGGGTTTGACTGGCTTGTGGTTGATGACAATAAAAACTCTGTCTTCGCGTGGCTACGCTTTGCCGAAAATCAAAATCCAATTGCGGTAATTTGTAATTTTTCCGGTCAAACGCTTCATAATTATGCCATCCACCTACCTTATGGTGGTGAATGGCGGGAGATTCTTAATTCTGATGCCCAAATTTATGATGGTTATGGCAATGGCAATATGGGTAAAATCCAGGTTGACAATAATCACGCGGAAATAACAATTCCGGCACTTTCAACAATATATATAGAATATAGCGGGGGATAATATGGACGTATCAACAATCAGACCTTTAGCACGTGATACAATGGCATATGTTCTAGCAGGGGGTAAAGGTTCACGCCTTCACGAACTTACCAATGTTCGGGCAAAACCTGCGGTATATTTTGGCGGCAAGTCACGGATTATTGATTTTGCCCTTTCCAATGCGCTTAATTCCGGTATTCGCCGCATTGGCGTTGCAACCCAATATAAGGCGCACTCACTAATCCGTCACTTGCAAAATGGTTGGAACTTTTTTAGGCCCGAACGTAACGAAAGTTTTGATGTTCTTCCGGCTTCGCAAAGGGTTTCTGATACGCAATGGTATGATGGAACCGCCGATGCGGTTTATCAAAATATCGACATTATCGAAGACCATAATCCTGAATATATGCTTATCCTTGCGGGGGATCATATCTATAAAATGGATTATGAATTAATGCTGCAACAGCATGCCAAAGAAGGTGCAGATGTTACCATCGCCTGTATGGAAGTTCCCATCAAAGAGGCGCATGCTTTTGGCGTTATGAAGGTTGATGATAAGGATATTATCACCGATTTTGTTGAAAAGCCCAAAAACCCACCGCCAATGCCTGGAAACCCTGAAAAATCCTTGGTATCAATGGGTATTTACGTATTTAAAACCAAATTCTTGATTGAACAACTAAAGCGCGATGCCGCAGATAAAAAATCAAGCCGCGATTTTGGTAAAGACATCATCCCTTATATTGTTAAAAATGGCAAAGCGATTGCCCATCCATTTGAAAAATCATGCGTTCGTAACGTGGCAATGGATTATGCCTATTGGCGCGATGTCGGAACAATTGATGCCTTCTGGGAAGCCAATATTGATTTGACACACACCCAGCCACAACTCGATTTATATGATCGCACTTGGCCGATTTGGACTTATTCAGAAATCACACCACCGGCAAAGTTTGTCCATAATATGGAGGGGCGCCGTGGTGAGGCGATTTCATCTTTGGTATCCGGTGGCTGCATCATTTCCGGCGCACACGTTCACCAAAGTTTATTATTCACCAATGTACGCATACATTCATACTCGCGCATTCATAGCACGGTGGTTTTACCTTATTGTAATATTGGGAACGATGTTCGCCTAACTAATGTTGTGGTTGACAGGGGGGTAAATATCCCTAATGGACTTGTGGTTGGCGAAGACCCAATTCTTGATGCAAAACGTTTCAGACGCACCGAAAACGGTATTTGTTTGATTACCAAAGATATGATTGATAAATTAGATTTGACCTAAAAATGAAGATTTTAAGTGTTGCTTCAGAGATTTTTCCTTTAATTAAAACCGGCGGGCTTGCCGATGTGGTTGGCGCTATGCCAAGCGCGGTAGAGCCGCATGGTTTTGCGGTCACAACCCTTATCCCCGCATATGGCGCGATTTTGGAAAAGCTGGGAAAAGGAATTATCCTTCACCAATATGATGATTTATTCGGTATTTCGGCGCGGCTTTTACGTCACAAAGTTGGTGATTTAGATATTATCGCCCTCCATGCACCATTTTTGTATGAGCGTGATGGTGGCCCATATGTCGATACATTGGGCAATGATTGGCGCGACAATGCCATTCGTTTTGCCGCACTTTCAAAGGTGGCATCAGATATTGCGGGCGGAATTTGTAAATCCTACCTTCCTGATATTGTTCACGCCCACGATTGGCAGGCCGCCTTATCATGCGTTTATATGAATTATGGCAATGAGCGCGCAAGAAAAACCCCAAGCGTTCTAACAATCCATAATATTGCATTCCAAGGCAAATTTAACGGTGAAATGTTTGGGGTATTACAATTACCATCCGAAGTTTACCGTATGGACGGCGTTGAATATTATGGTGATATTTCATTCCTTAAAGGCGGTATCGCCAAGGCCCATGCCATAACCACCGTTTCCCCCACCTATTCACGTGAAATTCTGCAAAGTGAATTTGGTATGGGAATGGAAGGGATTATTCAGGCACGTGAGGCACAGACCCACGGCATTTTAAACGGCATTGATGACGATATTTGGAACCCCGAAACCGATGATTTGATTGAAAAAAATTATCATTCAAAAAGCCTGATTGATCGTAAATTCAATAAACGCAAAATTGAGGCTATCTTTAACCTTAAACGTGCCGCCAACCCAATTTTTTGCGTTATTTCCCGCCTTACATGGCAAAAGGGAATGGACGTTTTTATGGAGGCACTGTCCGATATTATCAACTCTGGTTCGCGGGTTGCCGTCCTTGGCGCGGGCGAAGTATATATTGAAGATCGCATGAAAAATCTTGCGCGTGAATTTTCTGGTAAATTGGGGATTTATATCGGTTATGACGAAAAATTATCCCATTTGCTGCAAGCTGGTGCAGACGGCATTTTAATCCCATCACGGTTTGAACCTTGCGGCCTTACCCAATTATATGGCTTGAAATATGGTTGCGTGCCAATTGTGGCGCGCACTGGTGGGCTTGCCGATACTATTATCGATGCCAATGAAGCCGCCATGGAGGCAAATGTTGCCACCGGCTTCCAATTCAACAAAGTCACCTATCATGAGATTTTACGCGCCGTAAACCGCGCCATTCCACTTTATCACGATAAACGCAAATGGGCGCAAATTCAGCGCAATGGCATGAAGGCGGACTTTAGCTGGAAAAAAAGCGGCGAAAAATATGCCGAAATCTACAAAAGTCTCGTGAAATAAACCCTTTCATCATTTGATGTAGAATAAACTTACTCAATTTTTTGCAAAGTGCGACTAAGCGAAGCGCAAGCGCGATTGAGCGCCGGCGCGTGGTCGCGCCGCCCCACCGGAGGCGTAATTGCAAAGCAATTTAGCCGCGAGGTATAAAATGCTTTTATTCCACCCCTGCCCGCAAACAATCATGAAGGCGAACCAAGCCAACCGGTTTATTATCCTCGGAAACCACAAATAGGCAGGTGATTTTGCGTTCATTCATCATATGAACCGCTTCTAATGCCAACATATTTTCCTTGACCACAATCGGTTTTGGATTGGCAACCTTGTCAACATCTTTGGAAAGTAAATCATCAATATTACGGCGCAAATCGCCATCGGTAATAATACCAGCAAGGTGGAAATCATTATCAAGAACGCCAACCACGCCGAATGTCTTTGCACTCATCTCAAGGATGGCATCTTTCATGGATGTGCCTTGTGGCACAAGCGGCAAATCACTACCCTTATGCATCAAATTGGTAACTTTTAACAATGCTGCCCCAAGTTTGCCGCCAGGATGGAAGGTTTTGAAATTTTCCTTTTTAAAGCCGCGCAATTCCATCACCGCCACCGCCAAAGCATCACCAAGCGCAAGCGTCATGGTGGTTGATGTGGTTGGTGCCATACCAATGGCGCACGCCTCTTTTGCAGCAGGAAGCACAAGCCCGATATTTGACGATTGAATAAGTGTGCTTTCAGCCTTTGAGGCAACGCCAATAATTGCAATCCCAAAACGCTTACAATGCGCCAAAACATCCGAAAGCTCCGAAGTTTCACCAGAGTTTGAAAGCACAATGCAAATATCATTTGGCGTAATCATACCCAAATCACCGTGACTTGCTTCGGCCGGATGCACAAAGAATGACGGTGTGCCGGTGGAGGCAAGGGTTGCCGCAATTTTGCGCCCAATATGCCCCGATTTACCCATACCGGATAAAATCACCCGCCCTTCGCAATTAAGAATAGTTTCAACCGCTTTTGCAAAGTTTTCATCAAGGCTTTTTGCAAGCAAATTTAACGCCTCCGCCTCTGTGGTAATAACATTCGCACCTTGTTCGATAATATTTTTAAACGACATTCCATTTATCCCTTTGCTTCCCCCCTGCGGAGAAGCTCCCCCATAGGGGGTGAAGGGGGTTAGCGACGCTTCCAATATAGATTAATCACAGCGTAGCCGACCCCCTTCCGTCCGCTACGCGTCCACCTTCCCCACTTTCCGAGCGCGAAAAAGTTGCAGACTTTTTCGATAACGCGAGGAAACTCACAACGAAGGGAAGGAGTTAATGCGCCCTATTTAGGAGCTTTTGGATAGGAACTCAAGAATTGGGTGCATTAATTTAATACCAATAATTAATACCTATTTGCAGATTGACTTTGAGTTGAAATTATTAAACAATTAACCCTTTAGGGCAATCGATGCTTAAAGATAGAATAGATTTCAGTCTAATAGATAAATATTATTCAACAGACAATATTATCAATGGACGCTTGATTAAGAAGTTTTTCCGCGATTTAATCAACAATGTAGTAGAACAAAGTGAAACGTACTATAAAGATTACGAAAAAATTTTAGGCAAAGACCATGGAGATACTTTGCCTTTTTGCTATAATGAAATAATAAATTACTCTCAATTTGCTGTATCACTTAACCAAATAACTAAAATACATTTATCTGAATTTCCATTTAGAAAGCATCATAAAAACAATATAGAAGAAGAATATGATACAATCAGGAAATTAGACTTTTGGTGCGCCGTGAAAGAGGGAGCGCGTGGCAAGGCAATTAATTATTTCATAGAATTGAAAACATCATATTTTTGTGTCGATAGTTCTAAAGGCACTTTAACTACTACAGCTAAACAAAGGCTAGATTCCCTTATTGGACAAGTCACGGATATGAAAAAAATTAAGCCGCCTTGGGACGGTGATGACAACGTATACATGGGAATCATGACTTTTCACGGTTATAAATCTAAAACAAAAAATGAAAAAGGCTATGAAGATTTATACTCGCCAGCTTATTTATTAGATGCAGTAAAGACAAATATTGATGGACGTAAAAAACCGCAATTATTATATAGCTATATTGAACTACCAGAAAAATTACAAAACCAATGGTCTTGGCAGGAAAATGACATATGTAAATTTGTTAGTTTTGTCGGCATCATTCTATAACCACCCTCAAAGCATCCTACTCATTTTCCCTTTTCCTCGCTCACTTCGCAATCCACCTCCCCCGCTTAAGCAGGGGGGGGGATAATGACGCACCCCATGCTCCCCTTTTTATGGTGTGCTGTTACAAAGTGACCGAGAGGACAAAAGAATTATCACCGCCAAGGATTTTCCCCTTATAATATAGGCATATCCGCCAAAATAAAGCCCATAGGTTTAATGATGAATGTCAGGAAATGTCAGGGTTTTTGCGAGGCGTTTTTTGAATTTGATCAAATTGTGGAATGTCAACAAATGTCAACATTTTCGTGAGAAAAGGAAATAAGCGGCAATAATCGGATTAATCAATTGATTAATAATGATTTTATTGAAAATAATTATTGTTACAAACGGTTAAAAAAGAGGGTAAATGGTTACATTTTATGAGATATTGAGTTTGTACACAGAGATACCGGACATTTTTCTTGCATAAAAATTCCGGTATGACAAAATTCGTAATTCGTAATTCGTAATTCGTAATTCGTAATTCGTAATTCGTAATTACTATGCTCCCTCCGTCGCCTTCGGCGACACCTTCCCCGTTTCACAGGGGAGGAGAAAATTTTTAATCTTTAATTCTTAATTCTTAATTCTTAATTGAATTGCATTTTATCACCCCCACCCCTTCCCTTTTGCCATAAAATATGCTTAAAGCCGCGTCTTAAGACTGGTTGTGGTCAGCCTTGGCAAGGGTTTCGTGGTGAAATTTTTGTGAAAGTGCCTGATCCATCGGGGTGGATTACCCAAATCCCACCTTGCCGCAACCTAAATACAGGGAAGTAAAAATGCCATTTTATGAGCATATTATTATGTCTCGTCCTGATATTTCTACTCAACAAGTAGATACAATCATCGAAGACGTAACAAAACTAATCACTGAAGCAGGCGGCAAAGTTACCAAGACCGAATATTGGGGTCTTCGCAACCTTGCATACCGCATCAAAAAACAACGTAAAGCACACTATTCTTTCTTGAATATCGAAGCACCTGCTGCTGCGCTTCAAGAAGTTGAGCGTCAACACTCAATCAATGAAGAAATTTTGCGTTACATCTCTATCAAGGTTGAAGAATTGGACAATGAACCGTCTGTAATTCTTTCTCGCCGTGAAAAAGAAGAGAAAAAAGCAAAAGCGCGCGCTGAATATTCTCGTGAAAACGAAGAATTCACCGAAGCTGAGGAGGCATAATCAATGGCTACTAAATTCACCATTTCAAACCTTCCAACTCGTCGTCCGTTTCAGCGTCGTCGTAAAACTTGCCCATTCTCTGGTGAAAATGCACCAAAGATTGATTATAAAGACGTAAAATTGCTGCAACGCTTTTTGTCTGAAAAAGGCAAAATCGTTCCATCTCGCATCACTGTTGTTTCTCAGAAAAAACAGCGCGAGCTTGCACGCGCAATTAAACGCGCCCGTTTCTTGGCATTATTGCCATACAATGTAGCTTAAGGAGACTATAATGGTTGAAGTAATTCTTCTAGAACGTGTTGGTCGCCTTGGTAACATTGGCGATGTTGTAAAAGTTAAACCGGGTTTTGCTCGTAACTTCTTGTTGCCTCAAAACAAAGCACTTCGTGCAACTGAGTCAAACAAAAAAGTATTCGAAGCACAACGCGCACATATCGAAGCTGAAAACCAAAAAGCACGTGAAGCGGCCCAAGCAATTGGCGACAAGCTTAACGGTCAAACCTTTACTCTTATCCGCCAAGCGGGTGAAGCTGGTCAGCTTTATGGTTCTGTATCTGCACGCGATATTTCAGAAGCTGCTATTGCGGCTGGTTTTGATGTTAAGAAAAATCAAATTTTCCTTAAAGCACCTATCAAAACTATTGGCGTTCACCAAGTTCTTGTTCACCTTCATGCAGAAGTTGAAGCAACTGTTGCTGCTAACGTTGCTCGTACTAATGAAGAAGCTGAACGTCAGGCAAAAGGTGAAGACGTTGTTGCTGCTAAACTTGCAGAAGAACGCGCTGTTGCTGATGCACAGGCTCAAGAAATCGCTGAAAATGCGGTTAGCCTTGAAGGCGAAGAAAACCGCGAATAGTGGTTTTTACAATTAAAATTCAAAACCCCGCGCAGAAATGTCGCGGGGTTTTTATTGCATTCCCCCTTGTTTATTATTTGCCAAAGCCTTATATGCGCAATTGCTAATATTATATTACAGGAGCTGAATATGTTTGATCACGAGCCTTTAATTTCCAACCCTGAATTTCGCCGCGAATTTCCTGATATTTTCAAAGGCTTGGGCGATATGAATGATGGCACAAAGGCACTTTTTACAGACAAACAATTAACTGAATTAATCAAAATTCGTGCTTCGCAAATTAATGGCTGCGCATATTGTGTTGGGGTTCATAATAAAGTTGGCTTAAATGCCGGCCTAACCCAAGAAAAAATTGACCAAATTGCTGTTTGGCGCGACTCTCGTCATTTTGATTTGCGTGAAAAAATTGTTTTGGCACTAACCGAAGATTTAACCCGTATTCACAGCAATTTCCCAAATCATGAAATTATGGAAGAAGCCAAAAAACATTTCACCAAAAATGAAATCATCCTTATTGTTACCGCTATTGCCAATATTAATGCGTGGAACAGACTTGGCGTTGGTTTAGGGTTTTAATACGTCCGCTATGGTCGCATGATAATGATAAAAGCATCCAACTGTGGATAAGTTCGCCAAATTGTTAATATCTTTGGACATTTTGGTGATTAAAGACGATATGGATGCTTTTTGTTAACTATGTCTGATTCAAATAATTTCAACCCCGCTAAAGACGATAAAAAACTTAAATCCCTGCCCCATAATCTTGAGGCAGAACAAGCGCTTTTGGGTGCAATACTGCTTGATAATCAGGTTTTAACAAGGCTTGGCGATAAATTTTCAGGTGAACATTTTTACGACCCTGTCCATGGCAAGATTTTTGACACGGTGCGCAATATTTCATCGCGCGGCCACGTTGCCGATGGTATCACCCTGCATGCACGCTTTGCCCAAGATGGCGCTTTGGCGGATATTGGCGGGGCGGCATATCTTGCACTATTGATTGATTCTGCTGCCGACCCTGCTGCGGCACCTGATTATGCAAAGCTTATTTTTGACCTTGCATTGCGCCGCGAACTTATCCGCATCGGCGGCGAGTTAAACCGCGATGCCAACACCGTTTCCGATGAGCTTGATGGCGCAGAAAAAATCATCGAAGAAACCGAAGAGCGCCTTTATAAACTAGGCGAAAACGGTCAATCTTCATCGGGCTTTGTTGCCTTTCAAGAATCGTTGAAACAGGCATTAACTACGGCGGCGGCGGCGGCAACCAAAACTGGTGATATTGTTGGTTTGACAACAGGTTTTAGCGAAGTTGACCACATGTTAGGTGGTTTGCATAAATCGGATTTGCTAATCCTCGCGGGGCGCCCATCAATGGGGAAAACCGCACTTGCAACCAATATCGCCTTTAATGCCGCCAAGGCATTTGAACAAAAGACTGATGAATATGGTGTTGTGCGCACCGTAAGGGGTGGCGTAGTTGCCTTTTATTCACTTGAGATGAGTGCCGAACAGCTTACTATGCGTCTCCTTGCTGATTATACTGGTATTGGTTCGGATCGTATCCGTAAAGGTGAATTAGGCAAGGCAGAATATGCCAAACTTCAAGATGCTAGTATCGATTTGGCAAATTTACCACTTTATATTGACGATACAGGTGGTATTTCACTTGCGGCATTAACCGCACGTGCGCGGCGTTTGCAAAGACGCGCTGGCCTTGACTTGATTGTTATCGACTATCTTCAACTTATCTCAAGCCCTGGCTCACGTGGTGATAACCGTGTGCAAGAGGTTACGGAAATTACAAAGGGCCTAAAGGCACTGGCCAAGGAATTAAACGTTCCAATTATCGCCCTCTCCCAGCTTTCGCGCCAGGTTGAAAACCGTGATGATAAACGCCCACAATTGGCGGATTTGCGTGAATCTGGTTCAATCGAGCAAGACGCAGACTGCGTTATGTTCGTTTACCGCGAATCTTATTATTTGCTACGTCAAGAACCGCCCCTCGAACCTGCTGAAAAACACTTTGAATGGCAAAATAAGGTTGATGCCTGCCAAAACACTGCCGAACTTATCATTGCCAAGCAAAGGCATGGTGCAATTGGCAAAATCAAACTTGGTTTCCGTGCGGAACTTACCAAATTCTCTGATCTTGATTATAAAGGTCAGGATGATGATGATTATGAATGATTAGGGACTATTTTCTTGGACACTAATTTTCTGGGCGCATATATCGATATAAATCTCGAGGCCATCGCCCAAAACTGGCGTTATTTTAATAAAATCGCGCCAAATTCAATGGTTGCGGGGGTTATAAAGGCCGACGCATATGGTCTTGGCGTCGATAAAGTCGCCCACCGACTACAAAATATTGGCTGCAACAATTATTTTGTTGCCACCTTAAAAGAAGCAATCGAAGCCAGACAGGCAATTTCTGCAAGCTCCCAACTTTTTGTATTAGGGGGCTTTTTTGATTGCGAAATCGAAATTTTTAGCGAGTTTGACCTTATCCCCGTTATTAATTCGGTTGAACAATTGGAATTTGTAAAAAGAACCGATCTTAAACTTGCGCTTCATATTGATACTGGCATGAACCGCCTTGGTTTGCGCCCTGAACAGGCGGTTGATAAAGTAAAAGAAATCAACAATCTTAACCTTGCCCTTATTATGAGCCATTTAGTTTCATCATCCGAACGTGGTGATCCGTTAAACAAAAAACAATTGGAAACTTTTTCACAAGTTACGTCATATTTTAATGTGCCAAAATCACTGTCGGCATCGGGTGGAACAATGCTTGGCAGTGATTATCAATTCGACCTTGTACGCCCTGGCATTGGGCTTTATGGCGGCGCGCCTATTGATAATGAAGAAAACCCACTTTCCACAGTTGTAAGCCTTTATGCACCAATTTTACAGGTGCGTACAGTTAAGGCAGGGGAAACCATTGGTTATTCGGCGACATATCTTGCAACAGAAGATATGAAAATCGCCACTATTGGTCTTGGCTATGCCGACGGTTTCTTACGAAGCGCTGGTAATAAAGGCATTGCTTTTGTGGGTGACAAACTTTGCCCAATCTTGGGCAAAATCTCTATGGATATGATTGCCATTGATATTTCTGATTGCGATGCGGCGCTTAAATGCGGTGACTTTGTTGAATTTCTTGGTGAAAATGTCAAAATCGATGAACAAGCAAAGCACATGGATACAATTTCCTATGAAATCCTAACCCGCCTTGGAAATCGTTTAAAGCGAAACTATTTGGAAGAATATTAATGGCAAAAGCCCAAAGCACATTTACCTGTCAATCTTGCGGTGCAATTTATGCGCGCTGGCAGGGAAAGTGTGATGATTGTGGTGGTTGGAATACCATAACCGAAGAAACCGCCCTTTCGCCCCAAAGCCCACAAAGTCCAAAAGTTAAAAAGAAAACCGCAAATATTTCCTTTGCCAATCTGTCATCTAATGAACCAGACCCACAAAGGATTAAAACTGGTATTGAAGAATTTGACCGTGTTTGTGGTGGTGGTCTTGTAAAAGCATCGGCGGTTTTATTGGGTGGCGATCCAGGTATTGGAAAATCCACTCTTCTTTTACAAGTTCTGGCAAATTGCGCCAAAAGCGGGGTAAAAACTCTTTATGTTTCGGGTGAAGAAGCCGTCTCACAATTACAAGATCGGGCAAGACGTCTTGGCGTTGCCGATACCCCGGTTGAAATTGCAACCGAAACCGAAATCTCACGGGTTCTTGATGCGCTTCGTACCAAAAAACCTGATATTGCCATTATTGATTCCATCCAAACCATGTGGATGGATAGTTTAAATACCGCCCCCGGAACAGTGGCACAGGTAAGAACTTGTGCGCATGAAATTGTGCGTTATGCCAAAACCTCTGGAACGGCCGTTATTTTGGTTGGACACGTTACAAAAGATGGGCAAATCGCGGGGCCGCGCGTGGTTGAACACCTTGTTGATGCAGTTTTACAATTCGAAGGCGAACGCGGGCATCAATTCCGTATTTTACGCGGGCTTAAAAACCGCTTTGGTGCAACCGATGAAATCGGCGTTTTTGAAATGGCGGGAACTGGTTTAATCGAAGTTCCAAATCCATCCGCACTTTTCCTTGATGAACGCAATGACCAACAGGCGGGATCGGTTGTATTTGCCGGCCTTGAAGGAACGCGACCAATTTTAATGGAAATACAGGCCTTGGCGGCAAAAACCGTTTTTGGTTCGCCACGCCGTTCTGTGGTGGGGTGGGATGCCAACCGCCTAAATATGATTCTTGCGGTTATTGAAACGCGATGTGGAATTGTTTTTGGTGGTCATGATATTTATCTTAATGTGGCAGGGGGAATGAAAATATCCGAACCCGCCGCAGATTTGGCGGTTGCCGCAGCCTTGATTTCTGCAATTTCAGACATATCTCTAGCTGAAAACAGCGTGGTTTTCGGTGAAATATCCCTTTCAGGTGATATTAGAAGTGTGCCACGAACCGAAGCACGTCTTAAAGAAGCTGAAAAACTTGGCTTTAAAAATGC
>APMI01000973.1_pt1 | contig 102543 bp, 83 predicted proteins | sample 667938 | NCBI WGS metagenome assembly APMI01 (sample SAMN01084076, study PRJNA167559) | wastewater metagenome | biome: Wastewater | place: Denmark: Ejby Moelle, Odense | collected 2011-11-28 | reverse complement strand
TACGAGATTGGTCAGTGACTGGAGTTCAACGTGTGCTCTTCCGATCTTCGGCGCCGGGATGAAGGGGGTCGCCACCGCCGCTTCCAGTGCTGCCCGCTCGCGCATGTCCGCCGCCCTCGGTCTCGGCGAGGCCGCCGAAGCCGGCCGTACGGGTGCCTTCAACGCCATGGTCGGTCGACAGGCGCCCGCCGGTACCGCCGCCGATGACGCCCGCAACATGCCCGGCTGGGCGCGCGCGATGAAGGATCAGGCGTCCGCTCGACACCACCGCCAGGCTGCCATCCACGCCATCGGTCAGGGCGACCGCGGCGGCGCCGGTGCCACCCCCGACATCAAGGAAAGGGACGACTGATGATCTTCAAACGTGCCGTGCAACGCTATGGGCGATCGCCCATACCTGAAACGCCCTTCCAGCGAGCCGGTCAGCTCTGGGACGATCGGATCGGCTCCGCCCGCGTGCAGGCTCGGAACTGGCGCCTGATGGCATTCGGCTGTCTCGGTCTGACCGCCGCCCTGTCGGGCGGGCTGCTTTGGCAGTCGGTGCAGAGCCGGGTCGTTCCCTATGTCGTCGAGGTCGACAAGCTCGGCGAACCCCGTGCCGTGTCGGCCGCCGATGCCGTCTACCAACCGACCGATCCGCAGATCGCATGGTTCCTCGGGCGGTTCGTGACGAGCGTCCGCTCGGTGTCGCTCGATCCGGTCCTGATGCGCCAGGACTGGCTGTCGGCCTATGACTTCACGACCAAGCGAGGCGCCGTCTTCCTCGGCGACTATGCCCGCTCTGCAGACCCGTTCGGCCGCGTGGGTGAACGGACAGTCTCTGTGCAGGTCACCAGCGTGGTCCGCGCCTCCGATCGCTCCTTTCAAGTGAAATGGATCGAGACCGCCTACGAGCGCGGCGCGCAGGCCGGATCGACCCACTGGACCGGAATCCTGACGGTCGTGCTCAAGTCGCCGCCGACAGCGGACGCTCTTCGACGCAATCCTCTCGGTCTCTACGTCGACGCGGTCGACTGGAGCCGCGAGCTGGAGCCGGGAACGACAGCGCCGGCACCCTCGCGCCCCGCAGGAGCGCCGACAGCGAATCTGCCGCTCGGATCGCCGCTCGATCCGAGCCTCGCCCAGCCTCAGCAACCCCAAGCGGAGACCCATCAATGAGATTCCACCTTCTTGCCGCGCTGCTCGCCAGCGCCGGCAGCGCTGCAGCGCAGACCGTTCCAGCGCCGCCGCCATCATCGGCCGGCACCATCCCGCCCGTTGCGGCGCCGGTCGCCGCAGTGCCGATGCCCGTCGTCACGCCGCCTGCGGCCCCGCGTCGACGCCTGCCACCCTCGCCAGCGGAGCTGCGTGTGCGCGCTGCAAATCGTGCTGCGACCTTGGAGCCGGCGACGGCCGGCTACATCAATGCGGTGCAGGTCTACCCGTTCAGCGACGGGTCGGTCTATCATGTGCTCGCCGCTCCAGGACAGGTGACCGACATCACGCTTCAGCCCGGCGAAGTGCTGGGAGCGGTCGCCGCGGGCGACACCGTGCGATGGGTCATCGGCGACACCACCAGTGGGACCGGCGATTCACGGCGAACGCACGTCCTCATCAAGCCGTTCGCACCCGGGCTTGCCACGAACATCATCATCACCACCGATCGCCGGACCTATCATCTCGCGCTGACCAGCGTCGGACGCTCGGCGATGGTCGCGATCTCCTGGACCTATCCGCAGGACCAGCTCATCGCGCTGAAGGCAGCTGCGGATCGCACTCGTGCCGCGCAGCCGGTTGCCACCGGCCTTTCGGTCGACCAGCTTCACTTCGACTATGTCATCTCGGGCGACCGTCCGGCGTGGCGGCCGGTCCGTGCATTCGACGATGGCCGCCAGACCTACATCGAATTTCCGTCCGACCTCGGGACCGGTGAAGCACCGCCGCTCTTTCTCGTCGACGCGAAAGGCGCTGCTCAGCTCGTCAATTATCGCGTGCAGGGTCGGTATTACGTCGTCGATCGCCTGTTCGAGACGGCTGAACTGCGCCTCGGTCTGAAACGCCAGGACATCGTGCGGATCAGCCGGGCCGGTCAGTCCGACACACGACGGAGGGCGTCGTGACGGAGACCGCACTCCCGCAGAATGCGAAGCTCGACCCCGAGACGCTGGCGATCCGCGCCCGACCACCGCGCGCGATCCGGTTCAAGCGCGGTGTGATCATCGCAATCGCCGCGATCGGCTCGGTCAGCCTGATCACCGTAACGTGGATGGCGTTGAAGCCGCGGCTGTTCCAGCACGGCGAAAACCAGCCGGAGCTTTCGCAGCCGAACGTCCGGCCCATGAGCGACGGTCTGAACGGCGCGCCCGCCACCTATAGCGACGTGCCCCGGCTCGGCCCGCCACTTCCGGGAGACCTCGGAAAGCCGATCCTCGAACGACAGCAGCAGCTGGCGATCGGGGTGGATCCCGGCAACCAGCAGCTTCAGCAGGCGGAGGCGGCGGAACGCGAGCGTCGCCTGGCCGAACTCAAGGCCGCCCGGGAATCCGGCGTGCTCGTGCAGAACCGACAGGCCTCGACTCCGACCGAACCCGTCGCGGCCGGGTCGTCGCCCGCGCCAGCGAGCGATAACGACAAGGTCGCGCTCGATCCGGATCAAGATCCGAACGCGCAGGGACGCAAGGCCGCCTTCGTCGGCAAGCGTGACGCGACGGGGGACATCAATCCCTACGCGCTGACCGCTTTGCCGTCGCCGTACACGCTGTCGGCCGGCAGCGTGATTTCCGCGAGCCTGATCAACGGGCTACGATCCGATCTCCCGGGACTGGTCACCGCCCAGGTCACGGAGAACACCTTCGACAGCGCGACCGGTCGCATCCTGCTCGTACCGCAAGGCGCTCGGCTGATCGGAAGCTACGACAGCGTCGTAGCCTTCGGGCAGAAGCGCGCGCTCATCGTCTGGCAACGCATCATCATGCCGGACGGCAGCTCGCTGCGGATCGACAACGTGCCGGCGACCGATCCGTCGGGGTACGCCGGTCTCGCTGACAAGGTCGACCTCCATACCTGGCAACTGCTTAAGGGCGTCGTCCTTTCGACCGTGCTGGGCGTCAGTTCAGAACTCGCCCTATCGGGCCAGGGCGATCTTGTTCAGGCGATCCGGATGTCGACACAGGACAATGTGGCGAGGGCCGGCGATCAGATCACCCAGCGCAATCTCGGGGTCCAGCCGACGATCACCATCCGGCCGGGCGCGCCCGTTCGATTGGTGGTTCACAAGGATCTCGTGTTGGCGCCCTCGAATTTGAAGGGGGACTGACATGACGGAACTCAAACTCCCGCAACTGCCCAATCGCACGCCGATCAAGCTCAGCATCTCGATAATGCCTGATCTGCACCAGGCGCTGACCGACTATGCCGCGCTCTACGCTACGACCTACGGACGCGACGAGCCGATCGCCGAACTCATCCCCGCCATGCTGGCCGCTTTCCTCGAAGGCGATCGCGCATTTGTCCGCAGCCGGAGCAAGCCATGACGGACTGCAAGACACCGGAAGAGCGCTCTTGCGAGAAGGCAGCCATTATCGAGGATCTGCGCACTCTTCCAACGGAGCCCATCAGTGTGCGGATCGCAACCGCGGTAAAGCTCACGGGCATACCTCGATCAATACTCTATGAACTGATTGCTTCCGGCGAGATCAAGATCGTGAAAATCGGCCGCTCCACATTCATCCCCTATCGGCAGCTTAAACGGTTGATCGATGGCCCATAATCTCGCGTACGTTGATTGCGCTCGCCAACATAGCGGCCGCTGGTCGGTCGATTATTGCACCCTATTAGCGGTCACTGTTTCATCGAAGCCCTCGGCCAGATCGACCGTACATTTAAGAAAGGCGTGGCCCGCCAATTGCGGGAGCGCACAACGAAAGACGGAGGTTCCACCGGACCATAGCAATCGACTTGGATTTTCAGCGTCGCGCGGACATTATCACGCGATGGCAACGAAGAGGGTTTCTAACAGTCTGAGGCGTTTTGCGTCGATCGGCTCAGCGATCGACACGCTGCGCAACAGACGAGTCGCGTTCGTGGACCCCGAACGCTGGGACGACCGGAACGACGCGGAATACATGCGGCTCTATAAGCAGGCTTGCGGCCTCTCGAGCCTGAAAGCGCTGTGCTGCACCGAGAGCCCTGAGACCTACCACCACTGGAAGGTGTTCACGACATCATCCGACGGATGCTTCATTGACTTCAAGAAAACACCTTTCCTGAAAAGCATTCGCTCCAACGACGACTACTTCTTCGCCGAAATGGAGTATGCGCTCCTAACCGACATGGAAGGCGCGAAGTTCAAGATCAGAGACCTGCCATTTCTCAAGCGCGCTGGCTTCGAACCTGAGCTCGAGTATCGGGTCATTTACACCGGGCAGTGCGAGAATGACGCGCACTTCATGCCAATCGAACTTAGTTGGATACGCCGGATAGTGCTCAACCCATGGCTACCGGCACCGATCGCGGACAGCATCAAGGAGACATTGCGCGAAATCTGCAGCCCCCACGAAGTCAAGGTGACCGCATCGAGGCTCACCAACTCCCTGACCTGGACAGGCCACGGCAGGCGGATTGCGACGCGCGGCAAGTGAAGCATATCGCACTGTGCGGTCCCCTTCGGTCACGCAGCGAGCGCCACCTTTGCATGAGCGTGATCCGCGCAGATCTCGTTCATGGGAACATCAGTCGCGACCTGCACACCCGACGTCGCCAGTAGAATCGAGAGGCGGTGCCGCAGGCCGAAATCTCAGCGTCGACGACCGAAATTGTACCGGATGCTGTCGCCGGCGATATTCAATACGCCGTCTGCGTCCGGGCCCAGCGGATTCGGCAGGATGTCTATCGTGGTCGCCTTTGTGCTCCCTACATTCGCCACATAGGCGACGACGTATCTTTCCGCAGATCTTGATCGGGCGACATCGCGCGCGCGGCGGACTTCGGTTTCGCCCAACTCGAACCGACAGGGATCCTCCGTGCTCGCCTTGACCTCTATGAACCAGGTCTGCTTGTTGAATGCGATGCGGAAGTCGTAACCCAGTCCATCACACCCCTTGCGACCGGTGAACTGCTCGCTGTTGCCGGACACCCAGCAGGCATCGATATCGTGGCCAGGCTGTCGCGCCCTCAGCCAGTGGTAGACCGTGAGTTCGCCGAGCAGGCCAATCATGTCCTTCTTCGCCTGCGGCACGCCCACGAAAGTGCCTCCGCCACCACCGCCGCCGCCACCTCCACCACGCTTGGGGAGGTCGGCAGTGGGGATGAGGTCTGCGAAGGTCCCGATCGGTCGATTTAGGACGGCCCTGGACAGACCCGACGACACTTCGTCGGACAGCTTTAGCCAATCTACCGTCTCCGGGTCGCGGAACTCGCCGTTTAGCTGAACCGAACGCGCCTGCCGATCCATCCGCTCCCGATCCTCACGGGCCTTCTGGGCCTGCGCCTCCACCTCTGTCTGAGCGACTCCCAGCTCGGTCCGATCCACGCTCAGCGGCATCGCCTGAGGCCATACCGCCAGCCGGCGAAACCATCTAAGCAGTTCCGTGTCCGTCCAAGCGCGGCAGTCGAAGGCCCCTGCCTCGTCCAACATGCGTCTCAACTCGGCTTCGGCGTGCGAAACCTCTCGCCAAACGTCGTGGGGCACGATCCCGTGCTGTATCGCCCAGGCCCGAACGAGAGGCTGCGCAACGGCGGCAGCCTTGCGAAGCAACGCCGTGTTCGCGGCCCGGACGGAGTTCAGGTCAGCGAGACCGCTCGCCACCGATCCGAGAACGGGCGCTCCCTTTCCGACTAGCCAGGCGTCGATGCGCGCCGCGAGCAGATCGTCGGGGACCCGCTGATAGCGAGGTAACCAGGCCTCGTCGGCCGTGATTTCGGACAACCCATCCCGGGCCTCGCGGTAACGCGCGTCCGGCTCAAACCCGAGCACTGAGGGCGCGACCAGTTCGCGCAGCGCGTCACAGATGGTGATCCGATTTTCATCGACGAAATAGGCAAGCTGGGCAGCTTGTCCCTCCGGGTCCACATCGGGCGGCGAGCCTGTCGCGACCAAGCTGGCATTGAACGCCGCGAAGTCGAGACCGAGCCGCTCGCGAAGCTCGGCTACCGAGAAGCTAGCCTTAATCGCTTCGAGCACGTCGTCCGGCGCCCGCGCCCCTTCCGGAAGCGACTTGCGCAGAAGCTCAAGGACGGCCGCCCCGTCCTCCGCTGCGTCCGGCTCGCCGGCGATCCAACTCTCCAGAGCTTTCTCGCCGCCGAAATCGAAAACAACGGCCCTGAGCCAGGGGAAGAGCCGGTCGATCCGTTCGCCGAGCGAGTCGCGAGCCGCCTCGCTCGCTTGCGCACTCAGCTCAAGCGTCCGGCAGAGCTGCAATAAGTCGTTTTGTCCGACAGGCCTGCCATCGATGGAAGTGCCGTCCGAGGCCAGTTGGCGGACCAAAAGCTTCATGTGCGGGACGACTGCTGGGTGGCGGATCGCTTCGCCGATCGCCGGGAGGGCAGCCTCGACCTTCGCCCAGGTCAACCCGCCGTGTCCGAGCACGACGACTACCGACTGCCCCTCGGTGCGCTCAAAATGATAGGCGGGACGCAGTTCCGATGGGGTCACGTCCCTGCCTTCGAGCGAGAAGGCGACGGAGGAAGCCAGCAGCAACTCCACGCGGTCGAGCGACTGAACGATGCCAGACCGGTCCACCGGCAGCCTGTTCATGTCGACGCTATCCAAGGCTTCCAAAGCGACAGCCAGCATCGAGCGCAGCCAGGCGCAGCGCTCCGCAAGCGTCGACGCGAGAGGGAGGCTTGCAAGTGCCGATCCGTCGACGTTTATCTCGTATTTGAGTTCGGAAGTCAGGCGGACCCCGTTGCCGTAGAGTCGGCGCATGAGGATACCGATTTTCGCGGGATCTCCGCCACGGACGTCGAACATAGGGTCGCCAATGACATCGACCAGGCTGGCGGCGATCGCGTCCCCACTGTCGCGAACATATACCGCCTCCGCAGCGGCTCCAGCGACGCTGGCCAGCGAGAGTTGGCCCCGACGCCGCACGAGTAGCCTGGTAGGAAGGGCACCCGGCTGTGGTGGCACGCTGGGCTCGCCACTCAGCCGTAGCCAGACGCGGCTGTAAATGTTGACCAGCTCACGCTCATAAAACTTTCGAACACATCCATCCGCGAACTGGTTAGCGAGGAACGCGGCTTGGTCTCGCAACGTGTCTGGAGAATTCAGCGTCTTGAAGCCGGCATGCTTGCGGAGCAGCGCGATCGCGCCCTCTGGTGCGCGATCAAGGGCGCGTGCGAAGCGGAACGAGGGCCGGCGGAGGAACGGCGGATATCGGTCCGAGGCTGACGGCAGCCATACTTCAGATGGCGCATAGCGACGACGCCTCAGGCCCTCATCACTTGGTTCATCGCAGGGCACCCATGCGGACGAGTGTAGGAATGCGGCAAGAGGCGTCGGCCAATCGCGAGTGTCCGAACGGTAGCTGTGCTCGTGCCGCACCTCGACCCAGAGCTGACGATGTTCGACCTTCGGTATCCATTCGACGACCAACCTCGCGTAAGCCTCGAGAGCCTCATCGCTGAAACGGTCAACATCCGATTGTCCGGGCATCCACCAGAGCGGCTGGACAATCTCGTAGTTGGTAGATGATGGCAGTCGGAACAGGTTGCCCTGACGAGATGCAATGTCCCTCTTGAGCAGGCCGGAGAAGGATTCGGGGAGACCGATCTCGGCCATAAAATCTAAGGCCACCATTCGGCTGGCCTGTACGTAGTATGGAAGATTGACCGATCGGGGATGGAGGCCGCGCTGGACTCCGATTCCAATCAGAAAGTCGGTCCATTCGTCGATAAGACGTGCGGAGAACATGGAATGCGACGGGGGCGCGATCCGTCGGACGCGCAAATCTTCTATGTCACTTACATCCTCCGGAGCCAGCTCGAGGAAACGCTGAAGAAGATAGCCGAGCGTCCGATCCGGCCATGCCGACGAGAAGACGGCGTCGACCGCTCGGACGAACTCGCCCCCTGCCGTCGGGACGTAGAGCCGGTATGTCGCGTTCAAGGCAATTGGTCGCTTGATGGCCACAGATCGGCGCCAGATCGCGAATGCCCAGCGCAGACCGGCGGCTCGCACGCGTCTAGTCGCGTCTTTCTCGACGATCTGCGAGATTCTCGTGAGCAGCGCCTCGCTTTCGAAAGGCTGTGCCAAGTCCCGCTCCAAGAACTGCCTCGCCGCAGCGAGCTCGCCATACCAAGGCAGGCGGTCATGCAGGAAGGCGAAGAATTCTTGGAGCGGAGCCGGGGGATAGAACTCCTCGCCGATGCTCTGCTCAGTGTCGCCACGTCTTGGCGGGATGAAGACGACAGCGTCCTTCGCCGCTCGCCGTCTTGAGCGTTTTGCCGTTTCGCCCGCGTGAGGCTCAGCCGGTTCTGCCGGCCTGGATTCCCGCAAAGACCCATCCTGGCAAATGAGGATCCGCCGTCCCGCCAAGGCGATGCCGTCGCCTCCCACGAAATCCGAAAGGTCTCGATAGAAACTGATCCAACCGGAGAAATCTGCCGTCCGGGAAAGAGAGATTTCACGCGCCAAAGCCTCGGCGATCGAAGCGCTTTCCTGGGTCGAAAGCCGCTCTCTGAAGGCCGAACCGAGATGTAGGCGGAGGAACTCCATCAAGGCCTCGATGCGGCGTGCACCGAGCCCGGTCCATATCGGTGCGACGCCAGCCGACACGCCATGACGCCCTATCGCCTCGATCGAGAAGGCGCCCGGGGTGGCGGCTACGCGTCGCGCAGCGGTAGGTGCGGACCAGCCTACGCTGAGATTCCTGCCTCCGTCGATTTGCGACGACATCAAAACGGGAATGATGGTGGCATCGTCCAGCCTCGGAACTTTCCAACGCCGTGCAATCTCCAGAGCCATCAGTCTACCAAGGTCAAGCGCTTCGGCTTTCTGGACGCCTTCACCCGCTTCGGCTGCGAGGAGGCTCGGAGTGGTCTTCCAGAGCAGGATGTCGATTGCAGATCTTCTAGCGAGCTCGACCTGCGACCCCACACTCTCTTCCGAGCTCATCCGCGCAAGGCGTTGCGCAGTGGCGGCTGCCAGCCTCACCGCGTGATCGAGAATGAGTGAGTTAACGCCGATCGTCGGATCGAGAGACATCCTGTTAGAACTTGGAAAGAAGCTCCCGTGCAGATGGCCACGGAAAGGCGATGTCGCTCCTCGCCCCATTGGAAGGAATGTGTAGAGCCGCGAGCCGAAGCCATCGCGGTCGTCGCCGACCGGGACTGCCAGCGCTACCTCGCCTGGACCTGTCCAGCCCTTCCAGCTTTGGGGCAAAGCACCGGCATCGAGGCCTTCTGCTACCGCTGCCTGCATCTCGCCCTCGGGAATGGCAGAGCGTGCAACCCAGAACGTCCCATTCTCGCTAAGGTCGACCTCGGCAAGGTTTGCATCATCAAGGACTGGTTTCTCGTTTCTCGTGAAGGTGACCGAGAACGCATCGTCAGCTAGGCGCGCACCTTCGACGATCGCCTCCAGGCTCTTAATCCGACGAAGGAACAGCAAGAGCGGAGCGTCAGCCTTCGAAAGGCCTATCATCTCGTTTCGCACGACATCGAGCGCCGCTTCGTTTCGGAGTGGAAGCCGCACCACCGTCGAGAACCCGCGCGCCGCGAAGGTCAAAACGTTCTCTGGTGCATCTTGCAACCATCTCGGAATGTAGAAGGCGGGGAGGTCCGATCTGGCCAGTTCCCTTCTGCGCGCATCGGGCAGAAGGGGATCAAGTTCAGACCCTCGGGCGAATGTGAAGCAGTATCCGTCGAACTTCGCGCCCCCGACACCTTCGACAAGCCGCGAGAATATCTGTGGCACGTCCGTGACGTGACGCACGCTTCGAAAGCCCAGCCCTTTGTTTCCTACTGCCTCGCCAGGTGGCTTACTCGAGAGGCCCATCTCGCACAGCGCGTCCACGTTCTTCGACAGGAATGGCTGTCCGGTGTTCGCAATGTAGAGTGTGCCGCTGTGGCCTTCGTCGCTCGCGAGCAGCACAGCGATCTCGCCATCAGCACGCTCACGCGAATGGGCGTCGTGGGCGTTCTGGACAAGTTCGATCAGAAACCGTCCATGATAGTCAGCGATGATGTGCTGGGAGAGACTCTGGTTTTGTTTGTGGACGGAGTCGTAATATTCTCCGTCCGCGTCGATCGTCCCAAGGAAGCCCTTTATCTTACGGTCGGCAATCCGCTCGATATGTGCCTTGGCGCGGTTCAAAAGTTCGACGTCCAGAGTCGGATAAGAATCGGCAGATGTCGCCATGTTCGCCCCCCTGGCTACCAGGGTGGTCAACGCGGCGTCGTGGCGCAAGCCATCTTAAGACATTGTAGAGCTGCCAGGCTAAATGAGAGAAGAGCGACAGTCGTGTCAGGTCGTAGCTCGATCTTCGATCGCATCCCGTTGCATCCAGTCGCCGTTGCTAACCTTCGGACCATCGTGGAGTGACCACATGCCGCGAGCATCGAGGGCGATGCTCGCAGGGGAGGCCAGATTTCCATGTGCCGGGCGACAGCAAATCATACCAGCCGAATCACCACGAAGTCCGGCCGCTTTCAGGCAGTATCGACCGCCGCAGGACTCGAACCTCCCCAGCAAAAAAGTCCGAGGGTATCGGTGAGGGTATCGCTCTGCGGCCACCTCTAGAAACGGCAGTTTTTAGCGCATTTTCTAACCGTTTTCGAGTCCTCTTCTGCACCATTTGTTCTTCTCAGAAGAACCCAGCAAGTGTATTAAACCCGCAGAAATCCAAGGGAATTGGCCCTTGGATCGTGCCGGATCGTCCCGCCTTTTCTCGGGGGTTCCGCACATTTTTGCGGGCCTTTTACGGGCCTTTGCGAAAACCACATTGGGAAAAGGCCCGCCCATGCCTCTGACCGAAACCCGGCTTCGCGCACTCAAGCCAAAGGACAAACCGTACAAGGTCGCCGACGACCGCGGATTGTACATCGAGGTGTCTCCATCGGGCGGAAAACTTTGGCGATTCCGCTATCGAATCGGCACCGTTGAAAAGAAGCTCTCGATCGGCTCCTATCCCGAAATCAATATCAAGGACGCACGCCAAGCGGCCTATGAGGCGCGGGTCAAAGTCGCGGCGGGCGGTGACCCGGCGATGGAGAAGCGCAAGCAGAAGATCCGTTCGGAATTCCTTTCCGCCCAGACATTCGAAGCGGTGGCACGCGAGTACATCGATGAGATGATGGTGCAGAACGGTCGCGCGGATGCGACCATCATCAAGGCCAACTTCTTCCTCGACCAGCTGACGGCCGCCATCGGCAGCCGTCCGATCGATGAGATTGAGCCGTTCGAGGTGCTGGCTCCCCTCAAGCGCCTCGAAGCGAAGGGCAAGCACGAGACCGCCAAAAAGACCCGATCCTTTGCGAGCCGCGTGTTTCGCTATGGAGTTGCCACGACGCGCTGCAAAGGCGACCCGACGACGATGCTCCGCGGGGCGCTGATCACGCCCAAGGCAAAGCACTATGCAGCGATCCTTGAGCCGAAGGATCTTGGTGGGCTGCTCCGTGCGATCCAGGACTACACTGGCAACTTCATCACCCGGTACGCCTTACTCATTGCACCCCATGTCTTTGTACGCCCTGGCGAGCTGCGGCATGCCGATTGGAAAGAGATCGACCTCGAAGAAGGCGTCTGGCGCATCCCAGAGGGAAAGATGAAGGCGCGCCGCCCTCATGCCGTGCCGTTGTCCAAACAGGTAGTCGGGTATCTCAAAGAACTTGCCGAGATGGTCGGCACTGAAGGGTACGTGTTTCCGTCAGCCCGCGCGTCCGTCCGCCCGATGAGCGAAAACACCTTGAACGCCGCTTTCCGGCGGATGGGTTTCACGAAGGACGAAGTCACCGCGCATGGTCTTCGGGCTACGGCCTCCACCATGCTGAATGAAAGCGGCCTCTGGAATCCGGACGCGATTGAACGCGGCTTGGCGCACGGTGACAGTAATGCCGTTCGCGGTGTTTATCACCGCGGCAAGCACTGGGAGGAACGTGTCCGCATGGCGCAGTGGTGGAGCGACTACCTCGATACGATCCGGGAGGGCGGCAAGGTCATCAAGGGCGCGTTTGTGGGAAGAGCCTGACCAGGATTTCGAATACCGGTAGGGTATAGCTGGAACTGGGACTTACCAGTCATTCCGCCGCCACAAGGCCAACGACAGGTCATTCGCCAAAACCAGACATCCGCACCGACCTGCCCCCGAGTGTAACCCGCACTTCTAGCGATCAATTGCATCCAACTTGATCTGCTTGAGCTTAGATATGTTCTCATTGGAGCCGCCGATCTGTATATCTCTCCGAAGGCCGTGTTCGGCATCACTTGGGAGGGGGCCATGGACGGGTTAGGGTCTTCAGAGGCGCGATGCCTCTCACGCTGATACCGATATCGCATGGAACTCTTTGTCACGGCTCGCGGTGGACCGTTTCCGACGAGGACGATCTTGCCAGCAAGGTCGCGCGCTTGGCGCTTGGGCAGACGCGACATGTAGCAGCGATCCTGACCGGTATCGACAAACGGCCGCCTGTCACCCGCGCGGACACGGCGGCCGGTGCGATCAAACTGCTGACCGTGCCGAAGGATAAGCCCCCGTATCATCGCGATGGCTGGGTTTTCCAGGCGATCTCATGGATCGCGGCGCACCGTGCCGATGCCGGAGCGGTGATCCGCGCGCCGCATATGATTCATGCGCACAAGGGCTTTGATGGCTTCCAGTTGAAACTCGATGAGTCCGGCCAGACCGTCTCAGCGGTGGTGATTTTCGAGGACAAGGCGACGGAGAACCCGCGCAGCACGATCGCTGGAGATGTGTGGAAAGGCATCCGAGATCTGGAAAGCGGACTGCGCATGAACGAACTGATCCCGGAGGCTGGCGGCCTACTCGAAGCCCACCAGCAACGATTTCCCGAACTCGATATTGACGGTGCGGTGGAACGGATAGCCTGGGAGGAAGCCCGGCATTTTCGTGTCGCGGTCACAGCCGACATAGCTCATGACAATGACGACGCGCGAGCTGCACTGTTTAAGGGGTTTGACGAGGTTGCGCCTGGGCTCGCGAGTCGCCGCCAAGCGGAAACCATTGCGATCCCGAAGCTGCGCGACTGGATGAAAGCTTTTTCGGCTAAGGCGATCAAGCAAATCGAGGCATGGCGGGACGATGTTTGATCCTGTCACGATCGACCTTATCAGGGGCGCACCGCCACTTGGCGACCTCGACTTTTCCGAGCTGCCCCAACGCTTCACCAATGCCTTCGCCGAAATCGTCGCAGCGCGAGTCCGGCTGCGAGGTGCCGCAACGGTCGAGCAGCGCGGCGAAGCCTTTATTGAGCTGCTTTCGGAGATGCGCCGTCTGGCGGCGGCGCAGGAGCTGCTCGTCGCAACTGCGCCGGAGCGTGCCGACCGCGCCTCGGCCGCATTCGTGGCCGGCACCGCACACCAGCTGTGCCTCATGGCCGAGACCGTCGTAGCCGAAGGCGAGCCGTGTTTTTCCAGCATTAACGCTATCCATGCCGATCATGACATCTGCGCGACGCTGCTGTTCTTGATCGCGGACTCGCAGAGCGACGCTGCCGAGATGGCCAAGCGGCTCAAGCGTCCGGACGGCGACCTGAGCGCCGAAGGTCGACTGGTCGCCGCGATCGCCGACTTGGCTACTGGCCGTCTGCGCGAAGTGATCACAAGCGAGGTCGACGAAGACAATTTCGAATTCTACGATCCTCCGTCTGATACGACCGCCAGCGGTATCGCAGTGGAAGCGCTTCTTCGCCGGCTGCACGCGGGCGTCATCCAGCTCGCGCGTGAGCTGCTCGTTCCACCACACGAGGGCGTCGCGGCGGATGCGATCCCGGAATCGCGCCGCATTTTCGCCCAGGTGCGCGACCTTTCCGTCACCCCGATTGAAGGTGTGTTCGAAGAGGATGGTCCCGAGGTCTTCAGTTCCTTTCCCGGTCCGCTCCACATCGCCAAGCTGCTGCTGGCGGTGTCGGGCGATCTGGCCGAAGCAGCACTTTGCCGGGTTCCTGCGCCGAATGGCATCGACCCAAGCGCGTGGTGGCAGGTCATTCGCCGGGCCGCGCGCAAGCGCCCCTATCTCTGGCGAAATCACCGCGAGGCGCTGGAGAAGGGCTATCTCGCGAAAGGCGTTTCGGCGGCGGTCAGCTTCCCAACCGGGGGAGGCAAGTCGACGCTGGCAGAACTTAAGATCGCTGCGGCGCTGCTTGGCGGCGGACAGGTCGTTGTGCTCGCGCCGACACTGGCGTTGGTCGACCAGACCGCCTTCACGCTTGGCAATGCGTTTAAGGACTATACCGTTCTCGGCGATCTCGACGACGAGATCACCTTCTCCGACGTCCTCGAGCTTCCGGAGATAATCGTCACCACGCCCGAGCGCTGTCTCGTGCTGCAGTCGATACAGCCGGAAGCATTCGCGCAGGTCGCGCTCGTGGTGTTCGACGAGTGCCACCTCATTCATCCTCGCGAATCCGACCGCAGCCGGCGGGCGATCGACGCAATGCTGTGTATCCTAAATCTCACTAGCTATGCGCCCGGTGCCGACCTGTTGCTCGTATCTGCGATGATGCAGAACGCCGAAGAGATGGCCGGCTGGGTGGCCGAGCTCACCGGCCGCCCTTGCCTCCCGCTCGACCTCGCTTGGAAGCCGACCCGCCAGGCCCGCGGCTGTGTGGCCTATGAAGCCGCGCGCATCACCGAGCTCAACGAACTGCTCGCCACGGAACAGCTCACCGCGACCACTAAGGGCGTGCCCAAGCCTCTCGCAAGCCGCCTCGATGCGGCGCCCTTTGCCTTTTTCTGCCTGCGGCAGACCTGGGCGACCCGCAAGCGCGACGACTATGCGCTGATGGCGCTGCTTGACGAGGCGGTGCCGTTCGCGACCGGCGTGTCAGAAAAATCCGGCGACTGGTATATGACGCCGAACGGCAACATCGTCGCGGGTACGATCGCCGCGGCAGCAGCCGAGGACGGCCTAAAGACCCTGACCTTCGTCCAGAGTACGATCGCCGCCGAATCCACCGTCCGGCATTTTCGTAGCCTGCTGCCCAAGCGTCGCGTCGTGCTCACCGAGGAGGAGCAAGGTTGGCGCAAGCTGGTCGAGGAAGAGATGGGCGGGCCGCAGCACTGCTATCTCAAGCTAGACGCTTCCGGCCAGGTTGATGGGAGCGCCACCAGCCATCACGGCCAGCTGCTTAAGCCCGAGCGCATGCTGCACGAGTCGTTATTCAAGCGGCGTGACGGTGTCGACGCCCTGTTCGCCACTTCGACCCTGGCGCAGGGCATGAACCTGCCGAGTGACGTGGTCCTGATCGCCGGCGACAGCCGCTGGGACGTGTCGGACGACAAGTTCAAGCAGCTGGACGCGCACGAACTGCTCAATGCCGCCGGCCGGGCCGGGCGTGCGGGCGAAGGCGGCCAGGGCTTTGTGCTGGTGGTGCCGAGCAAGATCATAAACATCGATGATGATGACAATACGATCCATCGCCACTGGATGTCGCTCCAGAGCATCTTCTCGCAGTCGGACCAGTGCTTGAAGATCGATGACCCGATAACCGGCCTGCTGGATCGCATCCACATGCAGGCGCACGAAGGCAATGAGGACTATTTCCTTGCCCGACTGCCAGTCGGCGAGTCGGATGCGCCCGACGAACCCGCCAAGGCCATGATCCGTCGATCCTTCGCCGCGTACCGCAAGCGCCAGGAAGGCAAGGCCGAGTGGATTGAAAGCCGCATCGTCGCAGCGCTTGCGCGCCGTGACGAGCTGGCGCCGAAGCAGGACCTGAACTGGCTCGAGCGAGTGGCTGCCTCCGCGGGGCTACCCTATGAGGTCGTCGCCAGCCTGGCTGCGCTGATCGAGGCGGGGGCGTTTGACGGTGACAGCACGGACTGCATGAATACGTTGTTTGACTGGATCGAGGCCAACCCGACCTGGTTGATGCACCTGATCAGGCCCAACGACATCGAAGGGCTGTTTGGGAAGGACTATCGTGCGATCGCCGGCAATGCCGCCAAGGCGAAGGTCGCCTTGCCGCAGATCAGGCCGCTGCTGACCGCATGGATGGCGGGAAAGCCGCTCTGCGAACTCGAACGGGCGATCGGAACCAAGGAGCATCTTATCAAGACCTGCGAGACCGCGCGGCACTTCGCGGTTCGCCTTGTTCCGGACTTGGCCTTCGTCGCCGGCCTGCCGGCACGCATACTCGCGGCAAGAGCCGTGGCGGCTGGAAAAGAGCCTGTCATGCCGATTGTCTTGCAGACTTTGAGCGGCGTGGTCCGCAAGGGCTGCGCAAGCGCTGAGCAACTCGCGAACGCGGTGCATCTGAACTCGGATTCACGGCCCGCTGCTCGTGCGCAGTTCCTGCAGATCGAGCGCCATATTCCAGCGGGCGAACCCTTCGAGACTTTTGACACCGTCCTTGAGCGGGTCCGGCATGCTCATCTGCTCGCAATGTTCGACGAACTCTAGCAACTCTGGATCAACCAATCAGCCTAGCCGGCCGCGACCGGGGGTGACTCATGGCGACGGTCAAAGCGTGAGCATGTCGGCATAGTCCAACATTGGCCCAATCGAGAGAAAGACGGGCTTCAACGGAGCCGACGGCCTGCGCTTTGGCCGGAAGACAATCCGTGCCTCCTTTTGGTAGGCGTACCCGAAGTGCTTCGCCATTTCGGGCACCCTGAACTTCGAATAATCTCGGTACGGATCGTAATAGATCACGCTGCCTTCCATCGGCTCGTAGTCCGGGTTCGATGCGAGGAAGGTAGAGATCAGCCGCTGCTTGAAACGAATGGGATCGTGGATCACGATCGCCGCGTCGGCCTCAAAGTCCGTCGGCATCCGATAGTGGATGTGTTCGCAAAGGCTGACGAGAAAATAGTCATCGAACACGAGGGGCAGGACGATGTCGTCGTCGTTGAACTCAAAGCGGTGCCCTTGGACATCTAAATACGTCCGATTCTCCATCCGCTCCCGCCAAGTGGGAATGAAGAACGTCCGGCTGGTCTCGTCGTCGCGGACAGCGCTGAGGAGGTTTGCGTCGTTATAGAGTCCCGCGTTAGCGATCCTCATCTCGCCATGCTTAAACATCGGTTCGAGGAACTGGCGCTTGCCATATTTGACGAGGATAGGCCCTGTCGGGGTCGAGTAGCCTTCAAAGAGCGTTACACCGACCGGCGTCCCCTTCTCGAAATATTTGAGCAGCGGCGCACGCGCCCTGCCGATCACCTCGTCAGGCGGCATGCCATTTCGTCTTGCCCCGTATTCCTCGAGCATATGGGTGAAGACCTGCATGTATTCGTCGGTCTCCGACATCGCGACCATCGTGATCTGGCCTTGCGGACTGACCTCCATGGCGTTCATAAAGATGTTGCAGAAGCGCTCAGCCACCCGGTCCTCTGGCGCCCCGAGTAGGTAGGGCCGCGCGAGATACGCGTGACGCCAGACCTCATGGAGAGCCAAGCGGCCAGGCTGCTCCGACTTCCACTCATAGTGGCGGCGCCTGGCCTCTACAGCCTCATGCCGCTCGCGAATCTGCTCCACGCTCACTTTCATAGTTGATTAGATAGCATCTCCGTCGCACCGAGCATCACATGCGGTGCGTCAGGATCACCACGGCAGTTCTTCGATAAACAGGATCAATTCCTGGAAATCCGCGGGCCCAAATCCAAAGGCATGCCCGCTCTCGTTAGGGGAAAATCGCGCGACTGCATCGATCACGGCGGCACTGAACCCTTCGTGGCGGGGATCGTGTTCGGCTTGCCATGCGCTGAGCGCCGCGAGGCGCGCAACGTAGCCGGATGGTTTCAAAACGACGAAGTCGTTCTCGCGTTGCCCGAGGGTCCGGTGTGATCGAGGACCAGACGTTCACCGATGACGGAGTGGGCGACCAGCTTTGGGTCGCGCGCTGCCGGAATCAGAACGCCGCAACATGGGACAAAACTGCCATTCGCCGCCGCTACCGGAGGCGTCCAATTATGCCAGGGGAGAACGGCAGCCGATCAGTCCTGGTCATCGCCTTCATCGTCATCGGGCCGATCCTCATGCCAATAAACGTAGTTAAATAGTGCATCGAGTTCGGTGAAATCGCGAAGCCCGAGCGCCTTGCGCACAGCGTCCGCGTGATCGCAATAAAGCTGATAGATGTCGGGGCTCAGGCTTCCCTTCGATGGGTGAAGCGGAAATCCATCGTAGCCAGCGAGACGCAGGCCCGCGACCGCATTCTGATTCATTACCGCGAAACGTGTGTTGTCCAGCGTGTGCAAAATCTCGGTAAGGAGATTGATCCCAGCACCTTTGATGTTCGCAAACGCCGCGTGGAGAGTGGCGAACGCATCACGCGGCGACAAATCAGCGTGATCGATGATTGACGCCACCGCGCGGACAAAATCCTCTCGCTTGTCAGTAATGCGCGTCTTTGCGCGGTCGAGGCCGCCCGAATGGAATGACCCGATCAGATGCTCATATTCGGTCAGGAAGCCACGCGCTGTTTTCCCCTTCCACGCCGCGATGGAACGAAGCTGTGTCGGCGCAACCGCAAGATTGTTCCGTCTGACTTCCATCTGAGCATTGAACGGCGATGATGCGCCACCTTGCTTCATCATTCGCAGGAAACCGGCTAGGACATCGAGTGACGCTTCGCCGGAATCAACAGCGCGCGTGGCGCGACGCCTTGCAAAACGGGCCCATGCAGCGTTGATCGCATGATCTTTTGCATAATCGTCAATCAGCGGCTTCGTCGCCAGCACAATCTCATCATTGTCGGTCAAGTCATCGAAATGCTCTGTGATCTTTTCCATCATCGTGCCGCTCTCATCGTCGATGAGAACCGACGCTTCATAATTTTGAAGCAGTCCGCCTTGTGTGAAGTTCGCCGATCCCACGACGACCTTGCATTCATCGTCGTACTCGAAGGCATAAATCTTGGGATGAAACGTACTCTCGGAATTGCTGAGGTATAATTCCAGATCGTGCTTCTTGCTCAACCGGAAGAGGGATCGAAGCAACGCGGGATCAGTGTGATAAAAATCCAGGCCAACCGCGAGCCGCGCTGTCATGCCTTTGGACAACGCCTTTTCCAGCGATGCCTTCATTTCCTTCCAGCCCGACATTTTTGCGAACGCGACCATGCACTCGAAACGCCGTGCGTTCCTGAACAGCGCGCCAATCTCCGTCCGGTGATCCGTGCTGTCGTCATTGAGCAGAAGTTGGATTGATTGCGCGTTTGCCATGATGCCCCCATGAATTCAGGGGGATATGTAACGTCTTAGCGCACAAACGAAAGAAGGCGGTGGCAATAGCAATGGTTCGTCATCTCCCTGTCACTGGCGAGCTTTTCAACCAAGGCGCCAGCGATCAGAGGCGAGGCGCCACACGTGACCGGTATTTCGCGTAACCGCACCTTCCCAGCGCTGCGAGTTAACGGCGATAGTTGGTCGGATCCTGCCGATCAATCCTGCAACAAATGTTGACCGGTCAGTGGCACGGTCACTGTCAGCACCACGGTTCCCGACGCCCGGTCCATGTGCGAGCCAGCCCCTCACGCACAAGCTGATCCCCAAGTGATTGGCCGCCCCGAACAACGACCCGAAGCTTACGTCCAAATCGGTCTTCATCGCGGTTTCCAATCGGCCTGACCTCGAAAGTGCCTTCGTTCAAAAGGTCGCGAAGCCGGTAAGTCGCCTTCATACCAAGCTGATACTCAGAATCGCACTTGGGCTCGCTGATCTCGGGGGTGTCGATGTCTGCGATCCTGATCTTCTCACCCTCAAGCCAGAAGGTATCTCCATCAACGACGCAGGTCCGACGTGTAACTCCGCAAAGCTCGAAGCGCGGTGAGGCGCTTCCGGCCATCAGCGAAAGTTTAGGCGGGAGTTCTGACGGGGCGGTCGAGGTCAGACCGGACACGGGCCAACTCAATGCCAACATCCCGGCAGCGACGACGATCGAGAATGCGCCTAGACCAAACATCCAATCCTTGCGCCGACGCTTGTCGTGCTGCTTCTTCAGTTTGTCCCGGAAATCGAAGCGAACGACGTTGTCATCCTTTGTGCCTCGACCTTCTTTTCGAGCCATCAAACTTGGCCTTCCCTACTCAAGCAATCGCTTCTTCATTTATCCATAGACGAACGCCTTTCATATGCGCGAGCCAATTGCTTGCCATCGTTCGAGCACGCTGCGGACATAGTCGGGCGTCTCGCTGTTTCTGGGAATGCCACCAGCTCGCGAAACCGCTCCAGGTCCAGCATTATAGGCAGCGAGGGCGAGATGTATCTGCCCAAACTTGTCCAGCATCTCGCGCAAGTAGCGTGCCCCGCCATCAATGCTCGCAACAGGATCATGCCGGTTCGTGATGCCGAGGTAGCGAGCCGTGCCTGGCATCAGCTGCGCCAGCCCCGCCGCGCCAGCGGGGCTGATCGCCATCGGATTGAAGCGCGATTCAGTCCAGATCAACGCCTGCAGCAAGCCAGTGGGTAGGCCATATCGAAGCTCTGCCTCCCGCACATTCGCCAAATAGATCACCTCGCGGAACGAGGGCGCGAGCGCCGCCTTGCGCAGACTCAAGTTCATCTCACCGTGTGCCGGGATGGCCGGCTTGACAGCCTCAGGCTCTACAGGGGTCGGTCGATGTTCGAATATCGCGAAGGATGGCGTGTCTGCTTGGGCTGAAACCTGCACCGCGGAAACGCTCATAAGGATCATCCCTATCCTTCCAAATCTGATCATCATCCATCTCGTCGCATTGCCTCGAATCGAATCGGAACGTATGGTGAACAAAGAGGTGTAGGAAAGTGCTATTACGCGCGCGATAGGGAGGAGAGGTCGCTCGCAAGGGGGCGGTATTTAGAGCTTGAGGAGCCCCGCATGTCCCACGCGTTATCCAGTCCTCCCAGCTTGTCCCTTGCTTCAGCAGCAAAGCAGCTTTGCGAGGAGCTGGGAGGGTATTGGTCCGGCTGCAAGGGCATGGCGCGATGTCCCTCCCACGATGATCGAACGCCCTCGCTCAGCGTAACTTTGGGACGACGCGCGATCCTCTTTCACTGTTTCGCGGGCTGCAGCCAGCATCAGGTGCTGACTGCACTTGCCGCTCGAGGTGTTTCGCCGGGGAGCTTCTTTGCTGGGAAGGTCGAAGTCGAGCCAAGTGCCAATGTCTGCAAGCCAGCATACAATGCGTTTGCAGAGCGAATTTGGCGTGAAGCAACGCCAATCGACGGTACTCCCGCCAAAACCTATCTCCAGGCCCGCGGCATCCGCGCCGTCTCTCGCGCGCTCAGATTTCACCCTCATACCCCGCTCGGACCGAAGGGGAACACGCAATACTTGCCTGCTCTGATCGCGGCAGTGACGATGGATCATGGGCTGGTCGGAATTCACCGCACGTTTCTCAACCCGCTGAGGCCCGCGGTGCCACCTTTCGCCAACCCAAAGCGCGCACTCGGGAGCTTGGCATCAGGCGCAGTTCGCCTCTTCGAACCTATCGACGGGCGGCTCGGCCTTGCCGAAGGTATCGAGAGCGCGCTCGCTGCCAAGGCCTTGACCCAGATCCCTTGCTGGGCCTCGCTCGGCAATGAGCGTTTTGGCCTCGTGTCGATCCCGGAAAGCGTGAGCGAATTGCATCTGTTCGTCGACCATGATGCAGGCGGCGACATTGCCGAGGAACGCGCGCGCAGCGCCTACGCCTGTGAGAACCGAACGATCGTCACGCGTCGCCCGCGCGGTCACGGGAAAGACTGGAACGACGCCTTGCAAGCGTGGCTGCGGTCCAAGTCCTGACGTGAAGAGAGGGGAGAAGGCTTTTGGCCTGATGAAGCCCGGCCAGTGGACTGGGCTTCGTCAGGAGGTTCCAAATGCTCAGCTCTGTTCCCGCTCTCTTGCTTCCCCCACCATCTGAACCGCTAGTTCTGCTAGCTGCTCGCACCATCGCTGCAAACCTAGCATCCGGCGAACCGATCACGCGTCGGCAACTGCATACGCTTCTGACCGATCATTTCGGCGGCACAGACGCAGATGGGCGCTGGTCGGTGCGCGATGCGCATATCGCCTTGGAATTGGCTCAGACTGAATTCCTGCAGGCCACCCCACAGATCGACCTTGCCGCTTCGGCAGCCGACGCCGACCGGATGTTTACGGCGTTGGAATCCGTGCTGCCGACCCAGACCAATCGCAGCGACGAGCAGATCGAATGGCAGCAGTTCGCAACACCGCCGGGCATTGCCTGGCTTGCCGCCCGGGCGTGTGCCCTGGCCACGGGCGAGCTCGTCCTGGAACCCTCGGCCGGAACCGGAATGCTCGCGGTCTGGGCGGCCAAGGCTGGCTCGCGCCTTGCTCTCAACGAAATCTCGCCGCTTCGCCGCGACTGCCTGAGCGCCTTGTTCCGTGCGGCCCGAGTGACCGGCCATGACGCTGAGCTGATCGACGAACTGCTCGATCCAGCCATCATCCCGAGCGTCGTCTTGATGAACCCTCCCTATTCCCACGGCATTGAGCGAGGGCACGATAGTCGCACTGGCTCGCGCCATCTGCGGTCGGCCTGGAACCGTCTGGCGTCCGGGGGGCGGCTTGTCGCGATCATGCCTGAATGGTTCGACTGCGCGAAGTGCCTGGCGGGGCTGAAGGGACCGATCTCGCTGCGGCTCAATGCCGCCGTCGAACGCGCGTTCGTCAGGCAGGGCACCGGCATCACCACGCGGCTGTTGGTCTTCGACAAGGTGGAAGGCTCCTCGGAGGCGGTCACTATCCGCACAAACGACTTTCGCCAGCTGGTCGATTTTGTCGATGCTTTGCCGGCTCGCGCCAGCTTGGAGGCTGTTACCGAGCAATCGAGCCTTCCGGCTCGTGCGCCGTTTCGCCTGGTGGCGGTGCCGCGCAGGCCGCTGCCGACACCAGCCAGGATCACGCCTCCAGCCTCCGCCATCGGGTCGCTCACCTACCAGTCGCTCGAAACCCCTGCGCCGCTTGCCCCTCAGGTCGGCCACTATCTGCCCTATCGCCCGAGCAGGATTGTGATCAATGGCGCGGCCGAGCATCCGACGCAGCTCGTCGAGTCTGTTGCCATGGGGTCGATCGCCGCACCGATGCCCGAAGCTGTGCCGCAGCTGCCCAATGGTCTGGTTGCCAAAGGGCTGCTGTCGGCTGCCCAGGCAGAGACTCTGATCTACGCGGCAAGCGCCCATGCGCGCGATCTTCCCGGCCGGTTCGAGCCCGAGGACAAGGGTTGTTCGCTCAAGGCATCTGCGGAAGGCCAAACGTACCGGCAGGGCTATTTCCTTGGTGATGGAACGGGCGCCGGCAAGGGCCGCCAGGTTGCGAGCGTCATCCTCGATCGCTGGGTGCGCGGGGAACGACGCCATATCTGGGTCTCGAAGAACGAGGCTCTACTGGAAGATGCCCGGCGCGACTGGGCTGCGCTTGGCGGCCTGCCGATCGACATCCAGCCGCTTGCGTCCTGGAAACTCGGCACGCCCATCGCCATGCGCGAGGGAATTCTCTTCGTGACCTACCCGACCCTGCGCTCGGGCCGAAACGATGCGACTCGCCTCGACCAGATCCTCGCCTGGGCTGGGGACGACTTCGACGGCGTCATCGTATTCGACGAGGCGCACGCCATGGCCAATGCTTCTGGCGGCGAAGGATCGCGGGGCAAGGTAAAGGGTTCTGAGCAGGGTATCGCTGGCGTGCGCCTGCAGAACCTCTTGCCCCGCTCACGGGTGCTCTACGCTTCGGCAACCGGCGCGTCCGACGTCAACAATTTGGCCTACGCGACGCGTCTTGGCCTTTGGGGACCTGAGACCGCCTTCGCCAATCGCGAGGCCTTCGTGGCCGACGTTCGTGACGGCGGGATAGCAGCAATGGAGCTGGTCGCCCGGGACCTCAAGTCGCTCGGCCTCTACACCGCGCGAGCATTGTCCTTCGCCGGCGTCGAATACGAGATCCTCGAGCATCGCCTGACCGAGGATCAGATCGCGGTCTATGATGCCTACGCTGAAGCCTGGGCGATCATCCACGCCAACCTGCGCGAAGCGCTGGAGGCCACGAGGATCGTCGATAGCGAAACCGGCGGGACGCTCAACTCGGGCGCCAAATCCGCAGCGCTGTCCATCTTCGAAGGAACCAAGCAGCGCTTCTTCGCGCAGCTGCTTCTGTCGATGAAGCTGCCCAGTCTGTTACCAGCCATCGACGCGGCGATTGCCGATGGAAACGCCGCAGTCGTCCAGCTGGTCTCGACCGCAGAAGCCATGCTCAATCGTCGGCTTGCCGACCTCTCGGAAGAGGAACGCGAAGCGCTTGAGATCGATCTGTCCCCGCGCGAATATGTGATCGACTACCTCGCCAAAAGCTTTCCTGTCCGGCTGATGGCGGTCTTCACCGACGAAAACGGCAATCCCCGCTCCGAGCCGATGAGCGACGAGCACGGCGCGCCGGTGCTCTGCCGATCAGCACTGGCCGCGCGCGACCGGATGATAGAGCAGCTCTGCGCCTTGCCGCCGATCGCGACAGCACTTGATGCTATTATCGAAAGCTTCGGCGTCGAGCAGGTGGCGGAAGTGACTGGCCGGACGCGCCGGCTCATCGTCGGCCGCGATGGTCGTCAGAAGCTCCAATCCCGTTCGCCTCGCGCCAACGTCGCCGAAACCCAGGCTTTCATGGACGGCACCAAGCGCATCCTCGTCTTTTCCGATGCCGGAGGAACGGGGCGCAGCTACCATGCCGATCTCGCCGCCAGGAACCAGGCCCGCCGCGTGCACTTCCTGCTCGAACCGGGCTGGCGCGCTGACGCCGCGATTCAGGGTTTGGGGCGGACCAATCGCACCAATCAGGCATCGGCGCCGCTGTTCAGACCGGTAACGACCGATGTGCGCGGCGAGCGGCGCTTCATCTCGACGATCGCGCGGCGCCTCGACGGCCTCGGTGCATTGACGCGCGGGCAGCGCCAGACCGGCGGTCAGAACCTGTTCGATCCGGCCGACAATCTCGAGAGCATCTACGCCAAGGAAGCGCTCCACCGCTGGTTCGGCCTCTTGTTCACCGGCAAGCTCGAAGCGGTCTCGTTAGGGTGCTTCCAAGAGCTGACCGGCCTCAGGATTGAAGCACCCGACGGGTCGATGGTCGATGATCTTCCGTCGATCCAGCGCTGGCTCAATCGCATCCTCGCGTTACCGATTGCCCTGCAGAACGCGATCTTTGACGAGTTCATGGGGCTGGTCGAGGCGCGGATTGATGCCGCGCGTCAGGCCGGCACGCTCGATCTCGGCCTTGAGACCATCGCGGTCGAGGACTTCACGGTCCTGTCGGACACGCTGCTGCGCACGGATCCGGCGTCGGGCGCGACCACCCATCTGCTGGAACTGGAAATTGCCAGAGCTTTGAAGCCGCTTACACTGAAGCGGCTCGAGGAACTCCACGGCCTTGCTGTGCCACGGCAGCGGCCTGTTCGGAATGCCCGCTCAGGCCGCGTTGCCTTGCTCGTGCCCGCCCGCAGCATTCTTGCCGATGACGGCACGCGCGTGGCCCGCTTCGAATTGCTGCGCCCGCTGAAACGCAGCCACATCACCGAGGATCAGCTGGCTGAGAGCAGCTGGGAGGGAATCTCCGTCGATGCTTTCCGCGAAGCCTGGGCAGCCGAAGTCGAGGAAGCGCGGACCAACCACAAGCGCGAGCGCCTCTATCTTGCGACGGGCCTTCTGCTGCCGGTCTGGGACAAGCTTCCTTCGGATTTCGTGAGGGTCAGTCGCATATCGGCGGCGGATGGTCGGTCGCTCCTCGGCCGGGAGGTTCCGGTCCATTGCGTTCCGGAACTGTGCCGAGCGCTGGGTCTGGAACGCGAGCAATCGCTCTCCGCCGACGACATCGTACAGGCCGTTCTCGCGACCGGTCGACCGATGGAATTCACTGGCCGCGAGCAGCTCATGGTCAAGCGGAGCCTGGTCAATAGCTCACAGCGAATTGAACTTACCGGATGGAGTGCGGCTCACCTCGACTGGTACAAGGCCCAAGGCTGCTTTACGGAAATCATCCGCTACCAGACGCGGCTGTTCGTGCCGATCGAGGGCGCGGCGAACGTGATTGCCAGATTGGCATCATCCACATAGATCATTGCCAGATGGCATTGATTGACGTATATGATGCCATATGGAGATTTGCCATGCTGGCCCTGCAACCCGTTGATACTGCCGTTACCGCATTCCGTGCCGATCCGATTACCCAGGACGAAGCAGCTGCCATGTTTCGGGCAGTCCTCAATCTGTTCGGCAAATGGGAGCTGACCGACGAGCAGGCGGCAACGCTGCTCGACATGCCGGTGCGATCCTATCGCCGCTGGAAAGCCGAAGGCCCCGGGCGCGTTTCGCGCGATGGCCGCGCTCGGCTGTCCAACCTGATGGGCATTCATAAGGCGCTTCGGATCATCTTCTCGGAGGCAACCCGCAGCTATGCCTGGATCAGGTCGGCCAACGATGCGTTTGGCGGATCCAGTGCGCTCGACGCGATGCTCGGGGGCGAACTCACCGATATCATGCGGGTGCGTCGCTACCTCGACGCCGAGCGTGGTGGCTGGTGAACGAAACGGCGGATATCCCCGTTTCTCGAGTTGAGTGGAAGGGCGCTGTCAGGATCATCCGCAGCGCCTTTCCGCCGATCGACCTGTTCGAAGACATCGCAGATCCAGCCGACTGGCCGCTGCTGATCTCGGCAGAGCAGAAGACCAATCCGCGCATCATGGCGACTATTGGCAATCTCGACCTAATTCCGGTCGAACGCCGCGTCGGCGGTAATGGCGCGTCCTACCTCATGGCGCCGTTCACCCACGTCAGCACGGATCGGCCAAGCCGCTTTACCGATGGCAGTTACGGCGTGCTCTACTTGGGCGACCGGTTCGAGACCGCACTGTTCGAGACGATCCACCACCATGCCCGCTTCATGGCCCGGACGAAGGAAGCACCTGGCTGGACCTCGCAGTTCCGGGAGATCGTCATGTCAGTCGATGCTGACTTGCATGATCTCCGAACTCTGGCGGGGGAGCCGGTTCCGGCGCTCGATCCCCACAGCTATGCCGCATCCCAAGCGGTCGCGCGGCACCTCAAGGCCGCGGGATCAAACGGCATTGCCTACCCGAGCATCCGGCACACCGGCGGGGAATGCGTCGCGCTCTTCTACCCGGACTGCGCGTCAAATCCTCTCCAGGGGCGGCACCTTGACTACCACTGGGATGGCGCGCGCGTCGACCTCGTGCGTGATGCCGGATCAGGGGCTGTTTTCCGTATCGTCGACCTGCCTAGCAATGACTGACAGCAATTGCCGATTAAGAGCAGGCGTCCAAGGAAGCCGGATAGGCCTTCCAAACTGGACATCGGTTCAGAGGGCCGGGTCATAGCTTCATCACTAAGCGGCAAGAACTTGGTCTATCCCGCACAGATCTTCCGGGGAATATTGGACGTCGGAGGCAAACGAGTAAACCGTGCGGACGCGACTGCCATCCCAAACGAACTTGAAATGATCGCGTTGAACGGCGCGCTCCAGCACGTCGCCTCTAAGCACGCTCACGCAGAGGCCTGATGGTCGCTCGGCAGGCCTGAAAAGCAGACCATCGAAGCCCGCTTCCGCAATCAGAAGACCGCGCCGACGCCGTTCTGTAAGATCAAGCTCGGGATCCCAGTCACGCCCATCGACAAATCGTCCCTTCACCTGCCGCGAGAGTTCGCGCATTTCCAGGCCAATCGGCGCTTCACCAGTCTTGCTGAGGAACGTCTCGCGCTTTCGGATCGAGATGGCCAATGCCGTTTGCATATCCGCGGCCAGCTCGAGCGCGGGGCGATCCGCGTCGAAGAAACGCGTGCCGTCCGGGTTCGGGTAGGTGAATGGCGCGTGGTTCCAGTTTTGCAGAAGCGGACCATTTCCATCCACGACTTTCGCCCCGTTCATCAGACGATTCCGTTCGCGCAAGCGCGGATTGGTCAGCGATTCAATCTCGGCCAGCGCTTCGCTGCGATCATTTGCCACACGGGCGAACACGTCGATGGTGGGGAAACGCGATGGAATGAGCGTGAAGAAGGGCTGCTCGATATCTACCGCAATGAATTCATCCGCCACGTTGCGCATCCACATATTGTCTCACGCGATAGATATCCATCACCTGACCGCCGCGCATGACATCAAGGGCACTTTGCCCGTTGAACTGGGCATTGTGCCGGCGAATCCAACCATCGGCAGCGCGAGTGTCGGGCAACAGAATCTCGAGCGCTTTATGAATCGCCAGTAGGTGGGAAACGCGTTCGACCGTGTCGCGCGGGAGCGATCCGCCATCCTTCTTCCATTTGAAAAAGGTCGATCGGCCGGGTGACCCGAGCAGTAGCAACTGGTCCTCGGTCGACAGCTGCCATAATTCCGCCAGCCCTTGGAATGCCTCCATTGCCGCTGGAATCGCGGGCCTCCCCTCGCCCGATTGGGCGGTGGGTTCGAGCTTAACCACGCATAATTCTCCCTCTCATCCAGATTTGGACTTGAAACGCAAATCAGTCCCGATGTAGATAGTCCGCATCGGGACTCGATGCTGATCCTAGTCCATGGTGGATTCGGGATCAAGAGTCGGCAGAATATGGAGCACCGTTATGGCCAAGGGCCACGACAAATTTCAGTTTAGCGTCAACGGTGTCCTTCATGGCACCGGAGACAAGTTTCTGGACGGTAGCCAGATCCGCGAGATTGCGGGGCTTGAACCTGCCAGCGATTTCGTTCTGATCCAGATCGAAGGCGGCCTCGCCCGTTCGATCAGCATCGAGGAGGAGGTCAAGTTCGCAACCGGCGAGATCGCGGTCTTTCTCTCATTCGCCGGCGACCGCACCTACAACTTCACCGTCAATGAGCGGGGCTGGGAATGGGGTTCCCCGACGATCCTCGCCGCCGACATCTATCGCTATGGCAAGATCGACGAAGAGCTTGAGCTCATCCTCGACAGCGCTGGCGATGCCGTCATCCCCAGCGATGGGGAGGTGACGCTGGATGGCGCCGGGGTCGAGCGGATCCGCAGCCGTGAACCCAAGACGGTAACCATTAAGGTCAACGGGCGGCCCCGGAGCGTGGAAAAGCGCCCGCACAGCTACCGCGAGATCGCGGCGATCGCTTACCCCAACCCTGACTTTGAGAACTTCAACTACACGATCACCTATCTCCACGGTGTCCATGGCGCCGAGGGCGATCTCGTCGAAGGCGAGACCATTCAGGTGAAGAAAGGGATGGTCTTCAATGTCCGCCGCTCTGATAAGTCGTGATCCCCATCTCAAGCGCCTCGTTGAGGAGGGCTTCGAGATCGAGGTGCGCAACAGCCACTTGATCGTGCGGAGTATTCCGCACGTCACGGTTGACGGAAATTTGGCAAGGGGCGTGCTCACCTGCGCCCTGTCGCTAGACGGCACGGGCCTCACGGCAACGCCGCAAGGCGATCACACGATGTATTTCGCAGGGGGGACGCCGTGCCATCGCAACGGCGCCCCCATGGGGAACATCATCAACAATTCCCAGAAACAGCGCTGCGGCGAGATGGACGTGGATCACTATCTCTCGTCCAAGCCCGAGGTCACCCACCGGTACGAAAATATCTATGACAAGGTGGTCGCCTATGAGCGACTGATCGGCGGCGCTGCCCGGTCTCTCGATCGGACCGCCAACGCCCGGACCCATGCCAAGGCGATGATCGCCAATGACGATAGCCCGTTCGCCATTCCCGATTCCGCCTCGGCCCGCTATCGAATTGGCGGCGTGAACCGCAAGCTGAAGGGACGGGTCGCGATCATCGGTCTTGGCGGAACCGGATCGTTTCTGCTCGATCTGCTGGCGAAGACCTGGGTTACCGAAATCCATCTTTATGATGGCGACCAGCTCTTGAACCACAATCTGTTCCGGTCGCCTGGCTCACCGGAGCCGGAACTGCTCAAGGGTTTCCCCTACAAGGTCGACTATTACGCACAGGTCTATGCCCGGATGCACACGGGCATCACCGCGCATCCTGTTCGGGTGACAGCGGCTAATGTGGACGAGCTGGCAGGCTTCGATTTCGTATTCGTCTGCGTCGATAAGGGGTCTTCACGCCGCGAGATAGCCGAGGGATTGCTTCGGCTGGAGATCCCCTTCGTCGATACCGGGATCGGAGTAGGCCTGGAAGAGGATTGTCTTGATGGCTGCGCCCGAGCAACCTTCATCCGCCCCGGCATGGCCTGGTCCGAAGTCGAACGGTTGCTGCCGTTGGGCGATGACAAGGAGGAGGACGACCTTTACCGGACAGATATTCAGATCGCCGCTGTCAATTCGCTCAACGCCATCATGGCGATCATGCGATGGAAGCGCTGGTCGAACTATTTTCGCGACGAGCGGAACGAGGTGAACTCGGTCTACATGATCGAGGGCAACAACATCTCGAATAGGGCCGCATAATGGCCCGGGTCGACAGGCTCAAAACCGTCTTCGTGGATGAAATACCCGAGATTCTCGAAGACGGCATCCTGTATGTCTCGGAGGAATGCCGCGTCGCGTTGCATAATTGCGCATGCGGGTGCGGGGAAGAAGTGTCCACACCCCTCGTTCGTACCGAGTATCGACTGACGATAGAAGGGGATGCTGCATCGATCTGGCCTTCGATCGGCAATCACGACTTCGCTTGCGCTTCACATTATGTGATCAAGCAGGGCGAAATTCTCTGGGCAGGAAAGATGTCTCGCGGTGCGATCGAGGCAGGGCGGGAGCGAGACCGGAGGCTCAAGCGGCCCCCTGCTCCAAAACCGTTGCCTTCGCGCATACCGGCACCCAAACCGGGGCAGCCGTTCGCGAACGCATTGGTCAAACGCACGCTTGATTGGATCGTGGATGTCTGGCGCAAACTTTTCGGATGATAGGGAAGTCCGTACCGCGGCTTTCGTGGCTGCAATCCAACTGCCGCGATCAAGTCAGCTCAGCAACCCATTCTCCTGGAGTGTCCGCATCTCTGCTCAATCGCGTTTGACCGAAGCCATCGGGCAATTTGCTGCGGATGCACCAGAGAAGAGTGGGCTTTGCCCTGATTGAGCCATTTGGGCGTCGATGGTCGATGCGCCGGGCTCACAATCAGGAGTGTGTCCCATGATCAAGTCGATCCCGCTGAACAAACTCGTTCAGTCGCCCCGTAATGTTCGTCGTCACAGCGATCCGACTGCAGATGGTGAGCTTAAGGCCAGTATCGCAGCCTTTGGTCTGCTGCAGAATCTCATCGTCAAGCCTGCCGCCAAGGGCAAGTTTGAGGTGGAAGCCGGCGAGCGCCGCCGCCGCGCCATGCTTGAACTCGCAGACGAAAAGATCCTCGACCGCGATCACGAAGTTACCTGCCTCGTCCTCGAAGACAGTACCGAAGCCGCGGTCGAGACCAGCTTGGCAGAAAACTTCCACCGCCTCGCCATGAACCCAGCGGACGAAGCCCAGGCTTTTGCGGCGCTCGTCTCAAGCGGTGCAACTGTCGAGGATGTTGCGCGCCGCTTCGGCCTGACGGTCCGCTTCGTCGAGGGCCGTCTGCGTCTCGCGACGCTTGCGCCGGTTGTGTTCGAGGCCCTTGCATCCGGTCAAATCACTCTCGACATCGCCAAGGCCTTCGCTGCGACCTCGGACCAGGAGATCCAGGCTCGCGTCTTCGAACAGGTTTCCTCGGCCTACTATGCGCCCAATCCCGACAGCATCCGACGCATGGTTCTCTCGGGGACCGTCCGGGGCAGCGATCCGCGCGCCCGGCTCGTTGGTCGCGATGCCTACATCGCCGCCGGCGGCCGGATCGAACGCGAACTGTTCGATGATGACAACAGCGAATCCTGGGTCGATGTAGCGTTGCTCGAGAGCCTCGCGGCGGCAAAGATGGAAGAGCAGGCCAAAGCTCTCGCCGCCGAGCAGGGTCTCGCCTGGGTCAAGCCCACGCTAGATCCCTATGCCAGCCACGATCTGGTCGAAGGGCTGGTCCGGCTTCCCGCCGAACCGGCACTACTGACCGAAGCGGAACTGGCGAGGCTCGACGAACTCGATGCCTCCTATGACGAACATGCGGCGATCCTCGAAGACGAGGACAGTGCCGAGGAGGCTGTCGCTGCGGCCGAAGCCGCCATCGAGGCCATCGAACGCGAATGTCAGGAAATCCGGGCACGGCCGCCCGTCATCGCGGCCGAACTCAAGGCCGAGGCAGGGATGGTGCTGGTGCTCTCGCGCGATGGCACGCCGGTTCTCCAGCCGGTGTTCTACGGCGAGCGTCAGGCTGAACCCGCCGAGGCTGACGATAGGATCGAAGTCGTTGCTGGCGAGGAAGGTTCGGACAAGCGCCGGACGACCTTGTCCAAGCGCCTGGGCGACGAGCTCGCCATGCAGCGCCGCGACGTCCTTGCGCTGCATGTTGCCTCTGATCCGGGGCTTGCGCTCGACGTCATGGTCTTCACGCTGGCTGATGCCGATACGCATGACTGGCGGGCACGGGCCGCAACCACACTGCGTGCACCTCTTCCGGCAGGGCCGATCATCGGCTTCGAAGCCAAGGATGCTCCGGCCAGCAGCGCGCTTGCCGAGCTCAGGTCCAGTCTCGACGAAAGCTGGCGCGCTGGCGAAGATGCGACTTGCCGCTTCGACCTGTTCCGCGCGCTGTCCGATGACGGCCGCGCCGCTTGGCTTGGCTATGTCGTTGCCCGGTCGCTCGAGGCGAGCCTCAACATGGCGGGCGAGCGTCAGCTACCGTTCCAGGACCACCTCGGCAGCCTGATTGGCATCGACATGGCGCAGTGGTGGCGACCGACTGCGGCCAATTACTTCGACCGGGTGTCAAAGCAGGTGATCCTCGACGCGCTGACCGACGTCGGCGGCCTCGAGCTTTCCTCGCGCTTTGCCTCGGTCAAGAAGAGCGATCTCGCGATGAGTGCCGAGCGCGTCTTCGCAGGCACCTACATCACAGAAGTCGAAGTGCGCGAGAAGGCTCTGTCATGGGTGCCTGAGGTCATGCGCTTCGCTCCCGCTGCGCCGGATGCTGGCGAGCCCGAGATTGACGCCACTGACGCTGAGCGCGGTGTAGACACCGAAGATCAGTCCCCCCGCGAGCTGGCCGCCTGACCTCCTCCTGACAGGCAAGGCCACTCGTACCTCGAGAAGCGGTCCTTCGGCTCACGCCGGAGGGCCGCTTCCTTTTTTGGAGAAGAGCAGAGGGGGCTCGGGAACCTGTGGCACTGACCGGCGAACCCGTCGCCGACTGTCCAGATGCCTCAATCAGGAGACCCATCATGGCCTATCGCAAGGGGCAGAGCGGCGGCTTGTCGCCCGCCACCCGCATCACCCAAGAAATCATCGCGCGTCTGGAAGCCGGCACGAAGCCTTGGATCAAGCCGTGGCGCGGCGTGCCCGTTTCGCGGCCCCTGCGGGCCTGCGGGATTCCGTACCGGGGCATGAATGTGTTCTGGCTGTGGATGGTCGCTGACATGTGCGGCTACGCCTCGCCGTTCTGGATGACGTACAATCAGGCCAAGTCGCTCGGCGCCCAGGTCCGCAAGGGCGAAAAGTCGACCATCGCGATCTTCTACAAGAGCTACACCAAAGAGGTGGAAGCCCCCGATACCGGCGAAAAGACCGACGAGGCCCGCCGGGTGCTCAAGGCCTATCCAGTCTTCAATGCCGATCAGGTCGAAGGTCTGCCCGAGCGCTTCCATCCGGCTGCAACGCTGGAGCTGGTCGAGCCTGAAGGGCGCGAGGCCGAGCTCGACGCCTTCTTCGCCGCCATCCCCGTCAATCTGCGCCACCAGGGTTCTGAAGCCTATTACGAACCCACTGCAGATCGCGTCACGATGCCGCCGACCAGCCTGTTTTCCGGCTTCGATCACTATTATGCCACGCTCGCCCACGAGGTATGTAACATCGCAAGTGTCCTCATTTCGAGGACAGTCGATGGCCTCCTCACTTTGGTTGCGCGGCACCATCGCAGGGCCTGCCTTGCGATGTCAGGACGGGAGTCCTGATCATGCGTAACTCCGAACGCACCGATATCTACACGCGCGTCACCAACGAGATCGTCGCAGCCATCGAGGCTGGCGCGGGCGAGTGGCGCATGCCCTGGCACCATGACGGTTCGGCCATCACGCGGCCGATCAACGCCGTGTCACGCAAGGCCTATAGAGGGGCCAACATCCTGTCTTTGTGGATTGCCGCTCAGGCCAACGGGTATACCTCGGGGCTCTGGGCAAGCTACCGGCAGTGGCAGTCGCTGGGTGCGCAAGTCCGCAAAGGTGAGCACGCAACTACGATCGTCTTCTGGAAGATTAGCCAGCGCGGCGAACAGACAGACGATCAGGACGATTCAGGCGGCCATGTTCGCATGTTCGCGCGCGGATACAGCGTGTTCAACGAGGCCCAGGTGGAGGGCTACGTTGCGCCCGCGATTGCCGTCCTCTCTGAGGAAGAACGCGTCGCCCGTGCCGAGGAGTTCTTCGCCAACCTCGGCATCGCGACCATCCACGGCGGCAACGAAGCCTATTATTTGCCGTCGAAGGACCGGATCCATATGCCACCGTTTTCCCAGTTCAAGGATCAAGCCGCCTACTATGGCACGCTTTTCCACGAAGGACTCCACGCGACAGGAGCGCCCCATCGGTGCGACCGCGACTTGAGCGGGCGGTTCGGCTCTGACCGATACGCCATGGAGGAGGTTACGGCCGAGCTCGGGACCGCCCAACTGCTCGCCGAACTTGGCATCGCCCATCATCCCAGACCCGACCATGCCGCGTATATTGCCTCGTGGCTTAAGGTGCTCAAGGCCGATGCACGCGCCATATTCACTGTCGCAAGCAAGGCGCAGGCAGGCGTGGACTGGATGCATGGACAGCAACCGGATTTAGCTCAGGCAGCCTGACCGATCAGACGATTGTCTGCGCATGCAGCGCTTGCCATTTCCACGCTTGCAGGGCAGAGCGACGGGCATTCGCAAGGACCCGGTGAGATTCCGGGTGGCTATCCCGGCCGCCGATCCGCCGGGCAACCGGCACATGGATAGCGAACGCCAGTCCCCATGAGCGGGCGCTGGGCCCGTGTGCTGCGTTTGATCCAGGTCACATGAGAACCATGCTTTCCCGTTTCCGGTCCGAATGGTCCGTCAATGCCGTCGAAGCGCGACACGACATCCTTGCCGGTATCGTCGTCGCACTTGCCCTCATCCCCGAGGCAATCGGCTTTTCCATCATTGCCGGGGTTGACCCCCGGGTCGGGCTCTACGCTTCCGTCGCGATCGCCATCATCATCTCGTTGCTGGGAGGGCGATCAGCCATGATCTCGGCAGCAACCGCGGCGGTGGCCGTCGTGGTCATTCCGCTGGTACGCGACCACGGGGTTGAGTATCTGTTCGCCGCCACGATCCTGATGGGGATTATACAGATCATTGCAGGAGTGCTTCGGCTTGACCTCCTGATGCAGTTTGTGTCGCGTTCGGTCATTACCGGCTTCGTCAACGCGCTGGCGATCCTGATATTCATGGCCCAGCTACCTCAGCTGACCGACGTCACTTGGCACACTTACGCAATGGTTGGCGCAGGACTTGCCATCATTTACCTCTTCCCTCGCGTTACTAATGCGGTTCCGTCTCCGCTCGTGGCGATCGTTGTTCTCGCCGTTGCCAGCATCAGCCTTGACCTCCCCGTTCGCACCGTCGGCGACATGGGACAATTGCCTGAAGGCCTCCCTTCTTTTGCGCTGCCCAACATTCCGCTTACGCTCGACACCCTGCGGATCATTGCACCCTATTCGTTCACTATGGCTGCGGTCGGCCTGCTCGAGTCGATGCTTACCGCACAGATCGTCGACGACATGACCCACACTGACAGCAACAAGCAGCGTGAGTGCGTTGGTCAGGGCAGCGCCAACATCGCTGCCGCGCTGGTCGGCGGCATGGGCGGTTGCGCAATGATCGGCCAGTCGGTGATCAACGTGACCTCGGGCGGGCGCAAGCGCTTGTCGACCTTCGTCGCAGGCGCATTCCTGCTGTTCCTACTGGTGGCGCTTGGACCCGTTGTCGGGCAGATCCCGATGCCCGCGCTTGTCGCCGTCATGATCATGGTGTCGATTGGCACATTCAGTTGGAACTCGATCCCCAACCTGAGACGTCATCCGCCGACGTCGTCGGTGGTCATGCTGGTAACCGTTGCTGTCGTCGTGCTGACCCACGATCTTGCGCAGGGTGTGCTGGCAGGTGTTTTGCTCTCGGGCATCTTTTTTACGGGCAAAGTCCGGAGCATGTTCGCGGTTAGGCGGATCATGGCCGATGACGGCGCGACTGTGGTCTATCAGGTTCGCGGCGAGATTTTCTTTGCTTCGGTAGACCGCTTTGTCCGCTCGTTCGAGGACGAGCAGGGGCGGTCGGTTACAATCGACGTAACACGCGCGCACTTCTGGGACATCTCCGGCGTCGGCGCTATGGACAAGATCATAGGGCGGCTACGCCGTTCTGGCTCCTGCGTTGATGTCATCGGATACAATGAAGCCAGCGCCGATCTCGTTGACCGTTTCGCAATGCACGACAAAACCGGCTTCGAGCTAGGAGCTGTTCCACACTGAACCAAGTGTGCCCTTCTGCGCGGATGGTTGGGCATGACCCCCATCCGTCCGCGCCAGTAAAGCGGCCAGTCGGCTTTCAGCTGCTCGGGCTCGATAGAGCAGCGTCAGGTTTTCGCTGGCCAGTGCCCGTCTTTCATCTCCATGTCGCCGCGCCTCGGCCCTAAGCCGAGACAACTCGTGCTCCAATTCCTCGAACCGTATCGCCAGGTCGCGGGCGGGTATCGGCCCGCCTGCGGCGGCTTCGATTTCATCGAGGATGTCGCGGTGGGTCGCGTAGAGTGGGTTGCGGCTGCGCCCGGCCTCGCGCGCAACCGACGCCGGCGTGATCCGTACAACTCGCCCGGCATGGTCGGCGTGGCGCCCTTCGCCGCGCACCAGCCTCGCCAGCGCCGCCCGATAACTCCTTGCTGCGGATTGCCCGCGTGGATCTGCATCAATCTTGCCCATCGTCATCTCCGATTTGCGCGAGCACCCGCTCGCATTGTCCGATCGCCTCATTGAGCACGGCCGCCGTCATGGGATTGGCCTCCGGCAACAGCGCAGCATTGCGTCTCCGGCGATCCCGCCAGTAGGCTCCGTGCTTCGCTTCGATCACCATGTTGGCGCATGAGAGGCAGACCGCCGGCGCTCGTCCGGCGTCATTCGGTTGCAGTTCGCCGCCGCAGCGGGAGGTCTCCTGCTGGAACACGCACCAGCCATAGTCGCAGGCATGGATGCGAAGATCCGTCTCCTTGAGGATGAACGCAACATAGTCTCGGCGTAACTGTTCGCCCGCGCGGCCGCGGAACCGGGCGTTTCCGGCGACGATACGTTCGCCCATCTTGCCGCCGAGCCGTTTGGCGGCGAGCAGGCGGTCGAGGGCGGCTGCGGTTTCGGCGCGGGCTTCGTGGTCGATGAGGCCATGCAGGTCGAAGTCGTTGCCGACGTAGCCCCGCGCGGTCATGGCAACGGAAGCATGCTTGAAGTGCTCGGCCAGGCCCAGAAGCTGGGTACGGTCGCGCCTGGCAATAAACCGGGCAAAGGTCTTGCGGAACTGGTGCGTGCTGAACCTCCAGGGTTTCCCATCATGATCGGGGATGCCGACATGCCGCGCAAAGTCATTGATGCGCCAGGCGATATGCATGTGCGTCACCGGCACGATTTGGCCATACTGCGTGTTCTTCACCAGGAACAGATCGTCGCGGCCCGAGGCTTCGCGCAGCGGCGCGCTCAGCTGCTCGAGCAGCTCCACCGCGCGCACGACCGGTGCCGGGGCAACCCAGCGCTCCCTACGGCCATCGAGATCGTCGACAGTCTTGAACAGCCGGGACACGACATATGCCTGATTAACGCCGGTTCCGCCGATCGGGTGATGCTCGATTGCCCCTGTTTTCATTGACAGGATTTCGCTGGGCCGCATCCCGACGAAGCCCGCGATCAAGATATAACAGGCCTCGACGAGGTGGACGGCGGCGTGCCGAACTGCATAGGCGCCATCGAGCCGCTCGCCCGATGGTCCGGCCAGCGATGCGAGCCTCAGCGCCGCTCTAACATGATCAGATGCCTGGCGCTTGCAGCGCCGCAGACCCTGCGCTCGCGCTTCGCGGCGGATCGCTTCGGCTGCGACGATCGTATCGCCATGCTCCTCGACCCACCGCAGGGCTTCGCTCAGGATTGCAACGGCCACGTCTTCGGGGATGAACGGTATGACGCCCTGGGTCGCCCTGGTGTGGCCGGCGGCTTCATAAGTCGTTTCCAGCGGCAGCGGATCGACCAGTGGCGCATCGTTCAGCTTCTCTCGCTGACGATAGAGGTCTTTGATCACGAGCAGATAGTTGGTGATTGTGGCAGTTGAGATATTGCCTTTGCCTCCGCCGGCGCGAGCAGGACGACAGCGCAACCATTTGCAGAGTTGTTCGACCGAAGCTGGATCGATCCCGGCAAAGCGCGAGTGTCCCTCGCATGCCATCCATTCCAGCAGCGCGCGCAGCAACATTGCTTTGTGATGGATCGACGCCGGAGACGAGCGTTTGCGCCCTGATGGAGGATGATAGTGCATCGACCAGAGGAAGTGCTTGGCGGCGCGGACAAGCTGAACATGATCACTGTTCCCGATGCGCGTGTGCTCCGGCATGGCCAACGCCCAACTGAACCGCTTCTGATCCGCGCGGCGACCCGCAGTGCGGATATCGAGCCGCCATTCATCGTCGCCGAACCGGCTCCACGGGGAAAGCCGCGCATCCTCCCAGGATTGCGACGACTGCGTGAGTGGGTGGGGGTGCTGGTTCATTCGACTGGCGGCAGCTGCGGCAGTGACATCCTCGAAACTGCTTCGAGCATCGCCTCGCAGAACCGGGGCAGGATATCGCGCTCGAGGATTTCCAGCTTGGGTGCATAAAGCAGCCGCCAGCGTTCGGGAGCCATGGCGGCACGCGCGTCGGTGAGCGCTGCCCGCGTCGCCAGCAGGCGAACCAGCACGTCCTCGTTGAGCGGGATCACGGCATTGGGGCAGGTGAAGCATCCGAGCCAGGCCGTACACAGCTCGCCCTTGCGCTGTCCTTCGGCAACGCCGGCAAGGGGATCGCTACAGATAAATCCGGCTGCGGTCGCGTGGCGCAGATCGGGAAGCACCTCCGTCCCGGGCGGGGATTCGACATCGCCCCGGACCATTTCCACAAACCGGGCTTGCAACCTGCCGATTGCCAGCGCTTGCGCCTTTCGGACGCGGGGCCGGTCCACATAGCGCTGTGTCGTGTCTGGAGTAGCATGGTTGGCCAGCACCTGCGTCTTCAGGATGTCATGCCCGAGCCGCTCGTGCGCTAGTGTGAGCCCCGATGCGCGCAGCGCCGCCAGCGTCAGTTTGAGCGGCTTGCCATCGTCGCCCACCAGGCCATGGCGCATCACAAACCGCCGGGTAAGTTTCGTGGCCAGATAGCCGGGGATCACACCGACTCTGCGAGACCCGTGTATTCTCCCGGTGAGGAAGAGATAATTCTGGTCGCGGCGTGGCGTATGCGGCACCAGCCTTTCGGTCATAGCCAGAACCTGATCGATCAGCACGGGCACCGAGGAGCCTTTGTCGCGCAGGAAGCTGCGGCGCTGTTCGCGTCCGGCGCGCCCCTTGCGCCAACTGACGAGAACCCGGCCTTCAAGCAGCAGATGCTCGCTCAGGCAGTCGCGCCGCATCAGCCTGAGGGCCTCGGCATTTGCAAAGGTTTGCGCGCCGATGGCGATCATATAGGCAACGATCGTATCCGGCAGCGCAAACAGCCGCCCCGCGATTTCGCCCATGCCACCGTGGCGGATCATGGCGAAGTGGAGATGCCAGAGACCCGCGCCCTTTCTCAACATGTCGCCGACTTTGGGTGGCACGCCGCCGAACCGACCGTCGATCACCGCGAGCATGACCCCGATATCGTCGAGATCGAGCTTGGCGAGGTCGGGTTCGGAGACAATGGCCTTGCGATCGACCTGAGCCAGCGCAGCGCGGCCTTCCTCGAACAGTGCCCAGGCTGTTTCGATGTCCCGATGGGCCGCCGTGAGCACGCGTTCCATTTCATCGCGGCTCAGTGCCTCACGCTGGCGCGCTTCCGCATTCTTGCGGGGGAACGGATTGAACGGGATTTCGAGTTCGGGGTGAACCAGGTCGGGCCGGTTGCGCTTGAGCCAGGCCATGTGCTGCTTGATGATCGACCAGACAGTATACCGTGACCCCTTGCTCCAGGGCCTCGTGCCGAGCCAAACGATAAACGCATTGAGACTGCCGCTATCGACGTCGTGCGTGGCTAAGATGGCGGAATCGTATTCGGCAAGGAACGCAAACCAGAACTTCAGGGTACGGAACGCTGAGCCTCTGTTGGCCGGTTGTTTGGCAGCATAGTGATGCCGGAACGCGAGCGCCCACTCGGCAGCCATCGTCGGCCGATCGAAGATCGAGAAGTCGAACGCGCATTCGAGCTGGCCGTCGGCATCTACGACATTGACCAGCAATGCGCCCGGATTGCCGATCAGCGGCTTCGGCGATGGCTCGACCCGGTAGTCCTTTTGCCGACGCGGCATTACAGCAGCGCCGCATAGAGATCGTCGACCGAGGCCTCGATTGCCGAGAGGTCGGTTTCGACAACGCGCAGGTATACCGCGGTGGTTGCCAGATCGGCGTGGCCGAGCAGCACCTGCAACGCGAGCAAGGGATTGAGTTCGGGATTGGCCCGGGCTTCGCGTTGCAGGAACCGCAGCATGGCGGCGGCGAAGGTATGTCGCAGCGCATGGAACGTCGCCGTCACACCCGCTGCCTCGGCGGCAGCCGTGAACATCGCGCCAACCCTGCGCGGTTTCATGGGCTGCCCCCGACAAGTCAGGAACAGAGCCTCGGGATCGCGATCTGCCCGTTTTGTCGCCGCACGACGGACGAGGACCGCCCGCTCTTCCCGCACATAGGCACGGGTACGATCGACCAGCGGGGCCGGTGGATATATTATTCGCGACCGCCCACCCTTGGTTTCGTCGATCTGCACCGGCACCATCGGTTCACTGCCGGCCCCTTTCAGATGACGCACGGTCAGGCCCGCCACTTCCATCCGACGGATTCCCGTAGTCACTGCCCATTCAACGATCAGTCTGTCGCGTGCCGGCATTGCGGCCATGATGCGCCGGATCGCTTCCGGCGCGAGCGGGCGCGGCAACATCGGCATATGCCGCACGGTAAGCTCGTTGGCCCGGATTTGACCGCCGGTGGCATCGACATGGGCCAGGAACGCCTGCGGGCGACTGCGCGACAACGCGATTTCCTGGCTTGCGAACGGGACCTGCTTCATCAGTCCGGTCGCCACGCTCCAGCGGTAGAAACGCCCTATGGTCCTGAGCCGCCCGTTGATTGTACTGCGTGCCAGCGGTCTGCCGCTGTCGCCACGGGGCCGGAGCATCTGATCGCGATAGGCGGCCAGTTCGCCAGGACCGACCTCGTCCCAGGCCCAGCCATTGGCCTCTAGCGTCTGCCACCAGTCGTAGAGAGCTTCAGCGTAGGTTCGCCAGGTCTGCGGGCTGCGGGTCCTGCCGCGCACCAAAGCAACGTGCATCAGCCATGCGCAGGCCGGTTCGACGAGCCGCATCCGGGCGTCGAGCAGCATCGGGACATTCTCCACCGATGATCCGTCGGGCCGGAATGCAGGCGTCGAGAACAACAGCTGCGCCATACCCACTCCCAAGATTGCAACCGGACAGGAAGGGCCCTCGGGCCCTCCCTGTCCGGCAGAGAAGAGGGGGCTCGGATCATGTGTCCTGCTTGATTGGCAGAAGAGGACAGAAAGGACACGTTATGGATGGGACCTACCACGAGCTATCGCACTGGACCGGCCATACCAGCCGCCTGGGGCGTGATCTCAAGAACCGCTTCGGCACGGCGGCCTACGCCGCTGAGGAGCTCGTCGCCGAACTCTCCAGCGCCATGCTGGGCGCTGAGCTGGGGCTGCCCGTCACGCACCTCGATAGTCACGCAAGCTACATCGAGCATTGGCTCAAGCTGCTGAAGGATGACGACCGCGCCATCCTGACGGCTGCGGCCAAGGCCGAGGAGGCGTCGACCCTGCTGTTGAAGCTTGGCGGAAGGGTCATGCCCGAACAGTTTGACGACGCGTCAGACGACGCTGCGCTTGCGGCCTGAGGGAGGATGCCATGGGCCGATCGGTCAGCTATCCCAGCGGCGCAATCGTCGCCTTCACAGTGCTTGAGGTCGAAGCCGAGGACGACTGGGAATTCGAGTATGAATGGCTGCGCGAAGACCTGCGCGAGCGGGCCGGCCGAGCCTTCCCGTCGCTGATCCCGCATGACGGCTGGCGAGGCCGGGAAGACCGGATCCTCATGCGCAATGCCTATGCGGATTTCGGCGTATCGGTCTACGGCGCCCTGGTGGCCGTCTGGATCGTCGAGCGTGATGACGGCACCTATTGGGACGCCGATTGGCGTACGGCTCGTTCACCGCGGGCACAGCGCTGGCTGTCCCAGATCGCATCCCGCTTTGATGCCGTGTTCGGCGACTATGACTGTCTCGGGCATATGTCGAACGGGGAGGGTGTCTACGCCAAGCGTGCGGCTTAAGCCGAGCTGGGGCGGCGCATGCATGGGGCATAGGGCGTGCCCCTGCCTATGATCTGTTCCGAGCGCCCATGGCCTGGCGCCATGCGAGAGAGGCCCTGGGCCAGCCGCCAGTCTTGCGCAACCCGGCTTGGTCGGGCCCGTGTTGGCCTTCGCCCTTCGGGCTCAAGGCCTGCCCGCGCCAGCCCGCCAAGCCAGGTTTCCCCTGACGGGTGCGCAACCCTGACTGAATGCTGGCCCTGACGGGCTCTCGCTGGCGCAGCCATGAACGGGTGCGTCGGCCTCACGCCAGTCAGGAGGACATCCCATGCACACGTCATTCGCCGATCAACTCGCCGGGCTCGATCTCGCCGGCTTCTCGATTGGACCTGCTCCCGTATCGACCAGCGATTTCCCGGTCCGGGAGGCGGTCGTCCACACCCTCGAAGCGGTCTGGTCCGATCTTTTTGCCATGGTGTCCGGGACCGCTCTTGAAGCCGATGCCGAGGATCTCGGTTGGGCTTTCGTCAACATCTTTCACCGCTCCGCCGAGCGCAAATCGACTGCCCTCGACCGGGCGACCGACGAGGTCCGCGCGCTGATTGCGACGGCTGACGGATCCGAAGTCCACACCCACGACCTCGAGACCCAGGTCGAGCGGGCGCAGTGCGCCGAAAGCGCCATGCTGGCGCTCGAAGAGATGCGCGAGGTCGCAGCAAGCCTATACCTCAACGAGTTCGGTTCCTCCTGGAAGCCAGTCTCCAGTTCTCGGCTCAATCACAGTGCAATGCTCACCTCGGCGCTCGTCGAAGGTCGCGACTTCCTGCGCGCCCGCGCCGAAGCCAAACGCCGTGCGGCCATGCCCGAAGGAACCCCCGTCGTGTTCGCCGGAGGGCGCACCCGTCATGCTACTGAAGACGATGCGCTGACCTTCGGCAACAACGTCTGGGCGACGCTCGACAAGGTCCGCGACCGCGTGCCGGACATGGTGCTCATCCATGGCGGCGACACCAAGGGCGTTGACCGTCTGGCTTCGAGCTGGGCTGAACGTCGCGGCATCCCACAGGTGACATTCTCGCTCGATATGCGGCTGGGCGCCCGTGCCGGCTTCAAGCGCAACGAGCGGATGCTCTCCCTCGATCCGCGCTACGTCATCGCGTTCCCGGGCAATGGTGTACTCGAACGCCTGGTGATCGACGCCAAGGCTCGGCGGATCACCGTTGTCGATCGCCGCGGGCCCCTCGGCACCAATCCGAAGAACACTTCGGCCAGGACCGACTGAGACCCTGTCGGTCTTCGCGCCAGCGCCGGATCGGCGCTGGCGTCGTCCATGAGAGGAAAGGCGTGCGCCTGTCGGTTGGAGCCAGCGGATGGTCGTTGGCTCCTTTCTACAGGAGGCACTCCATGATCGATATCGAGGCCGTGATGGCCGACTTTGCCGTTCGCCAGGCCCAACGGCAGACCCAGGTGGTCGAAGAGATTCAGCAGCTCAAGACAGCCATTCTTCCGCGCTTGCAGGACGCTGGGATTACCCGAGTCGAGATCCGCTTCGACGGCTGCGGCGATAGCGGTGCGGTCGAGGAATGCGCGTGCCTCGATGCAGCCGGTGCGGCGATCGAGTGCCCTGATGTTAAGCTGCAAGACGGCGCCGCAGACACGGCGGAAGGTGCCGGTTCCGAGCAGCTGCAGTTGCTTGGGCAAGCTCTCGAGCAGCTGACCTATCTGGCGCTCGAACGTCATCATCCTGGCTGGGAGATCAACGACGGTGCCTGCGGCGAACTCGTGATCGATGTGGCTGAAGGGACCTTCGTGCTCGACTGCAGCCTGCGCTTCACCGCAACCGATGATCATTCGACCGAGCTCTAGGAGATCTGGCATGGCCCACTGCTACTACCACGCCCTCTCGTCGGTCCGGAAATGGGGCGGCACGGTCGATGACTATCTCCCGCTGCACCAGTGGTTCGACCAATCCAAGGCAATCCTGGCAGACCCCCGACATCGCGCGCTGCGGCACCATGCCGAGGGGATATTCATGCTGGAGGCGATCTTCGGCGAGACCCTCGTCAATGCCGATGGCCGGGTTGTTCCGGTGCGTCTGGTCGGCGAGCAGCACGTGCGCGAAGACTTGGGCTCGATCCCGTCCTTTGCTGACTGGGCGCGCTTGATCACGCCGCAGGCCTGGATGCTGCGAGGCAACCCTCTGGGCGGCGCTGAAGGGGTAACGATCGATATGCCTGTCCCCGGCGAAGCACTTGCGTCCAGGACCAGGCCACCTGCTGGAGGAGCGGTCCGTACCGTGATCTAGGAAGGGGTTCTCCGGTGGAGGGCTGGCGGGGAATGATCCGGCCAAGACCGGAGGGAAACGAGGCAGGGCAAACCTGTTCACGGCATCCAGCTCCACCCGGCTTCGATACCAACCTGTCCCTGAATCACCCCCGTCGAGACGCGCAACCCGGATCAGGTCCGGCCGAGTTGCCGGGCTTTGCCCGGCTGCCCGCACCACCCGAACCAGTTCCGGGTTCCCCTTCGGTGCGCTTCGCCGCGGGGCGCTTCTGCTCGGGTTTGCAGCCGGGATGGACCCGGAATGCTCGATCAGGAGAAAGCCCATGACCAATCTCGTTATCCTCGTTGGCCGCATCGCTCGCGACCCCGAAACCCGCACCACCCAGGGTGGAACCAGCATCACCTCGATCTCGGTCGTCACCGACCGTCCCGCCCGCAAGGATGGCAAGACCTACAAGGACGAGAACGGCTACACCGCCAAGGACAGCGAATTCCACCGGATCACCTGCTTCAACGGCCTGGGCCAGAACGTCGCCAAGTTCTGCACCAAGGGCCAGCTCGTGACGGTCGAAGGGCGCATCCACTACACGCAGTGGGAGGATCAGAGCGGCACCAAGCGCTACGGCTGCGAGATCATCGCCGACAAGGTCGACTTCCTCACCAAGGGCCGTTCGGGCGGCAACGAGGGCGCTCCCGATATCGACGAGGACTGAATGTCCTTACCCCACGACAAGGCCCCGGTGGCAGATGCCATCGGGGCCTTTTCTTTTGCTCGGGGGCTATGCGGCGGCGCGGGGCATCGAACCCCTTGCCGCCGCTGGTTGGGGCTACGCAGGGGCGATCCGCTTCAGCGTTTCCTCGATCCCGAGCGCCATTGATGCGCGGACAATCTGGCGCAGCTGGGCCGGTTCGATTGTCTCGGCGCCGCACTCGATCAGAATGTGGCCGAGGACAATCGCAGCCTCGTCGCGAAGCTTTGCTTCCTTGGCCGCCAGTTCGTCGCGCTGTTCCCGGAGCTTCTTCAAGGCATCGACCGGATTGTTCTTGCGGGGCATGTCAGTCCTTTCCGCCCCCTTGTTTTGTGGTCCCTCGATAGCTCCTTTGCCACCGCGCCCAGGGTGTAGGAAAATGAGAAAAGCGGCGCCCGACTACAGCCGTCCCCTGCAACCGAGAGGGTAGAGAGGCTGGCTCACGGAATGCCCAGCATGATGTCCGTCCACATGCCGCCTCAAGGACGGCAGGGCCCCACCATTTTGCCGGAGAAGGGATGAATCCCTCCCCCGACAAAATCGTTTCCCCCACCGCCGCTGACGCGGCCGCGCCGACGCGCGGTCCCTGACCCGTCATGCGCACGAACATCGCACTTCCTCCTGTCGTTCGAGACAACCTCAGGAGGATCATCATGGCTCATTCTGCACCTTGCACCGCTTCATCCCGCAGCTACTTCGAGGCCCTGGAACTCGCCGAACGCCGGGCGCTGCACAGCTACTTCGATCAGCACATCGTGGCAGACGACGAGCTCGGCTATATCGCCCTCGATGAAGGTGACTACTGCGCCCTGCCGGCACACCTGGCGGCGCGTGTCGTCCACACCATTCACGGATCGATGGTGGATGAATTCTGACGCCGAAAAGGGTGGGAGCCGGGAGCGGTTCCTGCCCTTTTATTTTGCTCGCCGTTGGTTCGTTTCGGCTCGGGATCAGTTGCGACGAGCGGAGTGCGGGCATCGGCGCCCGCACGCGCTTTGGCTCCGCGCTATCGAGGCCGTTCAATCCCTCCAGCATGTCCGGCGAAGTGACCGGATCACCTACTCGCAGCTTGGTAGACTGAGCACACCGTACGCAGTGACACTGCTGGATTTAGTATAGGTATATCAGTGTGATACGCTGAGTTTTCGGGCCGGTGTCAAACCAATTTGAGCGTGATGCATGCCTTGGATTCGCGATTTACGGGCAAATTGGGGCTACCTAACTCTCTGAATTGGTGCCAGTTTATCGCAATTGACGCGGCAATGTTCCTGATTTATTCTCATCACTGTCTTCCGCAAGATCGAACCAGGTTCGCAAGGGTCAATTGGACCCCAGAACATGGATCGGCATCTCAGTCTTCAGACATACGTACCCCGCCCACTTGCTGACTGGATCAAGGGCAAAGCCCGGGACCAGCAGGTCTCCGTCAGCATCGTCATTCGCGATCAGCTGGTCGATGCCTGGCAGCGTGAAAACGAAGCGCGAAAGCGGCCTGGGGCCCTCGACCCGGTAAGGCAAAACCTGTTCATCACGGTAGCCCTCGAAGCGCTCCTGGCCAGCCATACTGATGGCTCGTTGCGGCAGCGTACGCACGAGGCCTACAATCGCAGGCTCGCCCGGCTCGGGCTCAGCGCCTCCGCACCCGAGGGAGGCAGCGATGAAGCGTAATCTCCTCAACTTCACGCGCGGCAGCCAGCTCCTCGGTCACTTCGGTTTCATGTTTGCGGCAGGGCTCAAAGGGCCACTCTTGGTGACTTTCATAGTCACCGCCTGGCTCTCCTATTGGGAGGTGACCACGGCGCTTAACGACCACCAAATCTACCTGGCATGGATGCATCTCTATGCTTCGGGCTACGCCTTCATGGAGTTCGATCCCGGCAAGCTGGTGGAGCTGAAGCTGGCCGGTGGCGGCACCGTCCGCCTGCCATTCAATTTCGTTCGCGACTTTCCTCCAATGCGTGAGGCCGTAGCTGCGCTCGGCACCGCCATCCGGCGCGGCATGGGCCTTTCTGCGCTCATCCTCGTCCCTGCCTTTATCGCCTTTTGGTGGTTCGCTGAACGGTTCGGCGGCAAATCAAAGGAGCGCAAGCACGAGCGCGGCGCGATGCTTGTCACCCTTGACGAGCTCGAGGCAGAAATCGACCGGCACAACAGCACGGAACGTGCCCGCGAACTGCAATCCGCGCTCGGCTGGAAATGGCGGCTGGCAGGCGCGGCAGCGACCGAAGAGGCAGGCTTTTACAGCCCGGCTCATCTCGCCGGGGTTCCCTGGCCGTGGCGGCTTGAGCAGAGCCATACGATGCTGATCGGCACGACCGGCACCGGCAAGACCGTGGCCCTGAGCCAGCTCCTCGCCGAGGCCCGGGCGCGTGGGCAACGCGCGGTGGTTTTCGATCTCACCGGAGCGTTCATCGAGGCCTTCTACGACCCCGAGCGCGACATCATCCTGAACCCGCTCGATGCCCGCTGCCCGACCTGGAGCGTTTTTCATGACTGCACCAGCGAGGGCGAATTCCACGCCGCCGCCGAAGCGCTCGTTCCGCACGACGGTGGCGGCTCGGAGCAGTTCTGGGTGCTCGCCGCCCGCATGCTCTTCGTCGAGATGTGCCTCCATCTCCAGCGCACCGGGCAGGCTACCAACCACGCGCTCGCTACCCGGTTGATGACCGCCGATCTCGCGCAGGTCCACAAGCTCATGCGCGGCACCATGGCCGACCCGCTCACCGCTCCAGAAGCGGCGCGCATGGCGGAGTCGATCCGGGCCGTGTTCAACGCCAATGCCAAGGCGCTCAAGTTGCTGCCCAACAATAGCCCTCGCTTCTCGGTGCGGGACTGGACTCGAGGTATCTCCGCTCCGGGATCGATCCTGTTCCTCTCGGCGCGCTATGTCGACATGTCGATCTGTTCGCAGCTGCTCACCTTGTGGCTCGACACAGCGATGAACACGCTGATGACCATGGAGCGCACCCCGGACCTCAGAATCTGGTTCCTGGTCGACGAACTGGGAGCATTGCACCGGCTGCCCGCGCTGGAAAAAGGGCTCCAGACCGCACGCAATTTCGGAGGAGCGATTGTCACTGGCGTCCATGCCTTTGCCAAGCTCAAGGAGGTCTACGGCGAGAACATGGCGATGACCCTGTCGTCGCTGGCTCGAAGCAAGCTCATCCTTGCAACCGCGGACCGGGAGACGGCGACCTGGTGCTCCGACTTTATCGGACATCGGCAGGTGCGCGACATGGAGGAAGGGTACAGCTACGGCTACAACAATGCTCGCGACGCCGTCAGCCTGACTCCTCGGCGACAGATCGAACCACTGCTCCTTCCCGACCAGTTCATGAACCTGCCGCGGCTCTCCGGCTACCTCAAGTTCCCGGACGGATTCCCGGCCGCTCCGGTCACCCTCGTGCCGCGCCGATTGCCCCGGCTGGCAGAAGGGTTCATTGCGCGCGTCTCCGAACCTGGCCCCCAGCGGGCTGTCCCGGATGAGGGAGCCGCTGCGAGCACCTCTTCGCCTGCATCGCGATCCGAACCCGCCGAAGATGCGCCGGCCGCGAATGACGATGGTGCCGGCAAGCCGGTCGTCCCCCGGCAACTGAAGCTCGACCTAATGGGCGTGAACCCCGCGGCGGATGAGACAAGCCACAAGGGCGACGAACAGCCCCGAGCCACGCCTTCCCATGAGGTGCGGGCAGCGCTTGATGAGAGCAAGGATGAGGCAGCTACCGAAGCCACCGCGGCGGGCGGAACAGCTGCGACACTGCCTCCAGGACCGCTTCTCTCTGGCAGGAGTGAAGCTACCGACTTGGCGCAGCTATCCACTGATGAGAAGGCGCTCATACAAGGAGACAAGCCCGGTGCGAGTGACCTCAAGTCGCAGCCGATCAAGCGGCCGAACGAGCGACAACATCCTCGCGAACGGGCCGAGCGGGACTTGCTCGAAGGCGGCATCGAGAGCGGCGAACAGGACTTCTACGAACCCGATCTTTGAGGGCCGCAAAGCAAGGGGGCACCTTGCTCGAAGGATCAGGATCCATGCTTTCGGTTGCCAATGTCCGGTCAGCCTCCGGCGCGGCCAGCTACTTTGCTGCCGATAACTACTACGCGAGCGCGGATGCCGACCGATCAGGTCAATGGGTGGGATCAGGCGCCGCGGCACTGGGCCTTTCCGGAGAGGTCGACGCCGCAGTCTTCGACAAGCTCCTCAAAGGCGAGCTCCCCGACGGAACCAGAGTCGGCCGCGAGAACCAGCACCGAGCCGGGACCGATCTCACTTTCTCGCTGCCTAAGAGTTGGTCGGTTCTCGCGCTCGTTGGCGGCGACAAGCGGATCATAGAAGCCTATCGCGAAGCGGTCATCGAGACGCTGCGATGGGCCGAAAAGAACGCGGCCGAAACGCGCCTCGTTGAAAACGGGAAAGTGCGCACGGTTCAAACCGGCAACCTCACCGTGACGCTGTTCCAGCACGATACGAACCGGAACCAGGAGCCCAATCTCCATTTCCATGCCGTGATCGCCAACGCCACGAAAGGTGCCGATGGCAAATGGCGAACATTGAAGAACGACCGGCTCTGGTCGCTCAACACGCTCCTCAACAGCATGACGATGGCCCGCTTCCGCCTTTCGGTTGAAAAGCTCGGCTATGCGGTAGGGCCCGTTGGCAAACACGGCAATTTCGAGGCGGCAGGCTTTACCCGCGAGCAGGTCATGGCCTTCTCCACGCGGCGCCACCAAGTGCTCGACGCGCGGCGTGGCCCCGGGCTTGAAGCTGGCAAGATTGCCGCCCTCGACACCCGCAGCGCCAAGCAGGCAGTCGCAGATCGGGGCGCACTTGTGTCGAGCTGGCAAGACCATGCCCAGGCCGCAGGCCTCGACCTGCCGGCTATGGTTGAACAGGCGCAGACCCTCGCAAATCCAGCATCTCGCACGCCCGCATCCGGCACCAGCCTGATCGAGCGCGGCAAGGCGTGGCTTCGGGACTTTGCCGAGCGGATCAAGGGCAATCCTGCCGATCCGCTAATCCCGGCTCACGTGCTCAAGCAGGACCGCGAAGCCGTTGCCGCCGCCCAGGCAACGGCCTCTGCCGTACGCCACCTCTCGCAGCGCGAAGCAGCCTTTCCGCGTGAGGCGCTGTACAAAGCAGCGCTGGACTTTGGGCTGCCCACAACGATCGCGGCCGTCGAAACGCGGGTCAATGCGCTGGTCCGTTCGGGCGATCTCGTTCCTGGGTCAGGGGAGCATAAGGGCTGGCTAACCTCGCGCGATGCGCTTGCAAGCGAGCATCGCATTCTCGCTGCCGTCGAAGCCGGGAGGGACGCTGTCGCTCCCCTTCTCGTCAGCAATGAAGCAGGCGCACGGGTCAAGGCCGTTGCTGCCATCAATCACGGTATCGACCTCAATGCTGGCCAGGAAGGGGCTGCGCGCCTGATCCTGTCATCGACCCACCGGACGATCGCCATCCAGGGTGTAGCAGGTGCCGGTAAGAGCAGTGTCCTGAAGCCCGTGGCACAGATCCTCGGTGAGGAGGGCACGGAGATCATCGGGCTCGCGGTCCAGAACACCCTGGTGCAGATGCTGGAGCGCGATACCGGCATCACATCGATGACTTTGGCTCGACTGCTCAAGAACTGGGCGCCGCTCCTGGAAGATCCTGGAAATACCGGCCTTCAGGCTGAGGCGAAGGAAGAGCTGGGCGACCGGGTCCTGGTCCTCGACGAAGCTTCGATGGTCTCGAACCACGACAAGGAACGGCTCGTGACGCTGGGCAATCTTGCTGGCGTCCGGCGGCTTGTTCTTGTTGGCGACGCGCGCCAGCTCGGCGCGGTCGATGCGGGCAAACCCTTCGATCTCGTCCAGAAGGCGGGCATCGCGCGCGCAGACATGACCACCAACCTGCGCGGCCGGGACCCGCAGCTGCGTCTCGCCCAGGCCGCTGCTCAATCGGGCGATGTCCATACCGCCCTCGGCCATCTCAAAGGCTCGACGATTGAGACAAGGGGCGACAGCGCATTGGTCGCTGCCGAGCAATGGCTAGCGCTGGCGCCACAGGACCGCGATAGGACCGCGATCTATGCCTCTGGTCGGCTCTTGCGCAGCGCGGTCAATGACGCCGTGCAACGCGGGCTCAAGGCCAATGGCGAGCTCGGCAAGACCTCACTGGACCTGGCCGTGCTGTCACGGGTCAATGCGACCCGAGAGGAACTCCGATACCTTTCGGCCTACCGCCCAGGCATGGTTCTCGACGTTCGCAGCCCTGACAAGCAGCAGAGTCTCCCGCGCGGCGAATACAAGGTCGAGAGCATCGACGATAAGTCCCGCGAAGTCCGGCTCCGCGATGCCAAGGGCAGAATGCGAACGCTTCGCCCGAGCCGCATCCGCCCTGGTGAGAAGGACGATCGGCTCGCGCTGTTCGAGGAGAAGCGACTTTCGGTCCATGACGGCGATCGGATTCGCTGGACCGAGAACGATCATCGGCGGGGCCTGTTCAATGCCGACCAGGCGCGGATCGAAGCCGTAAAAGGCGCGCGGGTCACGCTGGTGACGTCATCTGGCCTGCGCCATGAACTCGAGCGCGGGGATCCGATGCTGAGGCGACTTGACCTCGCCTACGCGCTCAATGCCCATATGGCCCAGGGGCTGACGTCGGATCGAGGTATTGCAGTCATGGACAGCCGTGAACGCAATCTGGCCAACCAACAGACCTTCCTGGTCACCGTCACCCGCCTGCGGGATCACCTGACCCTTGTGGTCGACAGCGCCGACAAGCTTGGAAAGGCCGTGGCCCACAACACCGGCGAAAAGACCTCGGCACTGGAAGTGACCGAGCGGCTCCGCGAGGCAGCCGCGAAGGGCCTGGCTGCGGGAACCGCGACCAAGGAAGATCAGAGCAAGCAGCCGCCCGAACTGGCCAAAGAGCGCAATAAGCCCTTCGAGATCGGCATTTGACGTCTTCGCTTTCGAGCCTGGACGGCGGAGCGTTCTCCAGGCAACCTGGTGGTTATCTACTTGAACTACAGGCGGGACTGTGAAGGGCGTTTTCGAGATCAGCGGCAATTCGCGGTACGACGACGCGATCACCGAGCGGTATCACTTTCCGAGCAATTACCTGTCGGTTGCGCGAGATCTCGTGAGCGACTGGATCGTTTACCGCGAAACCCGGGTCTCTGGCGGGCGAATGGCCTATATCGCCGCGGCCTTCGTCGAACGCATCGATGCCGACCCGAGCGATCCCAGCCACTTCTATGCGCGTGTGCGCGACTATCTCGAGTTCGACCAGCCTGTCCCCTACCGCGACAGCAGCGGCCGCTTTGCCGAGCGGTTCCTGCGCGAAATGGCAAAGCCAGGCGATGCCGGGCGAAGCCTGCGCGGCAAGTCGGTCCGCATGCTCGAAAACGAAGATTTCGTGGCGATCGTCAATGCTGGGCTTGCCGAAACCCTCGATCCCGAAAACCGGATCCGGCTGGAGCTCGATGCCCCGCGCATCGATCCGGAGACCAATCTGCTTCTGCAAGATTACTTCGCGCAGCGGCGGGTCGAGCAGATGCTCGTAAACCGCAAGATTCGTGACGCGAACTTCCGCAACCACGTCCTTGGCGCTTACGAGAACACCTGCGCTGTCACCGGGCTCAGGATTGTCAATGGCGGCGGCAAGGCAGAAGCCCAGGCGGCTCACATCTGGCCGGTTGCCGATGGTGGTCCTGACATCGTCCAGAACGGGGTCGCCTTGTCAGCAACTGCCCATTGGCTGTTTGACCGCCACCTCATCACCTTTGACGACAACCTCTGCCTGCTCGTGTCACACAACAAGGTGCCGTCCGAGCTTCTGCAGCTGTTTCCGCCGGCCGGTCAGCAAATCCGGCTGCCGCGTGATCGATCGCTGCATCCAAGGGCAGACTTCGTGGCCCGCCACCGGGAGCGATTTGCAGGGATCAGGTCGCCGCAGATCAGACAGAACGACCGAACCAGATGACCCGGCCGACCACATGGATCGATGCGCGCTCCACGTCGGTCCAGGTCGGGTAGGCGGCATTGTCGCTCGAGATGGTGATCTGCCGTCCGCCTGGCTGGATCGTCACGCGTTTCACCACCAGCGCATCGTCGACGCGCAGCACGTAGATTCCGTCGCGCAGGCGCGAGCCCTGATCCGATGCGTCGACCAAGACCTCATCGCCGTCCCGCAGCGTCGGTTCCATCGACTCCCCATGGACATGGATGATTGACAGGCTGGGGCCTTTCGCCCGGGTCAGCTTGCCCAGCCACCGCTCATCGAAACCAAACCGAGTGTGGGCCGTCTCGCTTTCTGCGATCGCACCAAAGCCGGCCGAGGCATCGACGTTCAGAATTGGCACTTCGACCAGGCCATCGCGCACCGGAAGCGCCGGTCCACCGAGCACCTGCTCATCGACCCCGAAAAACTGGGCAAGGATACGCCGGTCCTCGTCATCCAGCTTGCGCGGCGAACCGCGCTTGATGAATTGCTGAATGTAAGCGGGATTGCGATTGAGCAGCCGCGAAACCGCGGAATAACCCACGTTTCTCTGCCGGATCAGGCGATCCAGCTCTTCTCTGACATTCTCCATCGGCGGCGCCTTTCGAGGGGCGGTCCAGGTGGCATGTAGGAATTCATCCTAGACTCGATGGAGTTCTCCTAATAAGAACATAACAAGAACACAAGCTGAATCTGATTCGAGGTAAGCCATGAAGCTGCTGGAGCGCATCGAGCGCCATCTCAAGGATACCCATATGTCTGCCACCCGCTTCGGGCGACGGGCAGTAGGCGATCCGCGCTTCGTGCTCGACCTACGCATGGGGCGGAGGCCGCGACGACGGACATTGGAAAGGGTCGAGGCGTACCTAGCCTCTATGGCGCCGGGGCAACAATCGCAGCGGTAACGCCATAGCCTCTCAGACATGTGCCCGGCGACGGCATGCGACAGCACGACAGAAGTACGTGCTTTTTGCCTTCAACGAATGATGCTCATGAATGAGCAACAGGGAGCCACGCTGATTTCACTTTGCAGCACTGATGAACAGATTTTGGCGGTGCCAAGCGAGCTTTTTTCTATGCTTTTCCGTTAGCTGCAAAGGAGATTGCCAGTGCAAGGCTGAGAGCCCCGTCTCGCTGAGTGCGGGCGAAAATAGCGGCTTTCCCGCATCTTCGAAGGTGACGAGGCCGCGATCAAAGGCGGCGTCCCACAGGGCCGACAGTAGCAGGCCGTTGTGCACGTCGAGGCGCTCAGCGTTGCTTGTGCAATCTTTCCACGGAACGATGTGCGATGCGCGAAGCAGCGCCTTGTCCGTGATGCCGGTCAGCGGGCATCGGCATTGCCAATAATCGATCAGGCGTTCGCGGAAGATGTTCTGACCTATGCGTTGGACGACGAGCCGCTCAACCTCGGTGGTGGTTGGCAGATCCTTGATCTTCGCCTCGAACTCCTGAAGCGGCGCGTCGGGCAGGCTGGCCGACAACTGATAGACGCGCGGCAGTGCGCCATAAAGCTGGCCCAGCGTCTCGAAGGCATAGCGAGCGATGCCGGGGCCCGGCAGTTGTGCAGCTGGCAAATCCAGCTCATCGATGACGCCGGCGTGGTCAAGCGCCATGAACCACGGCCCCTGCGAGCCTGCTGCGGCGAGATAGATCGTGCCATGTGCAGTGGTTGAAGCGAACGCGGCCCATCCGTCCGCCTCCCCAAGCTTTCGGCGAAATCCATTCTGCCAAGTGGCCTTTTCGCACTCTTCGCGGACGACGAAAGACTGGGGGTTTTTGATCATTGCATCCCCGCGATCGATCCGAGGTTCAGCATCTTGAGGCCCGCGAACGCATCAACGCAGGCCGTGGCGCCGGTGGGAATGGAGAGCCACATCACACTCGATCCCATGCTTCCTCGATAAGTCGCTGGGTTCTGAATTCGTTGAACTCCCGCAGTTCAGCATTGCGGAGGGCCTTGAATGTTTCGACACCGCAGTCTTTGCCCATGATATTGTCCGGGTCGAGAATGTAGAGCATCTCGTCCTTCGAAAGCTGGAAGACATCGCGGGCTACCAGAACGTCAATCTCGGCTGCCGTCACGGCGCGCTGTTCCGGGTCCTCAGCGATGGCGAATGGATCAGCCAAAATGCCTGCCGCAATCGCCCGATTTCGCAGGGATTCCATCTCTGGTCCGGTGGCGCACAAGGAGCAGACACGCTGGACGATTTCTCGTGAGGATGGCGTCTCCTTGCACAGCCTTGGGAATGGGAGGCTGTCCATAATTGTATAGGACATCTTCAGAGAAACCTTCTTGCGAACCAAGAAGTCCATGACGATCGAGTTCGCCACGCCCAGCCAAAGAAAGTGGTCTTCATCGTCTGGGCCGAGAATGATCGTCGGCACTTTATCGCCACAGATTGTTTCTGGTGGGATCATCGCGGCGATCAGCCCCCGCTGATTGGTGGGACTGGCCACGTCGCCGAACCCGATCCGGTAACGATAGATCCTGTCTCCCAGCTTGTCGGGAATTCGTTCGGGCAGGATACGCCATTGGGGTTGGATTTGCTTGTTGGCTTCGCCGAACGGGAAATCGTCCCACACTGAGGATCGACCGCGCCCTGAGAGATATCCTTTTGCCCTGTAATCATAGGCGTCGATCATGCGCCCCTCGAACACCGGCAGCCCATCGCTACCGTCCGAGAACAGGCCGCGATCTGTGCCCATGTCCACTTCACGCATGTAATGCCGATAGGGTGCCCCTTCGACTTCAGCGCCGAACTTGGGATACAGCGCATACATCCGGGCGCAGATATCGATCTCGGATTGCGCGGCGAATTCCATCACAGCCAGGGCTTCGGGCGAGAATTCCGCGACAACCGAAACCGGAATGGTCAATCCGCCGCCGGATTTGAGCTCTTGCAACTTGTCCAGGGTGTTCACCCGGAAGGCTGCGTGAAACGCCTCCGTCTTGCCGCCCTTCCAGGCGACATAGAGGCAGAATTTCATGCGCGTGTCGATTTTGGAGAACCAGATCCCATGCGTGTTTTCGAATCCCGCCAAACGCTCCAATCGGAATGCGGAAAACAGTTCCTTGCGGATCGCGGTGGCATTGGCCCCGTTGTAAAGGCCTTCCGGCACGAACTGAGCAGCCACGCGGCCTTCCTTCGTGGCCGCCAACGCGGTTTCCACGAACATCCGGTAGACATTGAAGTCTCCCTTGCCCAGGTTGCCTTCCGAAAACAGGCGGTAGCGACCGCTCGACTTGATGAAGTGGACTGCCGAATAGAGATCGGCACAATGCTGGTCCCAGCGCCGCGCAATGACGGGATTGCCCAGCAGCCGAGCGTAAGCCTCTTTCTGCTCATCGGGCGACATGTGGCGTATTCCCGGATCGTAGACCGAGAAAAACTCCTTGTAATCGGGGCTCATCGTATCCCACGGCGGGTTGCCCAACACCACGTCGAAGCCGCCGCGTTGCATCACGTCAGGGAATTCCAGCGGCCAATGGAACGCTCGGGCGCGCCGCGCGGCATCAATGGCCTGACTGAACAGCGGGGCGAATGGATCAACTCCTCGCAGCCACTCCCATAGGGTACCAGAAGTCGGAATTGTCTCGGTGCCCCGGCGCGGCATTCCATCCGGTCCGGAATGATCTCCGCCTTTCGACTTGGGCATCAAAAATGCCGAGACATAAAGGTCGCAAGCCGCCTCCAGCTGCCAGGCCACTGCACCTTGCGCCGTCAGTTCACTCAAGCGTGCAGCCTTGGCCTCGATTTGTTTGACCGTGTCTTCCGGCATGCTGCGAAGGGCCTCGAAGGCACGGGTCAGGTCCTGCGCGCGTTGGAAACCGAAGCCTCCTGCAACGCGCTCCTTTTCCCCGATCTCCCTCCTGTTCTTTCCAACGTAGTATCGCGCCACGTCCTTGTCGTCTGCGGCCAAGGCCTTGTAGGCAGTGTCGGGGATGCCATCTTCCAACACCTTGAGGTCGAACACACCTAGCAGCGCATCACCGCAACGGATCTGCGCATCAAAGAACCCGAGCGGGAGGCCGGGATCAATCGTTTCGATCCAAAGTGCGACCTTGGTCAGTTCTACGGCCATGGGGTTGCGATCGACCCCATACAGACAAGATCGGGCAACATCCCGGAGGGCATGGCGGAAATCGGCCAGCGACGGCGTACCATCGGCCCGGATGCGGGCCACACGCGTGGCAATACGACGTGCGGCTGCCAACAGGAAATGGCCTGAACCGCACGCCGGATCGATCACCGAAAGCTTCAGAAGGGCCTTGGCGGGATCCTCTGCCTCAGCCTCGGTCTTGTCCAAAACGGGATCAAGCGCGGTATCAAGCAGCGCCTGAACGAGGCTGTCGGGGGTATAGTAGGACCCGCTGGTCTTGCGCTGGTTGCCTTTCTGCTCGGCGGCTTCCGAGGCAAAGACCAGCGTCTTGCCATCTTCGCCCAGCTGCGGCTGGAGTTCGAGGAGGGATTCGTAAACGGAACCCAGCTCTTCGGTCTCCATTGCCCGCCAATTCACCGGCACCATGCCGGTTTTGTCCGATAGCCAGGACAGGCGGAATAGCGTCTCCATGAACGCCTTGTTGCGCAAACGGGCGGTTGCCAGGTGGGGGAGCCTGTCCTCAGCGAAAAGGCCGCCTAGAGCCGGTAGGGCCAGCCGATCTTCGCCATGCGCCAGGGCGCGGAAGATGACTTTGACGCCCTCAAAACGGTCGAAGTGCTTGTCCCACGTCGCCGCACGGACGCATTGGATGCGCAGCGCCGCCAGACTGTACCCTTCGGCGTAGAGCTTGCGCGCGTCTGCCCCGGCTTTTTCAGAGTGTAGCAAGTTCCGGTCTTCGGCGACCATGAGGAAGATCAGCCGATAGACGAGGCGAAGCAGTTCGTTGAACCACTCGGTAAGATTGATCTGCCCTGATTTCAGCCTCGCTGCGAGTTCCGGATTGGCTTCAAGAAAGCCAGAGCCCAAGCATTTCAGCGCGAGTTCCACTTGATCGGCGAGACGGTCTCTCGCGGCTTCGCCTTCACGCGATCCAGCGTCGCGCCAGCGTTCGAGATCGCAGTCGGCTGCAGATGCGCCTTCCGATCCAAATCGGCTGCGGTGGATCATCAACCACAGGATCGAGAAGGAGGCAGCATCCTCATTCGCGAAGATCTGTGCGAGGTCCGCTTCGATGTAGGCCGGCCGGGTCAGGGATGCGTTATCCCGCATCAGGCGGATCAGGACGCCGTTGGTAACCAGACCCCAAAGCGCGTCGTCGTCGTCGTTCAGATAGTCCTGGAGCGCGAAAGCAGGCGAGCGCGAGCGATCGGTCGACAGCGTCGGGCTGCGGCGATCAAGCTTGTCATCAGCGGGCGGCACGACGACGATCGGCACCCGTCCACCGGCCAGGAACGATACGGCGCCTTGCTGCGGCGCGAGATCATCGAAACCGAAGGTTTCTTTCAGGAACTCGCGAACAAAGCGGCGCGTCGCTTCGACCGAGGGGTTCTCCAGTCTCGCGAAGGCATCGAAATGAGACTGGCCCACGCGAAACGCGGTCGAGATCTCTTCACGGATCGTCAGACCCTTGCGGATGCCATAACCCGCCCGGGTGTCCGCATCGTCCTTCGGCTCGGCAATCTGCGCGACCACGGCCGGTGCAATCAGATTGCCTTCCAGCGTAAGCGATGGCCAGGCCGACATGTCAGTGATGGTCTTGCGCGCCATTGCTTACACCTCGCTCGGCATCAGGACGAAAAGGCCAATCACATCTGGCGGTGTGACGGCTTCGACGGTGACGCGCGATGCGGATCCGGCAGCGGCGCGGAGACGGGCATGGTCTTGGCTCAGTTCTTCGACCCTTGATTTCACAAAGAATGCCAAGGGGCCATCAAGCAAGGATGGAAGGTCCTCTCTGGCCTTGTTGATGAAGCGGTCGCGGGCCGGCGTTGCCAGGTCGGCAGTTGCAGGCGTGTTCAGCAAGTCCCGGGCAGCTTCGCCGGTTGCCACGATCTGGTTACCCTCAATCGCGACGAGCGTCGCCTCTTCGGCCAGCAGCAATCGCTCTTTCCGGGAATGAACCGTCAGCTTGTAGCGGATCCGAAGCAGCGCAATCCGGGTCACCTGGTCAACCGCCGTGGTCGGCCACGCGCCAACTCTGCCAATCCCCAGGCCGGAGAGGGTTTCCGGATCGAGCGAGGCTTCGACCAACGCTTCCGCCAGCGTCGAGGTCAGCGGATGCGTCCGCGTCAAAAGTGCGGTTCCTGTAGGCGCAGGCTCGGCAACTGCGAGACGTACAGAGCCTGTAAGATCCCGCTGGGACAGCCTCTCCCTCAATGCGCCGTCAAGGGCATGCACATGCGCCAAGAGGACAGACTTACGGGGTTCTAACGGCGCACCGAAGCGGGACATCGTCCGGTCGACGAAGGTCCTCACATCCGCAGGGGAACCTAGAAGCGTTTGCGCCTTCTCCCATTCCGGGGCCACTTCCTGCGGTTTCATGGCATTCTGGGCGAACCGGGCGCGGGATTTCTTCTCATTCTCGGATGCGTCGCGCCAGCGTGCCTCCATGGCCTTCGTTCCATCGTCGAGACGCAGATCAAGGGCCAACTGGCGGGTTTCGCCGCGTCGTAGCATCATCGACGCCATGAGAGCATCGGTCACAGGGCCCCGCTCCTCGGGCAACGGCACGGTCACCCCGGTTGCCTTCCGGATTTCTTCCGCCTTGCGCAAAATGACCTCGAGAACCGCCCCGTCGATCGCGCTGTCAGGCGAAAACATCATGATGGAACGCACCAGTTCCGCAGGCTGACCGAAGCGATCCACGCGGCCTTCGCGTTGCTGATGCCGTGTCGGGTTCCAAGAGAGGTCGTAGTGGATGACCGTATCAAAGAGCTGCTGGAGGTTGATGCCCTCTGACAGGCAGTCCGTGGCGACCAGAATGCGCTGAACATCCTTCTCGTCTTCGGCTGGCCCCATATCTGCCACCCGGTCGCGACGTTCGTCCGGGGTGAGAACGCCCGTGACCGCTTCGACCTTCAGCTTGGGAAAGGCCTTGCGCAATCCGGCGCGCACATGTTCAGCAGTGGCAAGATAGCGACAGAATACGACCGGGTTTGCCCCTTTCTTGATGAGCGGCGTTAGAACATCGATCAATGCCGACAGTTTCGGGTCAGGCTTTGCAACGAGCTCCTCGGCATGCTGAACCAGGGCTAGAAGCGCAGGGTCAGCATCGAAGTTCGCGCTCGGCTCGATGTCTACGGCATCTTCATCGTCACCATCCTCGTCGTAGATCTGAGGTTCGAGACGCTCACTCTCATTTGAGGCCCGGTTTCTGAGAGCGCTAAGCGCCGCGGCAGGCGACGAACCAACGCACCGCATCAAGGCCAGGGTGCCCCAGAAAGCGAGACGGCGTTCGCGTTGGCCGGTTCCGGCTTTGAAGACGACGCCAAAGCAGTAATCCAGAACGGCTTCCTGAAAGGCGAGGTGATCCTTCGAGAGACGATAAGGCAGGCCGCCTTCCATTTCGTCCTTGCGCGGAAACGCCCGCTCTTCGCCCCATTCGCCAGATGTGATGTCGATCCTGCGACGCTGGACGAGATGCCGAGCAAGGCGCTCGCGGAACCTCGCGTCCTCAAAGTCCATTGATGCAAAGGACGGATCGATGAGGGAGAGGAGTCGCGCAAACGCCTGTTCATCACCAGAATGTGGCGTTGCCGTAAGCATGACCATGCGGCGATCCGGATCACGGGCCAAGCCAGAGAGCAGTTCGAAACGCTGCTGCTTGCCTTTGTGAGTGCCCACGCAGGCATGGGCCTCATCGACAATTACAAAGTCGGGACAGGCGCGCGCGAAACCCTCGCGACGCCTGTCAGCCTTGATGTAGTCGAGACTGACAACCGTGTAGGGATATGCGTCGAAGAGTGTCTGGGCGAGAGGCAATCCTCGTTCCAGCCGAGCAGCGGTTCCCGAGGTGACCGCCACAGCATCTATGCCGAACCGGTTCTTGAGCTCCAGAACCCATTGCTCGACCAGATGGGGCGGACACAGCACCGAAAAGGCGTCGACCTCTCCACGATCCATAAGCTCCCGCAGGATCAGGCCGGCCTCGATCGTCTTGCCGATACCAACATCGTCGGCGATCAGCAGGCGGACCACTGGCAGACGCAGCGCCATAAGCAGCGGCACAAGCTGATATGTTCTTGGCTCGAAGGCTAACTGCGCGGCCGATCGGAATGGACCAGCACCCCGTCGAAGCGTCAGGCGCAGGGCGTCCGCCAGGAGGGCGGCCTTCGATTGGACAGTGGGTGAAGCGTCGTCCGGCAGATCGAAGCGGGCAGCCTCGACTGGCATCATCTCAAGTCCGGGGTCGAGTATGACCATGTCATTCTCGCTTCCCGAGAGGGGACGCAGCGCCAAGATGCCTTCGCGCGGCGCGGGCAACGCAACCCACTCGCGCCCACGGGCACGGACGAGATCTCCAGGGGCAAAATTCACGGTCATCGGCTTAACCCTTGAACATCTTGATCATCGCTTCGGGGACGGACATTGCGTCCGGCAACTCGAATACCGTCCAGCCCTTGGTGTCGGAGGTTTCGCGAGCCGCTGGCGTCAAGGGCGCAGCGCAGGCAGCGATGAAGTGGCTCCGCCAGGCGAAATCCATCTCCTGGTCCGCAAAATTCACGGATGAATCATCTGGCGCAGGTAGGCCAGCATCCTTGAAGGCCTGCTCCCATCCAGACGCACTCTCGGACCGCGGTTGCGCGCTGGAAAGCACGACCTCGCCCCGCGCGAGATCGATCAGCATCTGTTTTGCCTCATCGCTCGTGCGGTCGATCAGCTCATGATCTGGCTGATTGAAATAAGAGAGCAGGCAACGATAGCAGCCCCGGACACAGGCCTCGCCCTCGCGATCAGCCAGAAGCTTTGCGTCTCCAGCTGCAATTGCCTCGTCCACCTTCTTAAAATGCATGAGCGCCAGAGCTTCCCTGGCAACCTTGCCCAAGGCCTGTGGATCTTCAACCAGGCGGTTTAAAACACCGGCTCCTCCTTCCGTGGCCTCGTAGGCGAGAATTGAGCGGCGATTGTCGCGGGCAGGCAGGGGCTCGCCGAGAATCTCCCCTTCCTCCAGCTGGAAGACCACCTCGATACCGCGCAAAAGCGCGTGCTGGACGGTCGCCGTCGTTTCGGGTGTGTAAGCTTCGGGCTCGCGGAAGCGGATCAGAAGGGCGTTCTTGCGATCCCGAACGATCGGAACGATGCGAACCGGCTTTGCGACGTCAGGCGGGACATCCACATCCGGGTCTTCGTCCTCGGACTTGGCCCAATACCCGCTGCGAGGGTCGATGTTGAACCCGAAAACGGTCTGGTTCTTGCGGCGCTTCAACCCCTTGTTGATGCGGCTGATCTCCGCACTATTCGCGTATTGCAGAGCCAGGATCGATGTCTCACCGCAACGGAAATCCGCTTCTGTGATCTGGAGACGGCCATCCCGCTTGGGCCAGGAAAATACCGTCTGGATGTCGAAGCCCTGCCGAACACGCTCCTCATCATTCGCGGTGATCCGATCGGCTGGGGCTGCTTCGACGTTGTCGATTCGCAGGGTTCGCTGGACCGGAACTTCGCCGGCCATCGGGGCGTCGCATGCATGGCAACGTTCCACTTCCCCTTCATGACATGCACCGCAATTGGAGCAGATGAAAATGTCCTTGGTGGCGAGCTCTGACCCGTCTCCAGTCCGGACTTCGGGCGGCAGCTTCGCCTTCATCACCCGGTAGGCACGGCCCTCGTGATAGATCAGGCTGCGTGGACCGAATTCCGAAATGGCGAGGAAGCGGGCGCGTTGCAGGAATGACCCAGTTTTCCCCTCGCCGGGCACGAAGGCGTAGAGTGGAAGCCTTGGGAAGTTGTATCCTGGCAGGAAACCTTCGGTTGCCAGGTAGCGATACGAATAGAAGTCCGAGCCGTTCGAGGCCTTGCCCTGTTCAAGGATCGCAATCTGATCGCTTGCCTGCATTTGTGCGGCCTTGATCTTGCGGCGATCGGCCCCGGAAAGACCGGTGATCTCGGAGCGGGCATTCGCCTCCATGAGCTGTGTTCGGGCAGAATTGTAAAGTTCCCGCCAGCGATCGAAGGCGCGATCGAACTCTTGCGGAGCGCTCATTGCGACTTCGAGCACGAAGTCATTAGCGTCGCCCATCCAGATTGGTTTTCGCCCATCCACCGAGGCGAGAATCTGGTCGAGAACCATCTTCATCGGATCGCGCGCTGTGGTCACCAGCTTGGGTTGATTGATTGCGTCCAGGATCTCCTGTTTCAGCGGGTACTTCGGCTGGCTGAGATCGAGGATTTCCGGGATGTCGGGCGAGAGCGCGAGCTTCGCCTCAGCCACCCAGACAGCATGGAGATGCGAGCGCACCAGTTCCTCGTTGGTGATGTCGAGGGCGGGCGGCCGCACGACGCCGGCAACCATGTCGTTGCGCCGTTCGAAGAAATACTGGTCGTGAGGTGACTGGGCTGCGCAGTAGGTCACGATCACCGCTGCCTGACCCGATCGTCCGGCTCGACCAGCGCGCTGCGCATAGTTGGCCGGTGTGGGCGGAACGTTGCGAAGGTAGACGGCGTTCAGTGCTGAAATGTCGACGCCGAGTTCCATCGTCGGCGAGCAGAAGAGAGCGGGCAGGAACTGGTCGGATTCCCCGGCCGCTTTGATCTCGGCCAGATTGTCCTTCAACTTGGCGCGGTCATCATCCTCGAAGCGGAAGCGCCATTCCCGCCATTCGCGCTGCTTTTGGGAGACCTGGGCCGTATGCTCACGCCCTTCGAGGCCCCAGTATGTGCTTTTGCCCCGCTTGAGGTCCGCAGCAATGGAGCTGTAGAGGTCGTGGAAATACCGGTTGCCCTCCGCAGTGCCATTGCGCACCGCAGCTCCGGGGACAAGGCGGACGGCGGACGGTGAGAGACGCCAGCCGAGCAGGTCCGCTTCGATCTCGACGAGAGAGACCAGGCCTTCGCGAGCGAGGAGCTCCATCAGCCCTGTCATCACGGTGAGATAATCGGTCTTGTTGAGCTTCGTGCCGATCATGCTCTTGCGATTGATCAGGCGGCCAACGCGGGAATTGTGACCGGCACGAATGATGGTCTGTTCTTCACGCAGCCCGACGCGGTCTTTCCCTGGGGCCTGCAGAAAGAGCGTCGTGCGGCTGCGCGGTGTTTCTTTCTGGTCCATTGCCCAGGGAGTCCTCAGGAGATTTCGGGACTTTTGAGCGACGGAATCGAGCACAGTCAGTTCGAGCGCCTCGGTGCTGACCGCCAAGCCCTCTAACATGGCGCCAAGCAGTTCTTTGAGGAGCTTCTTGCGGGCTTCCACATCGAGGCCGCCAAGCTCGGGAAGCACGGCCATGAGGCCTTCCGTGTCTTCCGCGATATCATCCAGCCCGATGAACTCGACGTCGATCAGCTTGAGCACCGAGAGGCTTGGATTGGTGTAACGCCATCCGCGCCTGAGGTCTGTCCAGACGCGATGGGCAAGCACCTTGGCAAGTGATCGTTGTGCGTCTTCCCGCACCACTGCACCCGCTTCTGGATCCAGCATCCAATGGATCCGGGCAGCCTTGTTGGCCGCGGTGAACCCAAGAGCTTTCACGACGCGCAGACCGAACTCGTCTTCGGTCATACCCTCATCGCCAGCATCGAGGACCGCTCGCAGGATTGCACCGCGCAGCAGGCTTACGAACAGGAAGTCATTGAAGTGACCTGCCTGCAGCGCTGCATCCTGCCGATTGTCCGTAAATCCGAGCAGCTTCCGCTTCTCTGCGGGGACGCCACTATTGTCCCCGTTCATCCATTCGAGGGCGGTGGCGACAAGCTGGGTGGTAGCCGAGCTTCGGCCTTCGCCTGATAGGCCCGCCAACTTGCTGCGCTCGCGCATGCTCGGATGCGGCTGATCAAGGCAGCATGGGCAAAAACCGAACTTGCCTGGAATGAACCAGAAACCTTTGCCAGATTGGTCGTATCGTCCATCTGCGCTCACTGTGACCATTTGTGGAAGCCGGGGTTTTCGGTTCGAGCGGAGGCGTTCAATCCCGTTGCGTTCCTCTCGCCAGTCTTCCGGGTATGTCTCAACCTCGCCCGTAAATGCGTAATCCGGCTCATCGTCTCCCGTCGGCGTCAGGTAGCCAGCGACATCACCATCAGGATCGTCCATCGGCGTATCGTCGATGTTGCGCGGCAGATAGCGGATGCCGTGGGCATCTTCTGACCTCGTGACGACATGGACCTCCTGGCCGCATTGTCGGCAGAACCGTGTCGGGTACAGGCGATGCCCTGGAGCATCCGGATCCTCGAGCTGCCCTTCGAACAGAACCCGCCGCGGCCGCTCCGTCAGCGTTGTGAAGATTTCGCCGGCGCCCGAGATAAAACGGTGAAGTTTGAACGCCAGAAAGGCCCCTGACCCAGTGCCGCCGCGCTCCTTTTCCGGCAGGCTGACCCGCGTCAGAAACTGCTCAAAGCTGTGTCTGCAGGTTTCTACGTCCAGGCCGCTATCGGTCGAGAGCAGTTCTAGCGCCTCATTGAATGGGATCGGCTTCTTGCGCTTCAGTTCCTGCCCATCTTCAAGACCGATCGCCAGTTCTGCCCATACCGCGAGTGGATGCTGCTTCAGTTCCTCATCGGTCAGCGTCTCTGGAATGGCGTTTTCAAGTACCTTGGCGAGCTTTGGCCGCACATCTTCGAGCTTCAAGAGGTCATCGGTTGCTCGTTGCAGGGACTCATCGATCACCGCGTCTGGCCCGATCGACGCGCCGAACAGCCGGGATGCGACGTCTGCAACTGACTTTGCGCGGCCGGCCTCAGATCCCTCACTGGCCATGGTGGCAGAGGTGCCGATACAGATCGGAGCCTTGTCTGGAGCGCAGCGGTTCCGAAGGCGTCGCACGAGGATCGCAACATCCGCACCCTGACGGCCACGATAGGTGTGCAGTTCATCAAGTACGATGAACTCGAGCCCCTTGGCATTATCGATGACTTGCGAATCCAGGCTATCCTGACGGGTCAGCAGCAGCTCAGCCATCATGAAATTGGTCAGCAGAATGTCCGGCGGATTGTTGGCAATCTTCTGGCGTTCTTCCGCACTCTCTTGCCCGGTGTAACGCCGCACGATCGGCTTCACATCGTCGGCTAGCCCAGACTGGGAGATAAACTTCTCGATTTCCTTGATCTGGCTGTTTGCCAGAGCGTTCATTGGGTAGACGATGATCGCGCGCGTCTTGCGGGGAGCGCCCGCCTTACGGGCACGGACAATGGCGTCCACAACTGGCACGAAGAAGCAGAGCGATTTTCCTGAGCCGGTACCTGTCGTAACCACATAGCTCTGACTGGCGCGTGCCTTAGCTATCGCCTGCGCTTGATGCCGGTGAAACCTCAGAGGAACTTCGCCGAATCTGAAAATCTTTCCAGTTGCTTCGTCGAGGTCCCCTGAAGCCACCAGGTCGTCAACCGTCGGCCCCGAGAGAAACCGCGGGTTCAGCGAAAGCAGAGCATCCGGCCAGAACCGTCCGACGTCGTATTGCCGTTCTATCTCTTGGCGAAGATCCTCTGCGCGTATCGTGCTGAAGGATCGGGAAAACCGAGCGTAGGAATCAATGAGGTGGTGGTCGAACTCAAAGGCTTTCATTGCGGTTCCCCACCATGCTGACCTGTTTGGTCAAGTAGCTTTTTGCGGCTTTGAGCATGATCTGCCGGCCTCGGAGACAATGCGACACTGGAACGACCAGAGTAGGATCAAACGGAAAGCTTGTTCTGGTTGCTAGCAGTAAATCCGGCCAAAACACTTCGCCTTCGCGTGTCCGCGAGATCGGCTCAGGAAAATCCTGAGCTTCGAAGCAAGCAAGCGACCAGTGAGGAATCTGACAGCCACTCGCAGCCTTATCATCGAAATCAAAAATATTCATCCAGCCCCACTCGTTCGTACTATCTCGAAAATCTCATAAGTCTCAACAGAATCAATTCCCCAAAGTGTAGATTTCATTCATTTCACGGGAGGGCTGCGAAGTCCGATCTTCGGTATGGATGTACCATTTCTGTCAAAACTGGCGGGGCAAGTACCTCAACGCTGCTGCCCCAAGCATAGAGGTGCCAACTCATTTCAAGGTGACCGGACGCCTTGAAGCGTACCAGCATGGCGCCGTCATCCAGATGCTCGATCTCTTGGCTCGGATGGAATTGGAACCTTGCCGCCCGATCCGCGGCTTCGGGGGAAAATTTCCAGATCACTTCCCCATACTCGGCCTCGTGGTGATACGATCCAAAGGCACGGGTGGCATATTCTCGAAGATCGAAATCGTCCGGATAGGTGAAGACTTTGGCCCGCACCTGGGCCTCCATGATGTCTTCGACCCGGTAGTGCCGGTAGCGTCCGTCGCGCTTGGCCGTATCGATGCCGACGAGATAGCGTCGGGACCCCAGGAGCAGGCCAAGCGGCTCGATTGTTCGCCAGCGTGGCTTCGCGTCTCTTCTGCCTTGATACTGAATTTTGAGCTCGAACGGCCCCTTGATTGCCTCCGAGATGGCGAGATCCACCGCCTCATTCATCGACGGACGGGGGCCAGGCCGGGCCGCAAAGCCCATGGCTTCGAGCAGAGCTTCCTCATCGGTTGCCAGACGAAGCGTTCGATCGCTGGGAATTAGAGCCCGGACTTTGCGCTCAAGGCTACGCAGCTGGATAGCCTCGCCGTTCATGTCGACCCGCTCGAGTTCGCTGATCGCCGACCTGAGGCTTACAAGCTCTTCTGCAGATGGGGTAAGGAGTGGCGCGACCGCCCGAGACGGCAGGCGCCAATAGTGCCGGCAGTCGTCACCCACATAGTGTTCAGTCGCAGGAAACGCCTCTTCGAGAGCCGCGATCATGCGCTGTGCCGTCCGCCGGACACCGCCGAATTCTGCTTCCACATCACTGAGACAAACCCCCTGTCGGGACGTGGCCATCATCGCGAGACGCAAGAGATCCACCGCCTTGGCAAATGACATAGAGGGCCCCCATGACAGTTTCTGTCACCCCAGTGATTTAGACACAAATCATCACCAAGGGAAAGGACGATCAGATGTTTACGCACCACGCCGAAGCCCGCATGCAGCAGCGCGCGATTTCACATCAGGCCGTCGATGCCCTGATGGCCTACGGAGAGTATCGTCGTCATCGCGGCGCCGAGGTTTGCTATCTCACCAGGCAAAGCCGGTCCCGGATGCTCAAGGACTTGGGCAAATCGGCGTTCCTCAAGCTGGAAAAGGCGCTCGATGCTTACCTCGTAGTCGGCGATGACGGAGCAATCATTACTGCGGGTCATCGCCATCATCGGTTGAAATTCTGATAATTAACTCTTTGGCTGAGCTTGGATGGCATTGGGTGTTCTGTCAGCAAGCCGGACACAGACCAGAAGCGCCTCCATTATCAATCGGCGCGCAGGGATGCCTGATTAAGGGTGACAGATTTTGTCATCCCGAGTGGGCAAGATGCATAGCGGGAATGAAGGGGGCATAACGTAGTTCAATGAATTCTGGCAGCCGGCAGTTCGGCCTTTCCAAATCGAAGATCACCTCCTTCGAGCAGTGCCCGAAGCGATTGTGGTTGCAAACGCATCGCGCGGACCTTGCAGAGCTCGATGCCGGTGCTGAGGCGCGTTTCGCTGCTGGCCATGAAGTCGGGGACGCGGCCTGCGCACTATGCCCTGGTGGCGTTATGATCGAGGCTGAGCCTGACCTTGCCGCTGCCCTTCAGCGGACCCAGGACCTTATCTCCGCCTCGGTCCAAGCGCCATTGTTCGAGGCGACCTTTGCCCACGATGGTGTGCTCGTCCGGGTGGATATCATGGAACCCGACGGCCTTGGGGGCTGGCACGTTGCCGAAGTGAAGAGTTCGACGAGCCGCAAGGATTATCATGTCGCCGATCTGGCGACCCAGCTCTGGGTGCTGCGTGAGGCCGGGGTCCAGGTGAGTTCAGCCGCCATCCGGCACCTCAACAACCACTTTTTCTTGACCGAGGAAGGCAACTACCACGGCGCATTCGTGGATACGCCATCTCTGGAGGATGCTAAGCCACTGTCCCTCAAGCGCCCGAAGCTGGTCGCTGAAATCCGGTCGGTGCTTGGCTCGGAAGAGCCCGCTCGCGATCCCGGCGATCATTGCCATGATCCATTCCCCTGCGAATTTGTGGCCTATTGCTCGCGCGATCTGGAAACGGTGCGGTATCCGATCTCCTCGCTGCCCCGAACGGGACGGCAACTTGCCGCCAAGTGGGCCGAGCACGGCATTGTCGAGCTTGAGGATGTCCCACCTGGCAGTTTCACCAATGCCGTCCACGCGCGCATTCATGAAGCGACCTTGTCGGGCGTCCCCTACCACGACGTGGAAGGAGCGCGGCGGATCATCGGCGATTGGGAATATCCCCGGACCTATCTCGATTTCGAGACGATCGCTTTTGCCTTGCCTCGCTGGCTAGGAACCAAGCCCTGGGAGCAAGTCCCTTTTCAGTTTTCAGCGCACATCGAGGATCGCACAGGGCATATCACTCACCGGGAGTTCTTGAGCCTGGATGGCCAAGATCCTCGCCGCACCTGCGCGGAGGCTCTCGTGGCCCAAATTCCCGAGGACGGAACCATCATCGCCTACAATGCAGCCTTTGAGCGGACATGCATCCTCCGGCTGGCGGAGCGGTTTTCGGATCTGGCCGAGGATCTCAAGGCGATCGCGGCGCGCATCGTCGATTTGCTGCCGGTGACCCGAGAGCACTGGTATCACCGTGACCAAGGCGGCAGCTGGTCCATCAAGGCTGTTCTGCCGACCATCAGGAATAGCGGCGACTACGCCGCGCTGGATGTCGCGGATGGTTCTGCGGCGCAGCTTGCCTACCTCGAAGCAATTTCTCCGGTCACGACCGAGGCCCGGGTGGCTGAAATAGCGCAATCGCTCAGAACTTACTGTGCAAAAGACACATTCGCCATGGTCGAAGTGGTTCGCCACCTCACAGATACAAAATAGACTGTAACCCTTGGTCTCATCCATTCAAAGCGTTTTGAGAAAGCACTAATGCAAGAAGCTGAATTTCGAAAGTGGATGGTGGATCAGGGTCATTCCTTGTCTACGCAGAACACCCAGGCGCAAGACGCGAAGCGTCTTGAGGCGCACTATGGCGATCTCGACGAAGCCTATGACGCCGATGGCCTCGAAGGCATCAAGGCCCAACTTACCTATTCGAAGGCCGATGAGCGTGCCGGCCGGGAAAACCCGGCTCGCTTTCCGATTGATGGCAATCTCTATGCGAACCTCTCGCACTATCGCTCGACGCTGAATTACTACATCCAGTTCCGGTCAGGGACTACCGGCGAAGGGTTTGACAGTGTCGATGCCGAGAAGCGCATCGCTCTCTTTGATGATTCCAGAACAGTTCACTGGCCCATTCGCCAAACCAACCGGCAGTCGGGGGTCAAAGCCTTCCGGATCATGGGCGCTTCGAACAAGACCGAAGATGCCATTGAAACCGACGATGTCCTGGCGGTGGCTCGGGCGCTGTTCAAGGAGCAGCGTCTGGTCCGGGTGCTGCGATCCAACAATGGTCGTCGGCCCTATCTAGGATACGGCAAACAGAAGCTGACCTCTTATGAGATCGCCCCTGAGATCGCCAAGGCTCTCGGCATTCCTGCAAAAGGGTCAATCCATGGTAACGAGCTGATTATTGATGCCGCCGTGCTTGCGGACCTCAAGGCTCGCTTCCTGCGGACCTATCCCGATTTTGAACCGGAAGGATTCGCCGGCTCGACCTCGCAGGTCTTCAGCGATGTCATCAACTACAAGCGCGAGGCCGTCGCTAAGGTTGCCGCGCTCATGCAGTCCGAGCCACCGCTGGCACCCGAGGCGCTGGGCGGTGCCTTGTTCGACATCCTGACGGGCATCGATCTTCCTGGTTGGCGGACCAACAACCGTCTGGCTGCCATTCGCCAGCAGCATCCGAATGTTCTTGAAGAGGCAGCGGCCCACCTGGCTCGCTCGAGCGATGACCCGCCGGAGGCGGCCAAGCAGATGGTCGATGCGATCTGGCCCGTCCTCCTGGAAGGACAGGAGAATAGCAAGCCCTACTCGGAAAGCCGCAATATCCCGTCAATGTTCTTGGCTCTGGTTCGACCGGGCGAGGCTTTGGGCATCAACACCGACCCGCTCTCGAAAGCCTACAAGGCTTTGGTTCACAAGCCGCTGTTTGGCTGGAGCCCGCTCTCAGCCGAAGAATACGCCGAAGTGCTCCGCTTCGCGCACAAGCTTTACGAGGAAATGGTCGGCTGGGGATGGCAGCCCCGAGACCTGTGGGACGTCCAGAGCTTCCTCTGGGTCGTGAGCCAGGAAGAACAAGCTGCCGATGAAACGCCAGAAATTTTAGAAATGAGACCGTCCATGCCGACTGCAACCAATCTCATCCTTTACGGGCCTCCGGGAACGGGAAAGACCTATGCAACGGCGGCCGAGGCTGTCGAAATTTGTAATGGCCCAGGATCGGCGCAGCTTGGCCGCAAGGAGCTGATGGATGTCTATCAGTCCCTGCATCGCAAGGGGCGCATTGGCTTTGTCACGTTCCACCAGTCCTTCTCGTACGAAGAATTCGTCGAAGGACTGAGACCTGTCACGGGCGAGGAGAGCGACGATGGCCCGGCCAGCGGAGGGTTCAGCCTGAAGCCGCACGATGGCATCTTCAAGCAGATTGCCAACCTTGCTTCTGAAAACCGCGGCCATGCGGTGGACGCCGAGAAGCTACTGCTCGATCGAAGCCAGAAGATCTTCAAGATGTCGCTCGGACGAAGCTGGGCGGCTGAAGATGACGCGATCTTCCAGGATGCAATCCGCGATGGGTACATTGTCCTGGGATATGGCGGCGACGTCGATTGGTCCGATCCCCGCTTCGACAAGTGGGAGGCAATCAAGGAACGGTGGCGCGAGGATCACCCCGAGGCGACCGGTAACGATCCCAACATGTCCCAGATGTATGCCTTCAGAATCAATATGGAAGTCGGCTCTCTGGTCGTCGTGTCTGACGGCAACCGGAAGTTCCGGGCAATTGGCGAGGTCACCGGGGGCTATCGTTTCGTGCCCGGTCCCAACGGTGAGTACAATCATCGCCGTTCGGTCAATTGGCTGTGGCACTCTGATGAAAGCCTCCCGCGCGAACGCATCTACGGAAAGACCTTCAGCCAGGTCTCAGTCTACCAGCTGAACAACCGCTACATCGACTGGGATGCGCTGGAGCAGATCGTGACCTCGGGTGGGGATGCGGTCGCTACGACGGGTGTGCCCGAGCCCTATGTGCTCATCATCGACGAGATCAACCGTGCGAATATTTCCAAGGTTTTCGGTGAACTCATCACCTTGCTGGAACCGGACAAGCGGATCGGGGAGGAAAACGAGCTTCGCGTGAAATTGCCCTACTCGGGTGAGATTTTCGGAGTTCCGTCGAACCTCCACATTATCGGCACGATGAATACGGCGGATCGCTCCATCGCCTTGCTGGATACCGCTCTACGCCGACGCTTCACATTCCGCGAGCTCATGCCGGATACCGAGGCCCTGCCTGAAAATGTCGATGGCATTGCGCTCAGAAATCTCCTTGCCTCTCTTAACGAGCGCATCGAGTACCTGTTCGACCGCGAACACCAGATCGGGCACGCCTATTTCATGGGGTGTGCGACTCGGTCGGACGTCGATGAGTGCATGCGGCACAAGGTTATCCCGCTCCTCGCCGAGTATTTCTATGAGGACTGGTCCAAAGTCGCTGCCGTGCTTGGCGACACGACCGGTGAGCGTTTCTTGGAACGGCGGGAGTTGAGGGCCCCCAACGGCCTCGACTCCGATGGCGATGCTCCAGCTCGTTGGCGCTGGCAGGTCCGGCAGCCGTTTGCAGATGATGCCTACAAGGGCTTTGCGTGATCCGGCGATCACTCCTCGAATGGCAATCGCTCGCTCATGGCGAGGGTGAGGAATGCATCCCCGCATGGGCAGCAGACAGGCTTGTCGCCGTTGCGCGTCGATCCCCCCTAGCCGGCAAGAATGGCAAGGGAATCTTGGAGCATGGCCGGCATGCTCTTGGAGCTCGTCAGGTGGTGGGCGTGATTGTCGCTGATGGGTGTGCGCTGGAAATCCTGCCCAAGATCGATGCCAAGCCTTCAGAGAGCGATCCTGACAATCGCGCCTACTTGCGGGATCGCCTGGTGCATATGCTGGCCGTCGCGCTCGATCTGGAGATCGACAGCGGCACCATGACTTCGCTTGGGTCTCAACGCGACACCTTGCTCGAAGTCCTGATCGGGCTGTTTTCCCGCAAGCTTGCCGACGCCCTGCGTCAGGGCATGCCGCGTCGCTACATGGCCTGCGAGGATGAATTGCCCGCGCTTCGCGGGCGACTTGATGTGGTGCGGCAGTTTACGCGTCTCGCCGCCTCGCCCCAGCGTCTCGCCTGCCGTTTCGATGAACTGTCGCCTGACACGCCGCTCAATCAGATCATGAAAGCCGCTGTCTCCCGGTTGCTGCGCGTTTCGAACAATGCGGACAACCAGCGCAGGCTGGCCGAGCTGGGCTTCGCCTATGCCGACATTGCCGATGTTCCGGTAAGCGGATTGCGCTGGGACGACGTGCATCTTGATCGGACCAACGCGCGCTGGAAGGAGCTGATCACGTTAGCTCGGCTTCTCCTGGGCGACCGGTTCCAGACGAGTTCGATGGGCCGGCAGGACGGCTTCTCGCTTCTTTTTGAGATGAACACGCTGTTCGAGGAGTATGTGGGGCGCCTGCTCAAGCGTGCGCTCTCGGGCACAGGATTTAGCGTCAGCCTTCAAGGCGGACGTCTCTTTTGCCTCGAGAATGAGACCGATGGCCGCCAGGTGTTTCAGACCAGGCCCGATATTCTGGTGAAGCGTGGCAATGAGGTCGTGCAGATCATCGATACCAAGTGGAAGCGGATTTCCTCCCGGATCGATGATCCTAAGCAGGGGGTATCCCAAGCCGACGTCTATCAGATGATGGCCTATGGGCAGATCTACCAATGCAACAGCCTCAGCCTGCTTTACCCGCATCACTTCGCGCTCGCTGACAGCCCTGGCACTTTGGCGTCGCACCGGATCGGCGCGGATCAGGCCCGGCTCCGCACGATGAGCGTCGAACTCGGCTCCCGGCAAGCCGTCATCCAACAATTGCGGCAGCTCACGCTCGAGCTTGCCGAAGCTGAAGCGTGCTGAGTTTACGGGGGCTTTAACGTGCAAATTCAAAATGGAACGCCGCGCCTTAGTGCTACCGATCTGGTGGGATATCTGAACTGCCGGCATTTGACCCAATTGGAGCATGCGGCAGCGCGCGGTGAACTTTCGCGCCCGAAATTCTTCGATCCAGCGCTCGAGGCGCTCTGGGAGCGCGGCAAGCAGCATGAGCTGGCCTATGTGGACCATTTGCGCGCCCAAGGCCTTTCATGCGTTGTGATTGAAGGTGTGGACATCAGCGACGAGGCCGTCGCCCAGACCATCGCCGCCATGCGGGCGGGCGTAGACGTGATCGTCCAGGGCGCGCTTCGAGGCGGATCCTGGGCTGGCCGCGCCGACATTCTGCAGCGCGTTGATACGCCAAGCGACCTCGGCAACTGGTCCTATGAAGCCGCCGACACCAAGCTCGCCCGGGAAACGAAAGGCGGCACCGTCCTCCAGCTGTGCCTCTACTCCGAGCTCATCGGGGGAGTGCAAGGGACAATCCCGGTCTTTGCCAGCGTCATCCCGCCCTGGACCGACTTTGAACCGGAGCGGTATCGGCTCGCCGATTTCGCCGCCTATCATCGTCAGGTGAAGCAAGGATTGCTCGGAGCGATCGGAAGCGAGCAGTCCGGTCAGACCTACCCGGAGCCGACATCAAACTGCGACATCTGCAATTGGAGCGCGCGCTGCGACAAGCAGCGCCGGGATGACGATCACCTGTGCCTCGTCGCGGGCATCTCCTCGATGCAGATTGTCGAGCTCAAGGATCACGGCGTCACCACGGCAACGGCGCTGGCAGAACTGCCGCTGCCCCTGCAATGGAAACCGGAGCGCGGCTCGAAAGAATCCCTGACCCGCGTTCGCGAGCAGGCCAGGATCCAGCTCGAATCCAGAGCCAGCGGCGAACTGCGCTACGAACTTCTGGCGCCGGTGGCAGGTTTCGGTCTCAACTGCCTACCCGAGCCTTGCGAGGGCGATATCTTTCTCGACTTCGAGGGAGATTCCTTCGTCGGCCAGCATGGGCTGGAATATCTCCTGGGCTTCCACTTCCGCGAGCAGGGCGAGCCACAGTACCGCGGGCTCTGGGCGCTAGACCGCACTGGTGAGAAGGCGGCCTTTGAGACATTCATCGATTTCGTGCTCGAGCGGAGGAAGGTCTTCCCGCAGCTCCACGTCTACCACTATGGCGGGTACGAGCCTGGCGCGCTGAAGCGGCTGATGGGGCGATATGGCACGCGCGAAGACGAACTGGATTCGCTGCTGCGTGGTCTCGTGTTCGTCGATTTGCTGAGCGTGGTCCGCCATTCGCTGCGTGCGGGCGTCGAGAGCTATTCCATCAAGAAGCTCGAGCCGCTTTACGGCTATGTTCGCGACGCCAGCCTTCCGGATGCCAACCTGGCGCTTAACCGGCTGCAGGTGAGCCTTGAACTGAACGACGCGGCGGGAATTCTGCCGGAGGATAAGCAGACCGTCGAAGCCTACAACCGCGACGACTGTGTCTCGACCGAGGCCCTGCGTGATTGGCTGGAGGCGGAACGCACCAAGCTCATTGCTCGAGGTATCGAAGTAACGAGGCCGGAACCAGGTGAGAGCGGACCCAGCGAAGGCCTTTCCGAATGGCTCGAGCGAATCACGCCGCTGATTGAGCAGCTGACTGCCGACGTGCCTGTCGATCCGGAAGAGCGCACCGCCGAGCAGCACGCGCGCTGGCTCCTGGCCAATCTTCTCGAGTGGCATCGCCGCGAGGAAAAGGCGACCTGGTGGGAATACTTCCGCCTCAGTGACCTCTCTGCAGAAGAGCTTATCGATGAGCGCGCTGGCCTCGCAGGTCTCACCTTCTTGGAAACGGTCGGCGGCACCGCCAAATGCCCGATCGATCGATACAGCTTCCCGGTGCAGGAAGCCGATATTCGCGCAGGCAAAGGCCTGAGAATGCAGGGCGGCCAGACGCTGGGCACCGTTGAGGATATCTCGAGGGAACAGCGCACCATCGATATCAAGAAGGCCTCGGCGATGGCGGACGAACATCCCGCCGCAGTCTTCGTGCATGAGCATGTGCCGTCCAAACCGATGCAGGAAGCGCTGGTCAGATTGGCAACTCATGTCTGCGAGCATGGCATGGACGAGGGAGAAACCTACCAGGCGGCGCGTGACATGCTGATGCGCGTGGCGCCGCGTATTGCTGACGGCAGCGCCGTGCGGCGCGACGGTGAAAAGCCCCTCGATGCGGGCGTGCGCATCGGCCCGCTCATCTCAGCAGGCGTGCTGCCGATCCAGGGGCCTCCTGGCACTGGCAAGACCCACACGGGTGGGCACATGATTTGCGAGCTCGTCCGCCAGGGTAAGAAGGTGGGGATCGTGGCCAATGGTCACGAAGTAATCCGCAACCTTTTGAACAAAGTCATTGAGGTCGCCGAGGAGACCAACACCGCCCTGATCTGCATCCAAAAGCCGAAGGGCGGGTCCAAGGAAGACGCAACCGATCGGCTGCGGTTCGCGAAGAAGAACAATGCGGAGGTCTTCGCCGCGCTCAACGCGGATTGCAGCGTTGCAGGCGGCACCGCCTGGCTGTGGTCGACCGAGGATGCCTTTGAAAGTCTTGACGTTCTCTTTGTCGACGAGGCGGCACAGATGTCGCTGGCGAATGTGCTTGCCGTTTCGCAGGCGGCAAAAACGCTGGTTCTGCTCGGAGACCCGCAGCAGCTCGACCAGCCCATGCAAGGCAGTCACCCGGATGGCACCGGCTGCTCTGCTCTCGACCACTTGCTTTCGGGCAAGCAAACCATCGCACCCGACGAAGGCCTGTTTCTCGACGTCACCTGGCGGCTGCATCCGGATATCTGTGCGTTCACATCCGAGCTCTTTTACGAGGGCAAGCTGGGAGCCAAGGCGGAAGCGGCCGGGCAGCGGGTAAACGCCAAGGGGATCGCCAATGGCACGGGTCTGAGGTTCCTGCCCGTCGAGCATTCCGGCAATCAGAATTGCTCATCCGAAGAGGCTGACGTTATCGCCGAACTGGTCTCCGACATATTGGCACAGGGTGCGACCTGGATTGATCGCGAGGGGAACGAAAAGCCGCTCGGGATCGCGGACATACTGATCATCGCCCCGTACAATGCGCAGGTGTTCGAGATCCAACGCCGGCTCCCCCAGGCGCGGGTCGGGACGGTGGACAAATTCCAAGGCCAGGAGGCGCCGATTTCGATCTATTCGCTGGCCAGCTCCTCGCATGCCGACGCGCCGCGCGGAATGGAATTTCTGTACAGCCTGAACCGGCTGAACGTTGCGACTTCACGCGCAAAATGCGTCACTATTCTTGTCGGCTCTCCGCAAGTTTTCGAGGCCGAATGCCGCACGCCTCGTCAGATGCAACTCGCGAATGCCTTCTGTCGGTATCTTGAACTCAGTTCATGAAAATGCCGCCGAACATCCGCTTGGCACCCATGATTTTGTGTGCCAGAATCGCTGCATTAAGCCCGGAATTCTGGGATAATGCAGCGATTTCGGAGCAGCCTGCCTGCTGAATAGGTGCCCTATGTTGAAGTCATCAGATGACCCGGTTGCAACCGGGGACTGGAAGGGTCTCAAAGAGATCGACCGGGCCATCGCGGAAAATCGCCTGACTGCGTATACGTGGCAGAAGACCTGGGCCGATCCTTGGGGCCGGGCCAAGATGATCACGGTTTTTGCTCTGCTGGCTGCGTTCTTAATTTACCTCGTCGTTGATGAGCTAATCCTCTAAAATCTACCACTCCTTCACCTCGTCTGCGGCCTCTTCTGAAGCGCCCTTGGCCGCTCGAGTGGTAGCGTCAAGATTGCTCCTGGATTGACCGATCCGGCCTCGGCCTCGCGCCTGCGCCGCCCGGACTTCTTCGCTGATCCCCGACGTGTCGGGAGCCGCACCAAGACTGCCTGATCCAACGCCGCCACTGGGTCCATGCGCGCGGACGCTACCTTGGCTTGTAACGGCAGGGCGGCTGACCGGCGCGAACTCGGGCAGCGTCAATTGCCCCTCAATGTCATCATGCAGCCGGTCGGCATAGGTCTCCACGAACCGCGCCTGGAGCTGCTGGCCCTGTGCGCTCATCTGGAAATTGATGTCGTCGAAGCGGACTGGGCCGTAATAGTCGCGGTTCGCTTCAAGCTCCGCCATGCCCCATTCCCGATAGGCCTGGCTGAGATTAAGCGAACCGGCAGCGTTCGCGCCCTCGTACCAGGAGGCCTGGTTCTCGAGCCGGCTCGCCATTTCTTCGGCGCGGCGTGCTTCGACAGAGTAGGTCTGTGCTTCGGTCAACGAGCGGCTGAGACCCGCAGCGCTGGTCGAGACCTGCGAACTCGAACTCGAGCTCGTTTGGCGGAGGAAGCCTTCACGCGTGTTCGACCAGTTCCGCGTGTCTGAAAGCTGCTGCAACGTCCCGGTAATTCGGTTGCGATCCTCAGACGCAATGCCGACGTCGCTGTCGGTCCAAGACTTGTTTCGCCCCCCACTGGCTTTCGCGCCAAGCTCAACTGGCCCAAGGCTTCCTCCAACGCCAGCGCTAGCCTGGCCATTAAGGAACCACGACACTGTGATGTCGTCGGCGGCCCGGCGCGAAAGGCCGAACTGGCGCTGCAGGGTGGTGGAGGCGTTGTCGACCTCGCTGAATGCCGTGCCAATGCTGTCGTTGCTGCCGGTGCCGCTGACCGTTTCCGAAGAACGCCCCTGGCTGTAGGCATTGCGGATCTCGTTGAACCGGGTGACGGCCGAGCTGGTCGATTGCTGGGCAAGGTTCGAATAGGTTTCGCTCTGCCCTCGGCTCTGGCTTGCCATCGTCGAGAGCCTGCTCGTGAAATCCTGCCCCAACGTTGGCGTGAACGGGTACTGGGAATTCGGCACACTCGCGAATTCCGCCTCACCGAAGCTTGTCGTCTGGGTGCCCACATCGCTGAACCCACGCGTCTGCGGGGCGCCATACGAGATGCTCGGATTGAGCGCCCCTTGGGCAAACTGGCGTGAGAAGACCGTCGAATTGTCGAGATTGCTGTTGCCGAGCGAGACATTGCCGGTGCTCGCCTCGCGCGCCGCTTCCTCGGCCGCATTCTGCGAGGGGTTGAGGTAAGAGGTCGCCTGCCCAGAGATCGCGAGCGCGCCCTTGGCGACGCCGCCCGCCAGGAACGGAACCGACGCGACGAGATAACCGGCCAGAAGCCCAATATCGCGGTTCACGTCGGTCATGCCCGCGAAGGTCGCGAGCGAGAGCCCGGTGCCGCCGCCGGCCGCCGCAACATCGCTCGCCCCCTTGAACATCAGGATCATGTGCAGGATCACGAAGAGCGGGCCCCATGCCGCGAGGTAGAAGAACCCGGTGATGTAGCCGCGCAGCGCTACCGGCCCAGTCTTGGGCATCAGGAACAACGGGAAGATGACCGGGAACATCGCGTAGAAGACGACCGTCAGCACGACATTGAGGATCGGCACCCACTTCATCGCGTTCTCCGCGATCGAGGCATAAGTCCGCTCAGTCTGAATGTCGGCCCGGGTCTGGGCGAAGACGTCGATGCTCGAGGTGCCGCTCGCGCCCGCGAACCCGTGCATGGCCTGGTTCATCGCGTTGATCGTCAGAACTTGCCGAAAGATGTCGCTCGCATTCTTCGAGACCCCCGAGAGATACTGGTAGGCGACCGGCAAGTCCGCGAGCAGCTTGGTCTTGGCGAGTGCCGCGCTCTGGCGCGGGTAAAGCTGCCGTCCGGCGCTGAGCGCCATGGAATCGATCAGCCCCGCCCATTGGCTCGAGAGCGCGGTGTAGGCATCGCGGCAGGTGACGATCGAGGCGGTCACGCTGTCATCAGCTTGGCGGGTCACAAACTTCTGGGCCCGCGCCGCACTGCCGGGCGCGATCGTGGTCCAGACGTCGTCGCTCTCAGCCAACTGCTTCATCGAATAGCGGCCAAGCAGCAGGTCGTAGAACACGCATTGCCGGACATGCTCGTCGAGATTGGCGGCAAATTCGGGATCGGAAATCCGCAGCGAGCGCGTCGCCTCCATCAGCCGCGCGCCATAGATCATGCCGTTCTTCGAGTAGTTGAGATCATCGGGCAGGCCAAAGACGAGCTCGGCCGACCGCGTCAGATAATCGCCGACCTGGCTTGTGAAGCTCGCCATGAGCGCGAGACCGAGCGGCACGTTGGCGACGTTCGCCGGAGCCAGGCTCGGGTTGACCCGGTCGGTCACATGGACGTCCATGCGCGGCACCATCAGGCACATGTAGATGAGCGTCGCGCCAAGGAACCAGTTGAGCCAGGCTCGCCAGTCCTGGTTGAAGGCAAGCACGATGACTGCCAGTGCCAGCCCCATCACCATGGTGACCTGGATGAGGCTTTTGTAGCCGCCCGCGCCCGTCCAGCTGGCGACGGCATTGAGGACATTGACGATGTACTCGCCGCCGCCGACCGTGAAGATCTCGATCATGACTTGTCTCGCCTTAAGGGACGATGGAACGGGACTGGAGGGCGCGCGACCAGTCGAGCGACGCCGCCATCGAGGGCGACATCGAGGCGGCCAGCATGTTCTCGATCATCGCCGTCTTCTCGATGATCTGCATGATGGCCGAGACCTTGGCCTGTCCCGTCGCCTGACGCTGCGCGAGGCTCGAGCGGACGTCCGCGACCTGCGAACGCCAGATCGCGAGCTTGGCTTCATCGGCGGCGATGAAGCTCGCCATCGAGCGCCCGGCCTCGGACACGATCCGGTCGAGTACCGCGTAGAGCAGGTCGATGCTGGTGATTTCAGCAAGCGTGTCGCGATCATCGGTCGCCATGCCGCGGCCATAGGCGGCCTGGACCGTCAGGATTTTGTAGAGCGGCACCGAGGCAACCTGGAGCAGCTCCTTCTCGGCATCGCCAATAGCGGTGTCCGAGCGGATCGCGGTCACCATGCTGCCGATCAGCGCGGCCACTCTGGGGCGGATGGCCTTGGTTGAACTCAGGCTCATGTCCCGAAACGTCGGATTGAGGCACTGGTCCGGCTCGTCGCAGGAAAAGACCCGGACGGTCTGGCCTTGCGTCCCATCGAGCAGCGCGGTCACCAGGGTCGAGGATGCATCGCCCGCAAATGGCACGAACTTGCCCGGCTCATCGTCCTTGGGCGGAACGTAGATGACTGTGCCGATCAGCGTCATCGCGTATTCGGCGAGCTCGCGGTCGAATGTCCCACCGGGATTGAAGAAGGCCGACTTCTTGAGGACGTGCCAGGTGTAGTTGCGCGCCACGGCCGGGTTCACGTCGGCATAGTTTGCGCCTGCCCCGGAGTTGGTCGCGCTTCGCTGTCCGCGTGTGCCGCAGCCGTGCTTGGCCGCCGCATAGTCGCTGAAGATGCCCTCGCTGTTGCCGATTGCCTCGCAGATCGCCTTATCGGCCAGATCGCCCTTGGGCCAGATCCCGCCGACCAGCCCTTGCGCCATCTCGCAGGAGTTGATCGACAGGTTGTTCATGAGCTGCGCCTTCTGCGCGAACTCCTGCATGATCTTCGAACATTCCGGGCAGACCGTGTCGATCGCCAAGCTGAAGGCAAAGCCCACGGCATTGTTCGCGACCGCCTTCAGCAGCGCGACCATCTCGCTCGCGTTGATGAAGCTGAAGCTTCCAGCGAAGATGTCGATACCGCCGCAACCGGCCCGCGCCTTGGGCAGCTGGAGATTGGCGATGTTGGTCGTCTTTTGCGGGAAGCGCGTCCAGACATTGCCGAGGCTGTAGTAGCCTGCCGATTGGCCCTGGAAGGCGCTTGGACCCGTGACATTCGCCGCGCCGCCCATGTCGTTCATGAAGCGGTCCATGCTGTCGCCGACATTGGCGTGGAGCGGGGTCGCAACGAGGCTCATGGCGGCAAATGCAAGCGCCGCTTTGCGCAGCTTAGAAATCATGACCAGCTTCCTTTGAGGTCAGGAGAAAGATGCGATCCTGCAATTCATCGGCCGAAAGGACGCCGTAGCCGATCGGGATCGCGCGCCCCGCTTCGCTGTCCCATAGGACCAGTGCAGGGGTGATCTTGGGCTCCAGCCCCATGCGTGGGCGCTGCCCGTTCTCGACGGTGTATTGCGGGAAATGACGCGACGGACCGCCGTCGGTCGAAATAGCCCGGACGGTCAGGTGCCAGCGGTCTGCGACCGCCTTGACGATCGGGCTCATGACTTCGCAGGCGCCGCAGGTCTGGGCGAAGAAATAGAACAGCCCGTAGCGGTCACTGAGGTGCGCCATCATGGTATCACGCTCGGCGGCCCGTGCGTCCTGCCATTGCCGCTTGGCCAGTGTGCCAACCGGGCGCTCGAGCGTGTAGTCGAGCTCGGGCTGCTGCCAGATCGCGCGCTGCCAGACGTCGGAAAACAGCGAGGCCCGATCGAGCTGCTCGCGCTGGAAGCGGATATAGGCAGTCACGTTCTGAGGCGTCGGCTCAATGATCGCGCGGGCCTTCAGTTCGCGAAGCTCGGCCGTGACGGCTTCCAGCTGGGCCGTTGCCGACTGCATCTGGGGTGCCGATCCCTGCTCACGCGGTTCAGCCGGCTTGGGCCGTACGCAGTAGAACCAGTAACCGAGGCGCCGCTCACCGCAGTAGAAGGCATCCGCCTCGTCGGCGGTCACGGCCTGCTGCGGCCCATGGTTCTGGGCGAAGAGCGGCATTGTCGGGACGAGCAGTGCAGCCATGAGGGCGGCGGTCACAGAAGTACGAAGCGCGCTCACTGGCTGCTCCTTTCATAATAGTCGCGGATTTTTTGCTGGATCAGTTCGGAGGTCTGCAGCTCGTCGGGGAGGCGCGCAGCGTCGGTGAACTCGGCATAGACCTCGGAGAAATCCATGCGGGAGAGGTCGAGGCGGGCGAACTCGTCGAGCGTGAAGCCCAGGCACTGCTCGGATTTGGGCTTGGCCCAGGGCTTGGGCAGCTGCGCGCGGCCCTGCTCCTGCAGGATGCGGGTCAGCTTGGATTCAAAGCAGCAGTAGACCTTCTTCTTGGTCAGGCAGACCCCGAGGAAGCTCGAGGAGCAATAGGTGCCCACATAAGCGCACAGACCCTGCGCATCGCGCTGGTGCAGCAGGATTTCCTCACGCCCGCAGCCGAGCGCGACCAGCAGCTGGATACCGGGGATAAGTGGGAAGCCCTTGCCCTTGCAGCAGTTGAGCACGCCGAAGACCTTGGAAGAGCAGGTCTCGCGTTCGCCTTTGAACAGGGTCATAGTCTCAGGATCGAATTCACGCCGCGCCTGGTCCATCGCGCTCAAGGCGACGACCGCGTCCTTGAATTCGTCATTGGCTTCGCGCTGGATGGTCTCGCACGAGCCGTCGATGCAATAGACGTCGCCGTCGCAGACATATTGCTGGCCCGACGTCTCACTCGGCGGCACCGGGCACTCGTAGACACGCTCGGCAGTAGAGCAGGGAGTGTCGCCCGTCAGGCAATCCTCGCGCACGAAGCGGCAGCTGCCGTTGGCCTCGATCTCGCTGCAATCATTGCCGGCGATCCTGGCCGAACAGGTGTAATTGCGCTGCCAGGCCCAGCAGGGCTGGGTCACCGACACTCCGTCGACGATCCGGGTGACGGGATCGCTGTCGGTGCAGACCTCACTGTCGAGCGAGCAATTGGCATCGCTCACAAGGCTGGAGCACTGGCTCTCGTTGCGCTGGGTCGTCACCACGGTTTCGGTGGTCGTGGTGTAAGGCGTGGCGCCCTCGACCGGTGCGGTGCAGCTCACGAGGTCGACATGCAGGTCGCCGTAATTGCAGCCCCAGTAGATCCCGAAATATGGATCGCACAGGTTGATCGGCCAAGACTGGGTGACCGTGCACTGCGGCGCCGAATAATGGTTGCAAGCGTAGATGCTCGCGGGATCGACCCCGCTGCCGCCGACGCAATAGTAGCCGTAGATGTCGCGCGGGGTTGCGCTGGCCTCCAGCGTGATCGGGCAGGAAGCAGACTTCTGCTCGGCCGTATAGCCGGTGTTGCAGGTCGCCATGTACGTGCCGACCGAGCCACTGCCCGGCGGCAGGGGCACGCAATTGCCCTTCGAGCCGGAGACCGACATGCCGCTGGTGTAGTCGAGCGGCGTCTCGCTGATCTCACCCGAGCGCGCGAGGATGCTCTTGATCTCCTGGGGTGAGAAGCGCGCCCGATTGTTCATCGAATCCTCGATCGTGCGGACGGCAGTGTTGCTGGTGGCTGCACTGCGCGCCGCGCCCTCGATCCGATCCGGATGGGCGGCCAGATCTTCCAAACTCTGCGTCCCGGCGGGGTTGAAACCAGGCACGCGCGAGGCGTCGGGTGCCGTGGTCGCTGCACTCTTCACCTGGTCGATCACGGCATTGCCGAACGACTTGCCGTCGGTCTTCGCATCAGCAGTCGTCTGCCCTGATTGCGACTGGGCCGAGACGGACTGAGCGGCGCCCGCGCACAGGAGACCGGCGCAGAGTAGCGTCAGGATCGTTCTCATTGATCGGCTCCTGCTTCGAGGCGGGCCAGATGAAGGCGCGCCAGCGCCGCGCCGGGGCCGGCACCGTCTTTGAAGGTTTGAAGGACCTGTCCGACCGTCACATTGCCGGTCAGCCGGTCGTGAGGCGGGAGGACATCCTGGCAATCGAAGCCATCGCAAGGTGAGAAATCGCTCCCCACCATGACAAAGCTCGGCGCTGCCTCGATGCGAAAGGCGCGGAACAGGCGCGGGTCGATTCCGAGCGCCTGCGGGGCATCTTCGCCTTGCCAGATCTCGGCCAGGAGCGCCTTGAACCGCTTGGAATCGCCGGATGGGAAGCCCCGCAGCACGGTCACGCCGCCAGCGCGGCCCATGTCGCGCACCAAGGCCTTCAAGGCTTCGGGCGGCATCGACAGACTGGCAAAGGCGATGAAACGCGGGCTTTCGCCAAGTGGCGCTTTTTCCGCCTCGGCGCGCTCGCGAACCATCGCATCGAAATCGAAGACATCCGTGCTCTTCGCCTTGGGCGGCAGATTGTCCGCGTAGCGCGCGCCAGCTGCCTGCGCCTGATCCTGGGTCTGGAGTGCATCATCGTGCACCGCTTCGGCCCGTTCGCGGACCGTCGCCGCCAAGGCGGCTGCGTCCTCGGCGTGCTCTGCCGAGCGGGCGCGAATGGCGTCGAGGTCGATGCCGTCGGGGGCACTCTGGGCGAGCGCGAGGCCCGCGAGGGGGAGAGCCAGTCCCAGCGGAATGAGAAGGAGTTTCCGGTTCATAGCGCGCAGCAGTTCCGCTTGCGCCAGACGAGGTAGCCCATGTCCTCGCCGATCGCGGGGATGACCTGTCCGGCCGATTGAAAGGTGGTGGCGGCGCCGATCGGGGGGCAGGCATAGCGCCCCTTGGTCGCCGGGTTCGGATTGGTGGCCTGGAAGCGGTATTGCTGCTTGCGCATCACCGGCATCAGGTACTTGCCGCAGAGCCCCTTGCTGCCCATCGTGCCCCAGGCGACGAGCTCACGGTGGAGCTTGTAGGCAAAGCGCGAGAGCACGAGCCGCGACGCCTGGACATGTCCGATCGAGGCAGAAACATTGCCGTTCATCGGGTACATCGAGCCCTGGCAGCCCGCGCACCAGAACATCTCGTCAACCGGCAGGTGGACCGTCGAGGACACACAGTCGGCGGCGCAGGCTGCGAGCGCGAGCGGGTTGGCGAAAAGAACCGCCTCGGGATTGATGATCGCGGTGAGTTCGCTGTCCTGCCACAGCGGATCGATCTCGGAGATGTAGAGAATGTCGATCGAGCCCGATTCCAGGCACAGGAAATCGGTGACGATTTCCATCCAATAGATCAGCGGATAGGCATACCAGTGGACGTGCCAGCTCGAGTAGTTCTGGCTCGCCCCGCCGATCGCCGACGGCCCCTTGATCGAGCGAAACCCGATATCGAAGCCGGGATCGAGCTTCATCCCGCCCAGGTTGACGAAGCACCAGGGCTTCATGCTCACATCAGCAAGCCGGACCGGCTCCCAGAATCCCATAGCGATGCCGGGGCGCAAACCGCACAGACACAGCGGCAGAGTCGGGTTGGAGGGATCCGGACGGCTCGACGGCCAGATCTTGAGACCCCCGACCGAGATCGGAAACAGGCACGACCAGCAGATGTCGGTAATCGGGTTGACGAAGCTGCCGTTGCAGCGGCCCGGCCCCGCATCGGCACTGGCTGGAGTGGCCAGCGCCAGACCGAGGCTTGCGAGCATGACCGCAGCCAGACGACGAAGACGGGTCATGGGCGGGCTCCTTGGCGAAGCGGAACAACGATCTCGCTGACTTCGAGCGCGCGGCCTTGCTGACGCACCCGCGCCGGCACCGCCCCGATCCCGAAGTGGCGAGTGAGTTTGCCGCCCTGGTCGAAGTAGAACCGTCGCTGCCGAGCCTTCATCAGCTCGAGCGGCGCACCCCTGGTCAGGATGAGCTTCGCAGCTCCCGACTGGCTCAGCGCCCAGCTGAGCTGATCGGGATCGTCGCCGTCGAAGAACAGGAGCTCGGCGCGCAGGGGGACGCTGTCGAGCGGGTTCACCCTTGTGCCGCGGGCATGAATGAGCTCGCCCTTGGACCCTCGAATATCGGTCTCGAGCGTAATCGTCGGGTCAAAGCTCCAGCGACGGGCGGCGCTCGCGCGGACCAGGCCGGAGACTGGCTCGGGCCGATTGACCCGGGCCGTGGTGCGCCGCCGCAGTTCCTGGTTCAGCCGCCCGGTCTCGCCCGACTTTTCCATCGCGGTCAGCCGCGTATGGATCTGCTCGAGGAGATCGCGCTCGATCACCGGGAAGACCGCACCTTGCTGGCCATAGTCACGAGCCTCGGACGCAGAGACGCAGGCAAGGCAGAGCGGAAGGATAAGTGCGCGCCTCACAGGATCGCCCTCCCGCTGCCAAGAATGTGGCCACGGCAGGCAAAGCCCACTTCGGCATAGCGGCTGTCGAAGCCGCGCGGGTGGTCGCTCCCGACATAGTAGCAGCCGCGCGGGATCACCCCCTCGGGGCCGGGGCTGAGCGTCAGCCCGAGACGGGTGCGCGCGAGGCGCGCGCCGACCTTGCGTCCGTTGACCACGACCTCGGCGCCCTCGTGGCTCACCACATCGCCCGGCAGGCCGAGCACGCGCTTGCCGAAGAGATGCGGTCCCTTCCCGAAATGCCTTTCCAGCATCGCCGATGCTGGCGGCTCGAAGAAGATCAGGCTGCCGCGTGCGATCGGCGCCGACTTGTCGAGCCAGAAGGCCCAGTTCGGCAGGCTCGGGCTCGCATTGATGAGGAAAGCATGATCCTCACCGAAAGCGGCGATCGGCGCCCAGGCAAACGGAAGGACGACAATCCCGGTGAGGAGCAAGGGGCGCCGGACCCGGCGCAGCGTGCGGGCGACAAGATCCGTCATGGCCGCTTCTCCCGGCCAAGCTTGGCGGCAACGCGCTGCTCGAGTTCAGCCGTGGCATCGGGGACGTTACTGCTGAGGACCGCTTCGGCGACCAGCACCACCCGGCCATTGCTGCCCATCTCGCGCACCGCGGCCTCGGCGGCCTGGAGGTAAGCCAGCGTTCGTGCCTGCCCATCCTCGGGCGCCTTCCCGCTGCGCGCTTCGGCATCGACGAAGCGCGCGATCGTTTCGGAGAGGCGCACGGTGACGATCTGCTCACGGGGACGTGCCACTTCGCGGCTGATCCAGGCACCCCAAAGAAGGAGGCAGACCGCGAGGAGAACCGCGCCCAGACGCAGCACCAGTGTGCGATTAAAGGGCTGTAAGAGGGTCGTGTCAGCCATTGTCGGTCTCGCCATTGTCGGTCTCCTGGGAAGCAGGCGAAGCGAGCGCCATTTCGACGCGCTTTAAAAACCGCGGTGCGCGCGCCAGCAGCACGCCGAGCGAGGTCGCGAGGAACACGCCCTGGAGGTCCTGCGAGAAGGCGATCCGCCGGATTGCGTCCGCATCGCGATAGTGGTCGGCAAGATTGGCGAGCTGCGTGAACAGGAGCCCGAGGTCCCAGCCCGCGAGGAACAGGAACGCAAAGAGCGGCAGGCCGAGCACAATCAGCAGGGTCGAGACGGCAAAGCGCGACGCTTCGATGAGGACGAAACATGTCCCCTGCAGAAACGGCAGCAAACGCGGCGGCGGCGACCACACCCCGATGTGGTCGAAGGGCGTCTGGTGGAAGGCCATCAGCGCTCTCCCTGGCTGAGGCCCGCAACCTTGCGGATCGCATCGGCGAGCGGCATGCCGCGCGCCTCGAGCGCCTGGATCGCGGCGTAAGTGTCGGGATCGGACGAGAAGATCGTCGCCGAGAGCGGATCGAGCACCAGACGGCCGATGGCCTCGGTCTCTGGACCCTTGATGAAGATCTCGGAATACTCCGCGCCCGAGCGCTTCAGCGACCGGATCAGGGTCTCGGTGCGATCGTCCATGTCGAGCCGGGCGCTCTGCCGGAAATCGGCAATCGTCTCGGCCTTCTGCTGGAGGATCAGCATCCAGTCGCTGTTTTCGAGTGCCGCGCGCGCGCCGTCAGACTTGTAGTAGTCGTTCAGGGACTGGGTGGCGGTCGCAAGCGCGCCGCCATATTTGCGCGCGGTGCGAGCATAAGTCTCGACGAATTCGCCCATCGAGCCGCCCCGCAGCATTGACCAGGCCTCGTCGATCAGCAGCAGCTTGCGGGTTGCTCGCGAGGTCCGCGTCATGGCCTGACCGGTCATAAACATGATCGCCGAGAGAACGACGCTCCTGAGCTCTTCACGGCTCGCAAGATCGCTCATCTCGAAGACGGTGAAATCATCGTCGAGCGCGAAGCTGGCCTGCCCTGAAAAGAACCCGCCATAGCTGCCGCCTCGGCAGTAGGGCGCAATGGCGGTCGCGAGGTTTGTCCCGAGCTCGCCCCCGCCAGCGCCAAGGGCGGCTGCGATATCGTCGATGCTGCCGCCACTGCCGAGCGTGTCCCAGACCGTCGTCACCGCCCGGTCGATGAGGCCGCGCTCGGTATCGCTCGGCTTGTCATCGTGCCGCGCCATCTGGCCGATGATCGCCTTGATCATCGCGAAGCAATCGAGCCGGTAGTCTTCATCGCCCGCCGCCCGGGCATCATCGACCATCGAGAAGGGATTGAGCGAGAAGCCCGCCGCCAGCGTGAACTCGACGAAACGGCCGCCCTGAAGCTTCACCGAATGTTCGAACGAGCGACCATCGTCGATTACGACGACCTTGGCGCCCGCGCCGCGAAGGGCCGCGCAAAGCTCCTGGAGCAGGACCGACTTGCCCGACCCCGACTTGCCGCAGATGGCGATGTTATGGTTGCCGGCCCCGTTCTCGAACGGCGACCACCAGAAAGGCTGGCCGCGGCGACCGACGAGCAGGAGATGGGGCACGGCGCGGCCGAGATATTCGCCCTGCATCGGCGCGATATTGGCCGCCGTGGTCGAAAGCATGGTGCGCATGCGCTTCAGGCGCAGCATGTCGTCCGCCAGCCCATCGGCGAGGCTTAAGGGGAAGGCTGCAACCAGGCCCTGGAGCTGGAGAAAGCGCTCGTCGGCGAGATCCCAGCCCGCCGCCTTGAAGATCGCCTTGATGACACGTTCATGCGCGTCGCCTTGGCCGAGCGGCGAATAGCTGGTGAGCCCGTAGAACAGCTTCACCAGCTTCTTGCCGGCCTGCAGTTCGTTTTGGACGTGCCGCCACTCGGCTGACTGGTCGGCAAGCTTGGGAAGAAACCGCGCGCTCTTGGTCTGGCTCAGGCTCGTGGTGCGCATGAACTTGTAGCCAGCGCGCGCCGAGGCGGCTTCCTGATCGGGATAGACCAGACACAGCATGGTCGCGGTCGGGCAAGGAAAACGCAGCTTGTCGGTGAACATGTCGCCGATGAGACGTGCACATTCCCAGGGCGCCCAGCGTTCGGGGAACGCGCGCACGGCAAAGTGGCGCAGATCGAAGCTATCGGGCAGGCATTCGCCGACTTCGGGATGGCCCGCGCGGTCGCGGCCGATCTCGCGGAACCGCTCGGTTCGCAGCACCATGCGGTCGTCTTCAACCTCGAGCTCGATGTCGCTGCGGATCGCCTGGACGTCGATCTGCTCGAGCGGATTCCAGCTTTCGCGCTCGGGTTCGCGGGCCGTGGTCGGCGAGGTCAGTTCGTCGATCAGCCCGATCAGCGCCGAGGGCCGCAGCGCATTGGCTTCAAGGCCCAGCGAATGAATGAGCCCCAGGAGCCCCTCGCGGCATTCGGCGAGTTCGGCATCGGTGACATGCGCGCTTTCTGGCACGCCCAAAGAGACGATCAGACGGCTGCTGCGGACATGGAAGGGCGCGTGCGCCGACCCGCTCTCCCAGACGAGATCGTAGAACCGGGCGATCCGCTCCCGCGCGATCGCTTCGTAAATCCCGCCCTGCTCGTAGCGGGGTGCGAACCACGGCGAGACGACCTGCCCAATGCGGGGGCTCGCGAAATTGAGCACCTGCAGGCAGGCTCCCTGGGGCAGCCCTTCGGAGAAGAACTGCCCCAGGATTTCGCCGGTGCGCTCATCAGCGCCGATCAGCGGCGTCACCTCGAGGATGAAGCCCTTGGAGCGGGCATTGCGGTAAAGCCCGGCGCTCTCGTCGAAGACCCGGTACGGGATCCAGTCCGAGAGCATGTCGAGGCCGAAGCTCATGCGCGGCTTTTCCGCCGAGGCCGTGTCCGCAAACAGCGAGCCCATCAGTGCGTCGCGCGCCCTGGCAAGCGAGAGAGTCATGGGTGTTGACCTTCCTGAGGAGCGGGCTCCTCATGGTATGCATCTGGGTAGGGGACCCGGGCCGGGAGGGAGGCAGTCCCGGGTCCCCCGGCCGGCGCGTGCTGCAAGGGGGCAGTCAGCACGTCCGGCAAGGCGGTGGTGGCAGGATCGGCAGGAAGATCGGCCGGGGGACCGATCGGATGCGGCGGCTCTGCCGCGCTATCGGGATGGCGAGCGGCGCTCACCGCACGGGCGAGTGCCCGAGCGACCTCGCGGCGGCTCGACGGATCCTGAAACTGGCTGGCCGCGCTCGTCGGCAGCGGCACCTCGACGACCCGCGCTTCATGCGTCCGCCCATCTGCGTCGCGATAGGCTGCAAGCACGACGCGCAGCCGTCCTTCCGATATTTGCGGCAGGACGAGCGCCGAGGGTAGCCTCGTCGCTTCGGGCGCTTTGCCGGAAACCTGGGTGGCCGCTTCATCGATGACCGAGGTCGGCGCGCAATTGCCCTCCGGTGCCCGGCACGAGAAGCTCCCTTTGACGTTGCCGCCCAGCACCGCGCAGCCGCTGGTGGCGACAGCGAGGGCGGCGAGCGCCGCAAAGCGCAGGGGTGCGAGGGAAAGTCTGTTGGGCCTGCCCATCACTGGCCTCCCTTGTTCGGAGTGAGCCCAAGGAAGCGGCGGATTTCGCTCGCCGGGCGATAGCCCTGCAGAACCGCGCCATCGCTCGCCCGCACCAGGACCGGCGTGCCGTTGAAGCCATTCGCCTTGGCGAAAGCCTCGTTTGCATCGAGGCCCTTGGGCTTACAGCCAGGGCGCGCCTTCGGCACCTGACCGGCATAGGCGGCGTGGAGCGCGGCGGCCGGATCGGACGCGCAGAGGACGGCCTCAGACAGCGCTCGGCTCTTGGCGCCGAAGATCGAGATCGGCCGTTCTTCGACTTGGACGCCCGCATTGGCGAGTTCGCCGCTCAGGCGCTGGCAGTAGCCGCAGTGGAAGTCCGAAAAGACCACCACCTTGGGACCTGCCGGATTGCCCCAGCGCACAGCGCCATCGGCGGGCAACTTGGCGAGATCGACCTTGGTCGGGACCGCGTTCGCCGGCTCTTCGTCCTGCGCCTTGCTCTCGGCGCCCGCGCGCGCTGCGCCGGCGGCGATGAGGTCAGGGTTGAGCTCGAGCAGGCGCGCTGCCGTCACATCTCGGCGCGTCTCCATATCGTAGAGCCGCCCCACCAGGAGGTAGCGGGCAGACGCATCGACGTAGAACAGCGTGCTCCCCGACACGACCTCGCACAGCCCGCCGAAGCCCTCGCAAGTGAGTGCGTCGATCGGCGTCTTGGGAAGGCGTGCCTTGAGTGCAGCGCGCACGGCGCTCGAGGTGTCGCTCGCCTGGGCCGGCGCAGACGTCACCGCCGCGAGACCGAGGCTGACGACGGCGAAGGCCGTCGTGAGGGCAAGCGCTGCCGTTGCGGCGCGGGCTTTGAAACCCGGCCGGAAATCCGTGTAATTCATTTCGTGTTGCTCCTGACGTGAACGCCGTCGAGAAAGACGATCTCGACCTCGATGCCGGTCGGCATCTCGACGACGGGTTGGTATTGTTCGGCGCGTTCGATGAGGTACTTGCTCACCGTATCGGCGGCCTCGCCGGCGCCCTGGCCGATGCCGCCCGTGACAATGTCGGTCGGCGAAAGTGCCTGCCGCTTGCCATCGGCCCCGATCTGACCGGTGAAGATGCCGTTGGCATTGGCAGAGAAGCCCCGGCCAAAGCCGCCGACGATGCCGGCAAGGAGGGCTTGGCCAACCAGACTGCCTTCGCGGCTGACGACACGGCCACGCACGCCCGACTTGCCGGCAAAGCTGATGAAGCCTTTGACCTCGCTCACCGCATAGCGGCCGCCCGGCTGCGCGCAGGTCATGCGCGCCAGCTTCACATAGACTTTCTCGCTGCTGAGATCGCCGCGGGCCGCGCCGTTGACGAGGCAGCCGGTGATGTCGGTCGTCAGCACCTTGCCGCCGCGCATGACCGAGCGTGCCGGGCCGGTAATCCGCAGCACCACTGGGAGCGGATCGGTCTGGCTGGCGACACCGGTCGAGGCGTCGACCCCGACAATGACCCGCGCCGGCGCATAGCTGTTGGGCGGCAGGTAATCGGGGCTGTCCTGCAGCAGGAGCTGCGGGGCGGCGGTGTCGCCGGCCGGCTTCTTGGGTCCGGCACCGCCGGTCTCGAAGCTCATCAGGCTGACCTTGGCATCCGCTGACGGGCCATCGGCGGCCTGCCGATTTGCACCGGGCGCCGGGTTGCCAGCACCCGGAGTGACACCAGGGCCATAGGCTGGGGGCGGCATGACCGGTGCAGCCGATGCGCGCGAGGTCTGGTCGAGCTGTACCTTCAAGGCCGCGTTCTCTGCCGAGATCGCATCGATCGCGTGCTGACCGTCGGTGCGCATCTGCGCATTTTCGGCCTTGAGCGCGGCGAGCTGCTGCTCGAGCTCGGGGCGCGAAACCTGGCCTTCCTTGAGCGCCTTGATCTCGCGGTCCTGGGCATCGGCCCGGTTGCCGTAGGTCGCGACAAACTCGCGTTCGGACAGGTTGCGGTTGACGAGCCCGCCGGTGTCGATCGTCACCGCTTCGCCGGAATCACCCGAGCCTTTGTCGTTGTCGCCGCTGAACAGGAACGTCGCGCCGCCAACGAGGGCGATGGCGCCGACACCAATGAGCAAAGCCTTCTGCCGCTGGGCAATCTGGCGATTGAGGTTACGGCGTCCGACTTCGCGCCGGCTCTCAGGGGTGGCGGCCACCTGGCCGTTGTCGGCTGCGGTTTCACCGCCTGACCGTTCGGTTTCTTGTGCCATTACTCGAGCCCTCCCTTGCGGAAGACAAGGAAGGCGCTGGTCGTCTCGCCAGGGCGCAGCGCATCGCGGCCATAGGCAAAGGCGATGGTTCCGGCCGGACCCTCCCGGTCGGCCGCAAGGTCAAGCGGCTCCTTGCCGAGGTTGCGTAAGACCAGGCGCTGCCCGACGAGCTCGGCACCGGAGTATTCCGCGACCAGCTGGACTTCGATCCCACCGGTCTTGCGGGGGAGCCCCAGTTCGGCGCGAGCCGAAAAGCCGGGAAGGACCGCATCCCCTGCCATGGCCTCGATCAGGCGGATCGCCGCCTCGTCGGGACCTGCCGCCTGCTCCCAGTCTTCGGCCTCGTGGGTCTTCAGCGCAGGGTTGGTGACGAAGATCTGGCTCGCCTCTTGGGCAGCCGTCCGGCACGCGAACTTGTAGACGTAGCCCGCCTTGCTCGTGGCAAAGAAGCCCACCCGGTCGGCGGCAAACTGCGGCGGGACCGAAATGTAAATGTCGCCGCGGACCGGCTCATGGGTCACAGTGAAATCGTTGTAGGGATATGCGCTGGCGATCTTCGAGACGTTGGCAAAGCCATCGTCGATGAGCGCAATGCGGGTCAGCTCGCCGCGCGAGAGCACGCAGTCGATCTTGGCGTTGTCGGCCGCTTCGACGAATTGGTCGGCAAAGGCCGGGGACACGCTGAACGCGAGGGCGCACAGGGCGGCGCCAAGCGCGGTCGTGGGGGTAAGATAGCTCATGGCCGTCTTCAGTCCTTCTGGCTTTGGTCTTGCAGCTGCTCGAAGCCGGTGAGCCCAAGGGCGAGGCCGTGCCGGCTCCAGCGGAACCGGAAGCTGCGATCGTTGCTGGCGATCACCTGCGCGCCGACGAAGGTCTTGAGCGTGCCGGTGACGGTCGAAGTGAGGGCGGCCGGGTCGACCTCCATCTTGCGGATGACGAAGACCTGGCTGATGTCCGAACCGCGCTGCTCGTCGACGATCTTGACGAGCTCGGCCTTGAGGCGGCCGTGAGCGGCCGGATCGGCGAGCTTCAGGATCTCGGCCATCCAGTAGTCGAGGCCTTGCGGGCTCCGATTGAGCAGCATCAGCGCAGTGTCGCGGGTGACGAGCTCGAGGTAGTGCGCGTCCGGTCCGGCGCTGGAGAGCGAGAGCCGTTCGCTGGTCACCGGGACCAGCACAACCTCCCGGTCCCGGGTTGCCGCTGCCCCCACGCTAAGCAGCGTGGTGACAGCCAGACCGCCGGCGACCAGAGCCAGCCAATTGCGCTGGCGCAGGTATTTCTGGGCCTCTTCGTATGCGAATTCTGCGCGCATCGCTTGTCTCCCTCAGCCGGCCAGGAGGCGGCAATGGGAGGGCGGCGTGGCCTTCAGCCCGAGGAAACCCCCGGGCATGTACCAGTAGGCAGCATGCACCAGCGCCGAGCCCGCGTTTCCGGATTTCGCCTTCCGCAAGACGAACCAGGCCGCAAAGGCGAGAGCGATCCCGATGAAGATGTGCTGCGCCAGGATCCCCCAGGCAAAGGGGATCAACAGCCCCGCGAACTCGTCGATGGTCCAGAAGCCGATGAGCTCCGGATCGTCGAGCCGTTGGGGAACGAGGTACTTGTCGGCCATGATGCCGCCCTCCCGCCGTGACCGGATCCGCTGATCAGATGACCGCGGTCACGACCGAGGTGACGATCGGCACGCCGGTGCCGACGCCGATGCCGACGCCCACCGGGACGGCGATCTGGCCGAGCGTGAAGCGACCCGAAGCGAGGCCGATGAGGCCACCCGCGAGGCTGAGCACGGTGATGATCTTGCCGCCCGAGCCCTCGAGAAAATCGGTGAACTTCACGAGAGCGGGATCGAAGGTGGTGTCGGCGCCGGCATAAGCCGCGCCGGCACCGGCGAGCGCCACCAGCGCGGGCAGGATGTAGTCCTTGAGCTGGGTACGCCGGGGAAGCTGGAGAGGGGTATTCATGAGGCAGGGCCTTTCGAGGATTGAAGGAACAGCAAGCGGCGAACCGTTCGCTGTCTGTTCTTCGTGATCCCTCGATGGGCCTGTAGGAAATCGCGACCGTCGTTCGAGGCCTGCCGACTAAGCAAAAAGCGACATCCACCGGTGTGTGAGCCGGGAATCGCGCTGCCTTGATCTCTTTGAGCGCCGATCTGGCCGAAGATCGCGCGAACCGGGCCGGAGTCTGCGCCGAAGCGGTCGGTCTCTGCGCGAATCGCTGAGCGCGACTGATTCGCGCCTTCCTCAATGTTCCTTTTATGTTCTTTTCGTTTTCCTACAGCCTTCCTCTTCCGATAGCCGGTGAGTCGATCATTCAAGCCAGAGGAGAAACAGCAATGATCGACATGGGCGTACTTGGTGAAAGCCAGACCCGGCGCGACCTCGCGCACCTTCTGCACACGGCGGTCGAACGGAGCGGTCGCAACCGCTGCGAAATCGCGCGTGAGGCAGACCTTCATAAAGACGCGCTACGCCGGACGCTGTGCGGCGAACGAAGCCCGAGCCTTGGCGAAGCGCTGCGCATCCTCGCCTCATCCGGCATGGCGCCGCACGCTCACCTGCTGCTGTTCTTGGGGGCCGGCGGCGACCAGGCAACCCGGTGGCTTCAGACCGACATCGCCCAATTCTTCGAGGAACTGGTCGGCGAACTTCCCTCCGCGCTCGAGCGCGTCCTTGGCAACCAGGTCCATGACGTGAAGCCCCGTTGGGCCAAGGGAACAGCCCACCGGGTGGCGAGGCTTCTTTCCGACCACATCGACGAGCTCGAACGCAAGGATGCACTGCTGGGTGAAGGCGGTACGGGCTTCGGAGGGCGTCATGGCTGAAACAGAACCATTGGCTTCAACTGAGCAACGCCGAATCACCCGTCTCATCCGGCTAAAGGAGGTCCAACATCGCGTCGGTCTCGGCCGATCCACGATCTACCGGTGGATGGCTGAAGGGAAGTTCCCGAAACCGGTTCAGCTGGGTGGATATGCCGTCGCGTGGGCGCAAGAGGACATCGACGATTGGATCTGCAATAAACGCGAAATCTGATTCTGAAGGCCCCCATGTCACTGACGATATTCAAGGAATTCGCTCCGGTGCTCGCCCAGCTCAGCGATGCCGAAATCAACCATCCGCAATCTGATCCAAAATTGCAGATGGCTGGCGAACGCATCGGCGCGCGCCATGTAGAGATGATTTACGCTCCTTTCGATCACATCAACCCGTCGGCCCGCGTCGTTATCATTGGTATGATACCGGGCCGGTTTCAGGCCACCAATGCACTGCGCGCTGCGCGAACTGCATTGGTGCAAGGTCGACCAATCGAAGAGGCGGCGGCTGCCGCCAAGACTTTTGCCAGCTTCTCGGGCGAACCCATGCGGACCAACCTCATCCGCATGCTCGACGCCATCGGCCTTGCGAAATGGCTGGGACTGCCCTCCGCGGCCGCGCTATGGTCCGAACGGAATGACCTGGTCCACTTTACCTCGGCTCTTCGCTATCCGGTTTTCGTCGACGGACAGAATTGGTCTGGCACGCCCGATATGGTGAAGACACCAACTCTGCGTCATTGGTTGGAAGCTTACACTGGTCAGGAACTGCGCGCCTTGCCTGACGCTATCCTCGTGCCCCTTGGTCCAAAAGTTGCTACGGCGATGCAGGCCTTGGCGGCTCAAGGCCTACTCGACGAACGGCGCATCTTGGTCGGTCGCCGCATCCCAGCGGGGCCAATGCCGAGAGAATTGCCTACTTCTTGGGCGACAAAGCAGCAGAGCGCTGCTCAGCCAAGACCAACACCGCCACGATTTCGCAGGCCAAGGTTGACCTGCAGGCTCGAGTTCGCGCTTTCACCAATGCCTGAGCATGCCATCAGTGCGATCGCTCACAAAAAACGTTATAATACTGACGCTTCATTCGGGCCGGATGAGACCCGCACGGCACGCCAACCGATCTTGCCGGTCTTGCCGGTCTTGCCGGTCTTGCCGGTCTTTTCCGCGCGTCTAACCGCAAGGCAAGAAACGTCGTATTTTTGCCCTGTAGCGAAAATCACTGCCAAATCAGGCGGTACGAAAATGTCATCCCGGGGAGTGCGGATGAAGGCGAAGGACTTGCCTTCGTGACGCTCCAATCGCCCCGACATTGTTTCGCACAAGCCCGGCAATTCGACAGCTTGTGAGGACCGCCAGTCCAACGGTGGACCGTCGGGTTCTGCGCGCCCCACTTCCAAAGTTGTCCCTGCTACGAGGTCGGCAATCTGGGGGAACCTGGCGTGTTTCAGCGCAATTCCCGAATTTACGCCCGTGGCAATATAGCTGAGCGCCTTGTCCTTGTTAACGTGATCAACGACCCCTTGGACATAGGTAAGGCTCTTGCGATCCAAACTGCGAAGAAGTGCCGTTGCCGCCGAACTCGCATCGGGCAAATCTTGCATGCTGCCATCGCCATTGATGCGCGAAAACCACTCGCTGCTTGCTGACTGCTGCAGTTCCTGGGGGATCTTGTACCCTGACTGTTCGCGGTATTTAAGCGCAAGCGATGTTTGGCGGGCAGCTTCGGCGTAGCGCTTTGCCAACGCAAGTCGATGGGCGAGATGGATGCGAATTTTCGCCACCTCTTGCTCTTCTCTTGCGAGTTGAGTGGCGTACACAAAACAGATCAACGCATCGTCGGGCCGTGACTTCTCGAGTATCTCGCCGAGCAAGGCCCAGGTCTAAGCGGCGCGGGACTGGCGCCGTAAGACCGGTGCCAAGCGCTTGATCGCAAGTTCATCTTCTCCGCGAGCCAGGTGAGCTTTGCTCTGGTAGTAATTTAGCCACTGATCGCTGGGATTTTCGACTAATGATTTGTCGAGAATGCCCAATCCCCAGTCAATCAACTCGGAAGACGATTGACCATCGGCAAGACGTGCTGCAGCTTCTCTGCAGATCGCACGTCGGAAGCGCTGTTCCAGGCTGTCGATTGTTTTGCCTTTGTCATTGACGAACGGCTGCCGATCATCATCGGAAAAATCATCTGTCCCGGCCCAACGCGCAAATCCGAGAAACTCGCGCCAGTCCTTCGAAACCTTGCCCGCCAGACGCAGCATCTGGGAAAAGGCGGTATCGCGTCGCAGAAGGTCTGCGAACTTGACAAATTCCCGCATGGATGGCGTGAATTGGTTGTTCAATTCAGTGGCGGACAAATGACCTGTCTCGTAGCGCCCCACCACATCCTTCATCTGGTCATAGAGCACCCAGGCGTATGCGCGCAGAAACCAGACATCGCGAGCATTCGCTTCGTAATTTTGTCTGGCCACATCCAATGCCTCGGATGAACGCCCCTGCTTTCGCAGTTTAAAGATTGTGTCGGATGTCATGGGTTGGTCGCTGCATCCGCTGACATCAGCCTCTGCACATCCTCGTAAAGCCCTTTGGTGCGGCCCGGACCGCCAACTTCCTGCGCGGCCGTCCAGGTCGACTTGCTGTTGAACGAAAAGTCGATATCCCCGCGTCGTGAAGCATCGGCAAAACTGACACGCAGACGATATGGAGATAATTCAACGCCGGTGCGTGCGATAGGCGACCCAGCCAGCGCACGGTCCATCAAGTCGAGGAACTTTTGGATGAATGCGTCCGGCCGGATGGCATCTTTCTTCCCGGCCACCTCGCCGAGAATGTCCAGCGCCTCACCGGCAAGGAGGCGGTCTGACACCGACCCTGGAGCCTCCGGGCTTGTCGCCAAAGATCGGCGATCCGGTAATCAATCATCCCCAAACCATCGTCGGTGAGACGCAAAAGTTGCAGTCGCAGGAAGCACGCCAGTTCGAGAATTTTGCGCTCACCGCGCATCCGCCTGAGCGTCGCGGGCTTGCGGTACAACATCGATCGCGCCTGAGCTTTCAGCATTCCGGTCGACAAGCCGAGGTCCAGCTTGTCGGCACCAAGCTTTTCAAGAAATCGATCTTCGCGATATGGTCGGCGAGGCCTTTGGTCTTACGAGAGGATGGGCCGTCTCGAAGCCATTCGAGCCGCGTTTTGCCGGTTGTTATCGTCTCCGACAGTCCCGGCAGCCAGGCCTTCGTCTGCTCCGCTCCGACTGCGGTCATGACGCCGGCCAACAGCCCCGCATCATGGTGGCGCCGGGCGGCTATTGCCGAACTCCTCAGTCGCCGCGAGGGAAGTTGGATATAGCGATGGTCAGCGATCCATGCACGCGCAGCTCGTTCTAAGTCGTCCGCCAGGAATTTGTCGCCGGCCTCGCGTCGCAGATGGCCGTTTAGCGCGCGTTCGCCATGTTCGGTGAGGTCGCGCAAACCCAGAGCCCGCTTGGCCACCTCCTGGTGCTCAAAAAGGGTGCGCCGTCGACGATACAGCGCACGGATCGAAGCCAGGTGCGGCGGCGCAATTTCGAGTTCAGCGCCCAAATGAGCCAGCACACGCGTTGGAATCATCTCAACGGAATTGAGCGGCGTTCCGGCGAGCCGCAGGAAACCGATCTGCAGCGCCACGCCCAACCTGTACAATGGACGACGTCGGCGGTTGACAGTTCGCCGCTCATCCTCGGCGAACGAGAAGAAATGCGCAATTTCAGAATCGGTCAAGTCGTCTGGAAACCGGTCCCCACCAAGATATTGTCGAAGTGGTGCGCCCACGACTCGATCCTCCTTAGGATGAGCCTACACACCGCAGGCAAAAGGTCGTAAAATCTGGCGGCCAATAAATATCAATGGCTTACTGATTTCTATCGATGTTAAATCTTATATTTCCGCAACTTGCTTAGTGGCACTTTTTGCACAATGGCTACGAGAACCCATATTTGCGCCTCCGAAAAATTTGATCTCTTCATCACACACTCCGTATCCTGGACCTCCGTTCATAACTGGAATTTTCCAGCTCCGAACGGTCCAAGATTCCGGGTGCAGGTCAGCCGGCGGTGAACGCGCGGTAATCGCTGGCAATTACTAAGAATGAGTCTGTGCCTGCCTCAATCCGGTCCGGAACCGATCGGTCGCTTCGACCAGTTCGCTGACGCCACCGACTGCCTCGACAGGTTGCTCACAGCTTTTCCGGTTCTGCAGGAGCGTCAAAGCTTGCCCGTCAGTTCCGGGACCAGGGTGAACAGGTCGCCCACGAGGCCGATGTCGGCGACTTGGAAGATCGGGGCGTCCTCGTCCTTGTTGATGGCGATGATGGTCTTGGAGTCCTTCATGCCGGCCAAGTGCTGGATCGCGCCCGAGATGCCGACGGCGATGTAGACTTCGGGGGCCACGATCTTGCCGGTCTGGCCGACCTGGTAGTCGTTGGGCACGTAGCCTGCATCGACCGCCGCGCGGCTCGCGCCGATGCCAGCGCCGAGCTTGTCGGCGAGCGGGGTGATGATCTGTTCGAAGGTGGCCGCATCCTTCAGCGCGCGGCCGCCCGAGACGATGATCTTGGCGCTGGTCAGTTCGGGGCGCTCGCTCTTGGCGATCTCGGCGCTGACGAAGCTGCTGAGGCCGCTGTCGGCGGTGGCGCTGACGGTCTCGACGCTGGCATTGCCCCCGCTGGTGGCGGCCTTGGCAAAGGCGGTGCCGCGCACGGTGATGACGAGCTTGGCGTCGCTGGACTCGACCGTGGCGATGGCGTTGCCGGCGTAGATCGGGCGGGTGAAGGTCCTGGGCCCCTCGACCGAGAGGATGTCCGAGATCTGCATGACATCGAGCAATGCTGCGACGCGCGGCGCGACGTTCTTGCCCGTGGTGGTGGCAGGCGCAACGAAGGCGTCGTAATCCGCCATCAGGCCTGCGACGAGCGGGGCGACGTTCTCCGCCAGCGCATTGTCGAGGCTGGCGTCGTCGGCCTTGAGCACCTTGGCCACGCCCGCGATCTGCGCGGCGGCCTGTGCGGCACCATCGCAGTTGGCGCCGGCGACCAGCGCGGTCACTTCGCCAAGCTGGCCCGCAGCGGTGACGGCGGCGAGCGTGGCGTCCTTGACGCTGGCGTTGTCGTGTTCGACCAGAACGAGAACCTTGGTCATCGTATCATTCCTTTCAACCCAACCCCGTTCGTGTCGAGCGAAGTCGAGACACTGCGAGCGTGGCTCGACTTCGC